>OMDF01001521.1_pt1 | contig 10864 bp, 9 predicted proteins | sample 1673631 | NCBI WGS metagenome assembly OMDF01 (sample SAMEA103958117, study PRJEB25191) | human gut metagenome | biome: human-associated habitat [ENVO:00009003]; feature: intestine environment [ENVO:2100002]; material: feces | place: Germany | collected 2013/2015 | reverse complement strand
CCTCGACCGCCAGGCGGATCAGCTCGGGATCGTTCGTAAAGGCCGACACCGCCAGCCGGGGCGCCAGCTCGCCCATCAGGAACCCGGCGCCCGTGACGCACGTGGCACCGATGATCGTCAGCCGCAGCACGCGCAGCACACGGTCGTACTGCCGCGCACCGAAGTTATAACCCGCAATGGGCTGCATCCCCTGGTTGATGCCCATGACGATCATCACGAAGAAGAATGCCAGGCGGTTGACGATGCCGTAGGCCCCGATCATCAGGTCGCCGCCGTATTGCTTGAGCCCCTTGTTTATCAGGATGACGATGAAACACGCCGCCAGGTTCATCAGGAACGGCGACATGCCGATACTGAAAATATTCTCTACGATCCGTTTCCTTAATTTGAATATCCCTTTCTTGAAACGGATATAACTTTTTTCCTGCATGAAATGACTCAGCACCCATATCATGCCGGCAAACTGTGAAAGGATGGTTGCCGTGGCTGCTCCGCGGATTCCCCAGCCGAGCCAGAATATAAAGACAGGAGCCAAAATGATGTTGCACCCCACTGTCAGCATGGAGGACAGCATCGCTTTTCGGGGATAACCGGTGGCACGCATGATATTGTTCAGCCCGATCATTACATAGGTGACAGGACTTCCTATTAATATAATCTGCATAAAGTCGCGGGCGTATGGCAACGTGTCATGGCTTGCCCCGAAGAAGAACAGAATCTGGTCTAGAAACAGCAAGGTGATGCCTCCGTAGAAAATAGAATTTATCACACAGAGCACCGTTACGTTTCCCAGCACCTTCTCGGCGCCGTCCGTATCCTTCTGCCCCAGGCGGATAGAAGAAATGGTAGCGCCACCCACCCCGACCAGTGTACAGAACGCCACCAGCAGGTTCATCAGCGGAAAAGAAATAGCCAAGCCCGATATGGCCATGGCGCCGACACCGTGCCCGATAAATACGCTATCAATAATATTATACAGTGACGTCAGTGTCATTCCGATGATAGCAGGGATAGAGTACTCTAAAAGCAGCTTTCCTACCTTTTCTGTACCCAGTATGTGCGGGTTGTTTTCTTTCATTCGCGTTTTTATTATTTTTAAGCTTTGCAAAGTTAGGAATATGGAGGATTATTCAGACCTTTGCGGCGTTAAATCAAACTAAAAGTAATATGAATTCAACAAAAAGCATTGCAGCTTTATTCGATTTTGACGGGGTGGTGGTAGATACGGAACCTCAGTATAGTATATTCTGGAATGAACAAGGACGGAAATACCATCCTGAGATACCCGAGTTCGGCCGGATGATAAAAGGGCAGACATTGACACAAATTTATAACAAATATTTCGCTGGAATGGAAGACGTTCAGCGTGAAATTACAGAAGATTTGAACAAATTTGAAGAAAATATGTTATTTAATTATATCCCGGGCGTAGAGGGCTTTATGAAGGAGCTGAGAGCCAACGGGGTAAAGATAGCGATAGTCACAAGCTCAAATGAAATGAAGATGAACAACGCATATAAAGCACATCCGGAACTGAAACAAAGTGTGGACCGTATCCTCACAGCCGAAATGTTCACTCGTTCCAAACCAGACCCCGAATGTTTCTTATTAGGAGCCACTGTCTTTGATACCGTGCCCGAGAACTGTGTGGTTTTCGAGGATTCATTTCACGGGCTTGAGGCAGGAAATCGGGCAGGAATGACCGTGATAGGATTGGCTACTACCAACCCTGAAGAGCAGATACGCGATAAGGCAAAGGCTGTTATTCAGGACTTTAATGGATTTAGTTTCGAAAAAATGAAGGATATAATGAGGTAATGTCAACTAAAACATCTACCTTTGCAGCCGTTTTTTATAAATTAAAGTAAATATGGCAGGATATATTTCAGGCGATACACGCAAAGTAACGACACACCGTTTGGTGGAAATGAAGCAGAGAGGCGAGAAGATTTCTATGCTTACTTCGTATGATTACACGACAGCGCAGATTGTAGACGGCGCAGGCATCGACGTCATACTGGTAGGAGACTCCGCTTCGAATGTCATGGCGGGGAATGTGACCACACTTCCCATCACCCTTGACCAGATGATTTATCACGGGAAATCCGTGGTTCGTGGAGTGAAACGCGCGCTCGTTGTGGTCGATTTGCCTTTCGGTACTTACCAGACTTCCGAGTACGAAGCGGTGACCAATGCGATCAAAGTGATGAAGATCACACATGCCGATGCATTGAAGCTGGAAGGTGGCGTAGAAATCATTGATGCGGTAAAGAAAATCATCGCTGCGGGTATTCCCATCATGGGACATTTGGGACTGATGCCGCAGTCTATCAATAAATACGGAACTTATACTGTACGTGCCAAGGACGAGGAAGAGGCCGAAAAGCTGCTGAGTGACGCGCATCTGCTGGAAGAGGCGGGATGTTTTGCGTTGGTGCTCGAAAAAATCCCCGCATCATTGGCGGAACGTGTGGCCAAGGAACTGACTATCCCCGTTATCGGCATCGGAGCCGGAGGCGCTGTGGACGGACAGGTGCTGGTTGTATCCGACATGCTGGGTATGACCAACGGTTTCAGTCCCCGTTTCCTCCGTCGTTATGCCGATTTGCATACTGTTATGACAGGAGCTATACAGCAATACGTGGATGATGTGAAAAAAGGTGATTTTCCTAACGAAGACGAACAATATTAACAAAGTTTCTGCTGATATGTATGATGACTTCTTCTTTCCGTATGAGAAAGCAAAACTGTGGACCGGGAATATGGTTCTGCTATCCCTTTCGAACTTTTTGCTTTATGCCTCGCTATACATGATGCTTCCCGCACTGCCTTTATGGATGGTGCGGCACTGGTATTGCAGCTATGCGGAAGCAGGAGCGGCTGTGGCTGTTTTCGGACTGGCCATGTTTCTTCCGGGAGCGTTCAACAGCTATCTTATCGATACGTTCAAGCGTAAAAGTGTTTGTCTGGTCGCGATGCTTCTGTTCGTGGCGTCCAGCCTGCTGTATCCATACGTTGCGACTGTAGGGTTCATAGCCTTGGTCCGGGCTGTCCAGGGGGGGCTGTTCAGTGTCATTACCATGACTACGGGTAGCACGCTGGTGATTGACGTCACCGCCTCACGCCGCCGCACGGATGCGAATATCGCCTTTTCGTGGGTGGGGCGTTTTGGAATGGTGGCAGGTCTTGCGTTGGGAATTTACATTTATCCTTACTGGAATTTTCACCATGTTGTTTATACCTGTGTCGCTTTGGGCACACTGGCTTTGCTTCTGATTCTGGCGGTGGATGTCCCTTTCCGTGCTCCGCTGCGCACCTCATGGTTCTCGTTGGACCGTTTTCTGTTGCCTCGTACTCTGTGGCCGGCACTGAATATGATGATGCTTTCCGCTGTTTTCGGCATTTTGATAGCACACATTTACAATGAGTTGTTTTACATTTGCATCCTGATCGGTTTTATCATCTCCCTGTTGCTTTTGCGTTATGTGCTTTCCTATGCTTCCGGCCGTTCGGAGGTGGAGCTGGGGCAGGCCGCGATGATAGGCGGACTGTTGTTGCTTGCTTTTTCCAACAGCTTGATGAACAGTTATATAGCCGGTGTATTGCTGGGCACGGGGATCGGTACTACCGTGTCACGTTTTTTTATAAAGATGATTAGTCTGCCGATGCATTGCGAACGGGGTACGGGAAACAATACTTATCAGCTGATGTGGGAAGTAGGTATGCTGAGTGGTTTTCTGTTTGAGAATATGTGGACCGAAAGTCATCCTGATACTATTTATTGGATATGTATCGGTATCTGTGTCACTCTTTTGCTGATGTATGAGTTCTTTACACATCCGTGGTATTACAGAAAAATGGAGGAAAAACAGTAGGATGATGATTTCAAATGTTGGTTTATCCAGCTGTCGGAGTAAAAATATAGCAACTTAAATAAATTAATAATATAAAGAATATGGCAGACGACAAAAAGATTATCTTTTCGATGGTAGGCGTAAGCAAAGCCTTCCAGGCGAACAAACAGGTATTGAAAGACATCTACCTATCCTTTTTTTACGGTGCTAAGATCGGTATCATCGGTCTGAACGGTTCAGGTAAGTCAACGCTGATGAAAATCATCGCCGGACTGGAGAAAAGTTATCAGGGAGAAGTGGTGTTCTCGCCGGGCTACTCTGTAGGCTATCTGGCACAGGAACCGCATCTGGATAATGAGAAGACAGTGAAAGAGGTAGTGATGGAAGGTGTGCAGAGCATTGTGGACACTTTGGCGGAATACGAAGAAATAAACAACAAGTTCGGGCTTCCCGAATACTATGAGGACCCAGAGAAGATGGATGCACTCTTTGCCCGTCAGGCTGAGTTGCAAGACATCATTGACGCTACGGACGCATGGAATCTGGACAGCAAACTGGAACGCGCCATGGATGCGTTGCGCTGTCCGCCCGAAGACCAGCCGGTGAAGAACCTCTCGGGAGGTGAGCGCCGCCGTGTGGCCTTGTGCCGCCTGCTGTTGCAGAAGCCGGATATCCTGTTGCTGGACGAGCCTACCAACCACTTGGACGCGGAAAGTATCGACTGGCTGGAACAGCATCTCCAGCAATACGAAGGTACAGTAATCGCTGTAACCCACGACCGTTACTTCCTGGATCACGTTGCCGGATGGATTCTCGAACTTGACCGTGGTGAAGGTATTCCATGGAAAGGAAACTATTCGTCGTGGCTGGAACAGAAGACCAAGCGGATGGAGATGGAAGAAAAGACTGCCAGCAAGCGCCGGAAGACCTTGGAACGTGAGTTGGAGTGGGTACGTATGGCACCCAAAGCCCGCCAGGCCAAAGGAAAGGCTCGTCTGAACTCGTACGACAAGTTGCTGAACGAGGATGTGAAGGAGAAGGAAGAAAAGCTGGAAATCTTTATTCCGAACGGACCGCGTCTGGGCAATAAGGTAATCGAGGCAAAACACGTAGCCAAGGCTTATGGAGACAAGCTTTTGTTTGACGACCTGAATTTCATGCTTCCGCCTAATGGTATTGTAGGTATCATCGGACCGAACGGTGCCGGAAAGACGACACTTTTCCGCCTGATCATGGGATTGGAAAAGGCTGATAAGGGAGAGTTTGAAGTGGGCGAAACAGTGAAAGTGGCCTACGTCGACCAGCAGCATAAGGATATCGACCCGAACAAGAGTGTATATCAGGTGATTTCGGGTGGCAATGAGTTGATTCGTATGGGAGGACGGGATGTAAATGCCCGTGCTTATCTGTCGCGTTTCAATTTCTCGGGAGCCGATCAGGAAAAACTGTGTGGTGTGCTTTCGGGTGGTGAGCGCAACCGTCTGCATCTGGCCATGGCACTGAAGGAAGAAGGCAACGTGCTGCTGCTGGACGAGCCTACCAATGATATTGACGTGAACACGCTGCGCGCGCTGGAGGAAGGTCTGGACGATTTTGCAGGTTGTGCGGTGGTGATCAGCCACGACCGTTGGTTTCTGGACCGTATCTGTACCCATATCCTGGCTTTCGAAGGAAACAGCGAGGTCTTCTTCTTTGAAGGATCTTATTCGGAATACGAAGAGAAAAAGCTGAAGCGTCTGGGCAAGGAAGAGCCGACCCGTGTGCGCTACAGAAAGCTGATGAACGATTGATCTGATGATCTGAATGGATAAAGCAGAAAGAGAATGGGCTGTTGCGGCTCATTCTCTTTCTTTTTAGAAAAACAACTATTTGTTATGTAAGATTAAAAAAACTATCGTGTTTTTCCCTGTTATCTTCTGGAAAATCGGTAACTTTGCGGCGTTTTTCAGTTGATAATGTCTTATTGAATATGTATTCATCAAACGAGTTAAAAGAGATAACCCGGTTTTTGTTGGAATATGCCAACCGCTTAATGGGATCTGGTGTGCATACATCGCGTGTTGTCCGGAACACACGTCGGATAGGAGAGTCGTTGAATGTGGACGTAAAAATGAGTATTCTTCAGCGCACCATGGTTGTCAGCGTGTGCGATAAGGAAAATCAGGAAGTTTATAATGAAGTTTCGGTTATTCCGAGTTTCCCGATCAGTTTTGAGCTGAATGCGGAGCTTAGTGCGCTGAGCTGGGAAGCTTTTGATAAGCATTTGCCGCTGAACGTGCTGTGGGAGAAATATAACAAGATTATCTCCAATCCTAAAATGGATCCGCTTTGTACATTGTTCCTGGTAGGTTTTGCCAATGCTTCTTTCTGTGCTTTGTTCGGGGGCGACTGGACAGCGCGTGGCATAGTCTTTTCGGCTACTCTGATCGGATTTTATGTGAAGCAGATCATGCAAAAGAAGCATATCAATCATTACATCATTTTTGTGGTTTCGGCATTTGTCGCTTCGCTGGTGGCTTCGTCGGCTCTTACGCTTGATACTACTTCTGAGGTGGCCATCGCTACCAGTGTGCTGTATCTTGTACCGGGTGTGCCGCTGCTGAATGGAGTTATCGATATTGTCGAAGGCCATGTGCTGACAGGGTGCAGCCGCCTGATTCAGGCTTTGTTGCTGGTTCTGTGTATTGCAGTCGGCCTGTCGTGTACGCTGATGATGATCAGGAACAGTCTGTTGTAACGGCATAAATAATTGATTTGTAGAGTTATAATAAATTCAAGGAAATGATATTATTGGATATTCTGACAGATGGAATGTTTGCGGCGGTTGCTGCAATAGGTTTTGGTGCCATCTCCGATCCTCCTTTGCGTGCTTTCCCTTCCATTGCGTTGCTTGCTGCCATAGGACATGCTTTGCGTTTCAGCCTGATGACCTATTGTGGAGTGGATATTGCTACGGCCTCTTTGTGCGCGTCTTTCAGTATTGGTATGGGCAGTTTGTTGCTGGGCAAGCGGATTTATTGTCCGATGACAGTGTTGTATATACCGGCATTGCTGCCGATGATTCCTGGTATGTATGCCTATAAAATTGTCTTCTCGCTGATTATGTTCATGCAGAACCTGCAAGATCCTGTGTTGCAGCATAAGTATTTGCTCGATTTGTTTACGAATACGATTGTGACATGCAGCGTCATTTTTATGCTTGCGGTGGGGGCAACGATGCCTTTGTTCTTGTTCATTAACCGTGCTTTTTCGATGACCAGGCATAAAGATCAAGCGGAGAAGTCCTGAAATTATTAATGATATTATTAAAGTATAACGAATGGAAGTTTTTTGGAATACAATTGCGCATTATAACGAAAATACGTGGGTAGCACAGATTGTAATTACATTTGTCGGTATCATACTGACGGCTTTGTTGTATCATAAACCGACTCTTTGGGGCAAACGCTCTGTAAAGATTTACATGGTGTTCTTGAATTCATGGATCTCTGTGGTCTATTACATGATGTACTGCTCCACCAGAAGTTATAACTATATACTTGCTATTTTTTGGGGAGTTATGGCCTTGCTGTGGTTATGGGATCTGCTTACGGACTATACTCCCTTCGAACGCAATCCGCGTTATCGATATCTGGTAGCACTGCTGTATCTGATGCCTTTCCTTTATCCGGTATTATCGTGGGCGCGTGGTATGGAGTTTCCGGCGATGACTACGACTATCATGCCTTGTTCGGTTGCGGTATTTACCATTGGCCTGTTATTGTCTTTTTCGAAGAAGGTCAATCTGTTGGTCATCTTGTTTTTGTGTCATTGGGCACTTATTGCCTTTTCCAAGGTGTATGTCTACAAGATTCCGGAAGATTTGTTGTTGGCAAGTGCGACCGTACCGGCTATTTACCTGTTCTTTAAAAACTATTTCGATCAGAACCTGCATAAAGAGACTAAACCAAGTGCACGGTTTATGAATTGCTTTCTGATTATTATTTGCATTATTATCGGTATTTTCCTTAGTATTACCCTGTATCAGGGTTTGACAAACTGATTCTTTTCGTAAGAGGGAATGTCAGAAAAAGAAAGTGTGTCAAATTAAGGAACCGCTTTCTTTTAGGCACGGATTACGCGGAAAAACGCAGAGATAGAAGAATAATCATCCGTGAAATTCCGTGTAATCCGTGCCTAAAAATAACAAGATGTCGGTTACTTTTAGTTTTGATATAGCCTTTTTTCTTTTAGACACGGGTTATCCATATAATCCATGCCTGAAAATAACATAGGGTATACCTTGCTTTCCCTTTTTAATTGCTCCCCAGAGATATCCGCAGGCTTTATCGCAATAGACCTTGATAGACAAATGCTCCTTTTCCGAAATCTGTTTTTTCCGGAATGTTTGCGTCGGGGCTGAACAGACCGAAAACAGACGAACCCGATCCGCTCATGGATGCGTATAGGGCTCCGCATTGGTATAACTGTTGTTTGATGTCTCCGATGGCGGGAAACTTGGAGAAAACGCTTGCTTCGAAATCATTTACCATGTATTGTTTCCATTCTTCGACCGGAAGTTTTATGATTTCCTTTAGGGAATGCTGTGGGCGGTAAGGCTTGATTTTAGCAAAAGCGTCTCGTGTAGATACAAATATGTCGGGTTTCACTAAAACGATGCGGTAGTCTTTCAAGGACAAATCGATAGAAGAAAAAATGTTTCCGATGCCCTCGGCATACGTCGGCTTGTTCTGAATGAAAAAGGCACAATCGGCACCTAATCGGGCGGCGTAGTCTTCCAGCTGTTGGGTTGTCAGGTTCAGCTTAAACGTATTGTTAAGGAGAAGTAGCATGAATGCTGCGTCGGACGAACCGCCCCCAAGACCGGCTCCAAAAGGAATATGTTTGAATAAATGAATGTCGATGGCAGGCAGATTAAAATCTGCATCCAGCAGCTTATATGCCTTTACAACCAGATTGTTTTCGATATCTCCGTCTATTTTAAGCCCGCTTTGATACAGGCGGTATTTAGCCGTTTTATCGTCCGAGAGATTGATTTCTAACGCGTCTTCTATCGGAACAGGATAAAATACGGTTTCAAGATTATGGTATCCGTCGGGGCGTTTCTCAATGATGTTCAGCCCCAGATTGATTTTAGCATTTGGAAAAGTAAGCATATAAGCAATATTTTTATAAATATGTCTGCAAAGTTAATAAAATCTGTGGATACAAGTTGATAACAATATAGGTTTTAGTGTATGTGGAAAACGGAAAATAAGTTATCTTTGTTGTCCGATTATAAATTTAGAAATAGGAGTTTTATATTGTGGCAGAACAGAAAAAGACAATACGCAGTTCGAGAGGAAAAGCTCCTCAGCCTGTAAATGACTACGGGCGCATTCAGCCTCAGGCACCGGAGCTGGAGGAGGCTGTACTGGGAGCGTTGATGATTGAAAAGGATGCCTATTCTTTGGTCAGCGAGATATTAAGGCCGGAATCATTCTATGAGCACCGGCATCAGTTGATATATTCTGCAATTACAGACTTGGCCGTCAATCAGAAGCCAGTTGATATCCTGACTGTGAAGGAGCAGTTGGCGAAGAGAGGTGAGCTGGAGGAAGTCGGAGGTCCTTTCTACATCACGCAGCTGAGCAGTAAGGTGGCTTCTTCGGCACATATCGAATATCATGCACGTATCATCGCCCAAAAAGCGCTGGCTCGGGAGCTGATTACGTTTACCAGTAATATTCAGGCCAAGGCTTTTGACGAAACGCTGGATGTGGACGACCTGATGCAGGAGGCGGAAGGTAAGCTTTTCGAGATATCCCAGCAAAACATGAAGAAGGATTATACGCAGATTAATCCGGTTATTGCCGAGGCTTATCAGCTGATTCAAAAAGCTGCGGCCCGAACAGATGGTTTGAGTGGATTGGAGAGCGGATTCACCAAGCTGGACAAGATGACTTCGGGATGGCAGAATTCGGACTTGATTATTATTGCGGCTCGTCCGGCCATGGGAAAAACGGCCTTTGTGCTTTCGATGGCGAAGAATATAGCGGTGAATTATCGCAATCCGGTTGCTTTGTTTTCGCTTGAAATGAGTAACGTCCAACTGGTAAACCGTTTGATTTCGAATGTTTGCGAGATTCCAAGTGAAAAAATCAAAAGTGGTCAGTTGGCCGATTATGAATGGCAGCAACTGGATTATAAACTGCGTGATTTGCTTGATGCCCCCTTGTATGTGGACGACACTCCTTCGTTGTCGGTGTTTGAGCTGCGTACGAAGGCGAGACGCCTGGTACGTGAGCACGGAGTGAAGCTGATTATTATCGACTACCTTCAGCTGATGAATGCAAGTGGTATGTCGTTTGGAAGCCGTCAGGAAGAGGTAAGTACAATCTCCCGTTCGCTGAAAGGATTGGCGAAAGAGCTGAATATTCCTATAATTGCTTTGTCTCAGTTGAACCGTGGAGTGGAGAACCGTGAAGGAGAAGAGGGTAAACGTCCGCAGCTGAGCGACTTGCGTGAATCGGGAGCCATCGAGCAGGATGCCGATATGGTTTGTTTTATTCACCGACCGGAATATTATAAGATATATACGTCGGCCGATGGAACGGATTTGCGTGGTATGGCCGAAATAATTATAGCCAAGCATCGTAATGGTGCGGTGGGTGATGTCCGTCTACGATTTATCGGTCAGTATACGCGTTTCCAGAATCCGGAGGACGATATGGTAATTCCACCTCCTGCAGAAGGTGGCGGAGCGACATTTGGTTCGCGAATGAATACGCCGATTGGCAGTCCTTCTACTCCGCCGCCCCCATCTGCTGCGGATTTTATGCCTCAAAACGAAAATCCGTTTGGAGGAATGGGAGGGGATGGACCCTTGCCATTTTAATATAATAATGTATATACGGATTGGGTGGAGTAAATTGTCTGTTTGGACAGGTTTTTGTATTTTGCTATAAATTAGAGCTTTAGCAAAAACTTCATCAAAAAGATGAAAAAAAGTGTGTGATATATTTGGAGCA
>OMDF01001520.1_pt1 | contig 10869 bp, 11 predicted proteins | sample 1673631 | NCBI WGS metagenome assembly OMDF01 (sample SAMEA103958117, study PRJEB25191) | human gut metagenome | biome: human-associated habitat [ENVO:00009003]; feature: intestine environment [ENVO:2100002]; material: feces | place: Germany | collected 2013/2015 | reverse complement strand
CGGACTCGATGAAGCTGATATAGCCGTGGGAAACATTCATATGTTCTGCCAGATCATCCTGTGTGAAGTTCTTTGCAATGCGAAGCTCACGAATCCGCGCTCCGCCCTTCGTGTTGTAATACATAAAAAACCTCCGTGAATTTGAAATGTGGGAATTTCAAACGCACAGAGGCGGAGAACGGCAGTGAAGCCCTAAAGACGCAGAAAAGCCCGCAGCATGATTGCTGCGGGCAGAATGGGGCGATATGAAGTTGTGGTGGGGCGGCGCATCCGGAAGAGGCTGAAAAGATAGCGGGGCACAGAGAATGTGTCCCAACAAGGTACAGCCTTGTTCCCTAAATTTGAGGGATGATGCGCCGAAGCCGTACATTTTTCCAAACGTAGAAAAAGCGCAACTCAAATCCCCCGCATCCTGAATTTGAAAAGGATAAATTGTTGCACTTTTGCTAGATTGCTACCAAACAGAATTTGTGAATGCAAACCTCAAAGCAGTTTGCTCCATGCACGCTTTCTATCCTACGGCCTGTGTCAGCACACATGCCGTTGTGCTTTGCGACATGAACGGCAGGCAAATGCCGCTCTCACCCGCGCCGACCAGCAGCTCTGTGCCGCTCGGGCTGATCAGGAGGGGATACGTCTCACACAGATACATCGGGCCGTCCGTGACGCCATAGTTTTTACCGCCCACAAGCGACAAGCTGAGCGTCACATAGCTCGGCCCGTCCGGAATGGTCTGAATCGTCCAGAAACCGCTCCACATCTCCTCAAATTCGTCGCTGTCTTCGTATACCCAATTCAGATCGACCGTACCGCCTGTCTCGTCTTCCGGATAGAAGCGCAGCGAGAAATGGGCATAGCGGTTGGTCTCCCCTGCCATAGTCTCTGTGATCCAGCCCATATCCGTACTCTCGGACCCCGCCAGACCGAGCGCCGTCATGCCTGTCCAGCCGCCGGCAAGCCATGCCGCGAACGCGGGCGGGGCAGAATACCATGCGTACTCCGTAAAGTCAAAGGAATGATAGTCTCCGTTTTCTGATATGCAGGGCGCAAGATGGCTCGTCGCGTCGAGGGACGGCTCCCATTCACAGGTATTCCCGTTGTTGTCGGTGATAAAGACCTGCGTGTCGGCCTCATATGCAACGCCGTCGAGATTTGCAAAGAGCAGCACCGGTTCACCGCTCTCCGACCGGTAGAGCACCTCCGTGACCTCGTCGGTCTGTGTTTTTTCGTTCCACTGCACACGATTGATCGCAACCGTCGCATTTTCATCGACCGGCACGATGCAGTACAGATGCCCCGCACCGCCGATAATGTGCTCCTCGTCGATCTCGGCGATGAAGGGGTATTCGAGGAGCATGGCCTCATTGGTTTCCCACAGCCACGCGGGGAAGCCTGCCTCGAAGCCCTCGTCAAACAGGCCGCCGACATAACCGAGATATGCCGCGCCAAACAGTGTCATTGGAAAGTCGATCCGGTCTCGCAGCCATCCCAGTGCAGTTTCGGCCTCCGGCGAAAGGGTATCCTGCGCCGGCTGGGTTTCCGGCGCTTCTCTGTCCGTCCCTGGGGGCAGCGTTACCGCTTCGGCGCTTCCCTTCTGGTCATTGGATTCTTCCTGCCGTCTCCCTTGCGCACAGGCGCACAGGGAAAACAGCAGAACCGTCGCCAGCAGCAGCGCGCCTACCCGTTTGCATATTCCTTTCATGGCCGCGCCCTCAGAATTTTCCGCTCCGGCCGGAGCCTCCGCCGCCAGACTCGCTTTGGCTGCTGCTCCCACTGGAAGAGCTGCGCTCGATCTTCCGACTGGAGGTCGTCTTATGGGTGAACTGATCTGTTTGCTCCGTAAGCCGGAGTCCCGCGGAGACGTAGGCATTCGCGGTTGCTTTTTTTGATACAGTGTCCATTTTCTGCCATATCACAGCGACGACCGCGGCTGCTGCCAGCAGGGAAAGACCGATCACGATAAGGAGCGGATAGAACAAGCTCGCCCGGACGGGCTTTCCTGCGGAAGCCTTTTCCAGATAGACGCTGCATTCTTTGACGTAATCCTCAAAGCCGCCGTACCAGTCGTTCTCGCCGAAATTGTCGAGGAAGACCTTTTCCAGCTTCTGCTGACCATAGCTGTTGAACGCATACTCGCAGCGTGAGCCGTAGCAGAACATTGCCCAGTCGCGGTCATCCATGCTGAGCAGGAGCATGATCCCGTCGCGGTTCGGTCCTTCGCCCATGGTGTATTCATGGTAGATGGTGTAGGTCGCCTTATAGACGCCTTCAGAATGGAAGTCCCGATAGTTCTCCACGGTTACGATGTAAACGCCGACGCCGTATTTTTGGGAGACGCTTTCCGCCATCTTTTCCAGCAGCATATTTTCGTTTTCGCTGAGAAGTCCGGCCGCGTCCGTCACATAAGAAAGCTGTGCGCCTGTCTGCTCAGCCGCGGCTGCGTTCACGCAGAGCACAAGGCAGAACAGAAGCACCAGCAGGAGACAATGTATTCTTTTTTTCATGTCTCAGCCCTCCCTATCGCGCCAAAAGCAGCAGCGCGGTCACACTGATGGCGATAAGAGGTGCCGCGATTGCCGCAAACAGGCCAATTACCCGTTTCGTGCTGACCGGAAGGTTGCCGACAAGCTTGCCGGTCTGACCGTTCATGGCAAAGAGGAAATCTTTTCCCTCCCACCTTGTGTTCAGGATCCAGACGGGAAGCAGTGCGTAATGCACCTTGCCGCGCTTCAAGTGGATATCCCGGCTCGTTTCATTGCAGGTGGTGTAGCCCGAAACCGTGCGTTCCAGTGCGCTCAGCAGCGAGCCCTCGCAGCGCGTGTCTGCCCGTTCCCGGCTGTCTTCGACGCTGACATCATATTTATCTGCCATAAATCCGGGCAGATACGCTGTGGAAAATGGCTTGAGCTCCGCGTAATCGTACGGTTCGATGGAGTCCATATAATCGTCCGGCATTTTGCTGGATGCATCCACCGGGATTTTTTCAAAGGCAATGGAACCGGCGCGTCGCACGTCGTAGTGGCTCGTCTCCGTGATCTCATAATCTCCCGAGGTGTATTTATGTACCGTGGTGGCATGGAACTGGACGCTTCCGCTGGCCTTGCCGTCGTACATCCAGAAGGGCACGTACACGCCCTTGATTTCCTCCAGATGGTTGGCTTTGGAGAAGGTCGATGGCAGCAGAGGCTTTTTGAGATAGTGCTTCTTCAATGCCTTGATGGCATCCTCCTTGCTCAGCTTGAAGGGAAGCACAAAGTCGGGCTTCAGAACGCCGGAGAACTGCCCCGGAATCACCGACGGATTTCCGCAGTATGGGCAGGACGTGGCTGCCGTCGTTGCGTCGCAGAGCAGTTCCGCACCGCATGAGGGGCAGCAGTACGCTTTTATGCTGCCTGCGTCTGCACCCCAGTCCTCGCTCAGACCGGAGGTGTCCCAGTCGGAGCCGTCTGCGGTAGCCTGTTCCGCTTCGGCGGCGTTTTGCGCCGCTTCCACTGCATCCGCTTCTTTTTCCCCATAGAGCGCCTCAATTTCCGCTGTATTGAAGCTCGAACCACAGTAGTCGCACTCCAATCTGCCGGATTCTCCCGTAAAATGGAGAGGCCCCATACAGGCGGGGCATTGATAATTTGTTACTTGTGTTGCCATCTAAAATTCCTCGTTTCCTGGACAGGCGTTACAGTCCGCAAGGGCAGCTTGCAGCACCAAGCACAGGTATGATTGTGTTTTTCGGATATGTTCGCAGGCTTACTGCTTATGATAGATCGGGTACGTGTCCTTTATGACGTTTTCCTCCGAATCGTACAAGACACGCACATCGGCCTGGTCGCTGTTGGCAAGGGTGATCGCAATCCGCTTGTCTGCGATCAGACCTGCCATGATGCGGAGCGCTTTGCGTTTCATGGCACCACCTCCGTTTTTTGCGAAAAGCCGGATTCTCCCGCTCCAAATTGGAGCGGGAGCCGGTTTTCATACAAATTCTCAGAAGGACGCTGCCCTTACTGGAACGTCATGTTGTTGAGAATGATGTCGGGCATCGTTCCCGGGACGCAGTCCAATTTCGTCAGTCCGATGGACAGTGCGCGGCCGTCGTCGATCTGCGCGACATACTGGATCCAATTGTAGCCGATGTGCTTGTAGGTGCGGCCTTTGAAGGTGATGCCGCCGATCACGCGATCGTCGATGTCCTGATAGTTTTCAAAGTCGTCCTTGTAGTAGTCGAAGTCCTCCACATTGGTTCTTACCTCGAATCTGATGGCACCTGCACCAAACGCTGTGGGATCGTCGTTTTCCACCAGGCAGCGCCCACTATCATCGAACGACCAGCCGGATACCGGGATCTTCGTCATGATTTTGACCTTAACATCGTCTTTTGCAAACTGGGCGATTTCCATGGAGAAGTCCTTCATCTCGGCGTTTGCAGACGCTGCCTTGTTTGCCTCCGCGGCTTCCGCTTTGACGGTGTCAAGATACTTCGCTATGGCCTCCTCGCCGGAGAAGCCGCTCGTATTGTATCCGCTCACCTCATAAATGCCCGGACTCTCTTCCTTGAAATTGACGTAGATGAAATGGGAGTCATCATCCGCAGAGATCCATTTGTAGTAGCGGTAGTTTGCCTTCATGTGGTCGCTGTACTCTTCCTTGACGAACTGACCTTCCACGCCGAAGTAGGCAACGATATCATCGTAAGTAGCGTCAAAAATATTATTATTGACCTCGTTCATCCAGACGTAGCCCTTCTGTACCTGCTCTTCGGTCACGATGCCGTCTCCGCCGGATGCCGCAGCGTCCGTCTGGGTGAGCGGGGCGCTGTCATGCGGATTGAAGTCGTTCGACGGGTCTTCTCCGATGGCGTCCGGCATGGGCATGCCCGCGTCAATCAGCGGCAGGTACCAGTCGGTATAGCGGTAGGGATAGCCACTCTCGTCCATGTCATCCCAGTACAGTCCCCAGGGGCGCAGATAGATGTCGTAGTGGAACGTGTCGTCGCCGTTTTCGTAGTCGCCGTCGATCCAGATCAGGTCGTCATAGTCCAGAAGGCCGGGATCGACGATCCAGTCCGCATGTGCCAGTGCCGTGTCCGTGAACCAGCCGCCCTCGGACATGACCGTGCCATGCTCGCCGGTTCCGGCTTCACTCAGACTGACCTGCGCGGAAGCCATGGGTTCGGACCTCGTGTAGTCCTCGTCCCAAAGCGTGATCGTGCCAGTGTAGTCCGTGCCGATGTCAATGACGCCGCAGACATCCCACCATTTTCCCTCCATGCTCTCGTAGTAGCCATAACAGCCGCTCATCTTCCACCAGCCGTACCATTCGCCGTTCCACCAGTCGAGCAGTGCATCGCCAGTCTCGGCTGGATCGGAGGTCAGCGTGCTGTCAACGGGCGGTTCACCGCCGGTCGTATCAGCTGCGGGAGTCTCACGATTCAGTGAGGATGGGTCAATGGTGATCTTGCCGCTTTTCTTGCCGAAGAACTGCTCGAAGGTTGCCTCGACTGGACTGGTCGTGTCCTGAAGCAGATATGCTGTCCGGACTTCCACCGTTGCGCCCGGAGCGACGTCTGTAAACTGGCCTTCTATCACGGTTTCAAAGGTGTCGTAGTCGGCAAAGACGGTTGCAGCTTCCAGTTCTACGCCGTTTTGCATGAGCGTTTCATTGACGCTCCAAAGATACGACGCATTCTCCTTGCCGTTGTTTGTGAAGTCCAGTGTCAGAACGATCGCGTCATTTCCGTCCGAATCTTCCATGATGCACGCGCCCTTGTAGAGCAGCTCATAGTCACCGAGCTTGATCAGATTGGAGTCTGCTGTCTTTTCCTTACCGCAGGCGGTGAGGCTGAACAGCATCAGCACTGCAAGAAGCAGGCATAGAAGCTTGGTCTTCGTCTGTTTCATAATTCCCTCCCAATATCCTTCAGGGATGCACAAATCTGCCGATCAACAGAAAATAACATATAATTCCAGAAAAACGACAGTGCATACCTGAGACATTTTGCTTTCCTTATTTCTTTTCCCGCCGAATCGCGTTTCCGTCCTTGTCGGTAAACTTGCCGCAGAGAATCTTGATAAAGTCAACAAGATATCCGATGCCGAACAGGCCAGCCGTCAGCAGGTAGAGGATGCCCGTGCCGGTCTTGCCGACATAGAAGCGATGAACGCCGAGACCGCCAAGGAAGAAGCAGAGCAGGAAGGTTGTCAGCCAGTCCTTGGTATCGGCCGGAACCTCCGGTGCGACATAGTCCTCTACTTCCTCACCGTTCAAAATCTTCTTCACGGTTTCAGTCACGGTGTCGATATAGGCGCCACGCTCCGTTGCAAGGCCGACTGTCGCACCCTTGAGACCCTTGCGCAGCGCACTGTTCTTATCAACGCGCATTCCGCCAACCGACATCTTGGCCTCGGTGATGACCGGCTGGATCCGGATATGCGTGCCGTCCTTCAGGAAAAGCCAGAGACCGACGTCCACATTCGGCTCCTTTTCAAACGAGATGCGTTGACCTGGCACGCCGCCCTTGATCTGGAACGGCATCTGGAACGCCGTCCTGCGGGCATTGAGCTTCTCCATGATCTCTTCCAGTGTGGTGGAATAGGAAAGATCAAATTCACGGGGACTGGTCGCGAATGCGACATCTTTCATGCTGCCAGTAAGGTTATCCATAATGTTTTCTCCTTTCTAAAGTCCGGTGGGTGGCTGATACATATCGTGTTTCTATGCAGCTTACTTTTTTGCAAAAGTGCCGCTGATGCCGTAGCCGGAGTTCTCATTCATGGTAAGGCTGCTGCCATCCACGGAGAACGTGTAAGTAGACGGTTCACTCCATGCCTCCAGCGTCACCGTGAGCTGGTCGCCGTCAATGGTATAGGTGCCGTTCTGCTTCATGTACGCATTCTCCATGGTGCATTTGCCTTTTCCGTTGAACGTCCATGTGATCACACCGTCATCTCCGAGATCAGCAGACCATGTTCCGGCCAGCGCATCCTTACTGCCGCAGGCGGCAAGCGTCAGGAGTGCAGCTGCAATCAGGAGTAATGCTACATACTTTCTCATTTTTAAGTCCTTCTTTCTAAATCGTCGTTTGATGGATGGTTCAGCCGTTCACCGCGCCGCCGCAGTATTCACAGCAGCCGCTTGCATCCGGCGTGGTGGTTGCGCCGCAGTAGGGGCAGGTAACTGCCGCTTTGGGTGCGGCTGCCTGCTCAATCTTCTCACGCACATCTTTGCGTACCTGCGTCAGTGCCTGACGGATCTCCTCGCCGAGCTTTTTGCAGTTTCGGTACTCGACGTTGGTTTCAGGGTTGCATCTTGCCGGCATGCCCGGGCGTGCCGAGGGCGGCGTAATGTCTATAGAGCTGGAGTTGACCTGAAAGCGCATTTCGTTGAAGTAGGGGTTGTTGACGAATATGGTGATGTAGAAATCATAGGAGTATTCATAGCGCGGCGGATTGTAGCTGACCTCCTTGCCGTCTTTGTCCTCGCGCTTGAGTTCCGAACGGTTCTCGTCAATATCAAGATTGCAGCCGGTCACGTCTGCAAAGTCCAGAACATCCGGGTTGGCTTCCACGAGATTTCTGGCCCGTGTCACCATGAATTTCCCCGCATCCTCGTCCAGAAGCACTTTGGTGTCCGTGCCGAGTGTTCTGGTCGTGTGGAATGCCGCTACCTTTCCCTGGTTTTCTTCCCGGTAGGCAAGCTGCGCCTTGATTTCTTCGACGGTGCTATTGCGCCGGTCAGAGAACCACGGCGAGAGCTTTTTGGCACAGTTTTTGCAGAGATTCCCGTTTTCCAGCTTGCGGTTGCCAAGTAAGCCGATCTTTTCTCCGCAAATATCGCAATATTTCTTATCGAACAGTCCCATATATGTACCAATCTCCTTTGTATCTGTTTCTCAAACTATGCGGCGTACTGTGCATCTGCCTTGGAATTGAGCACCGCGCCGTAGATGTACAAAGCCGGAACAGCCACGCCTGTCAGAACACTTGTGACGTTAAACTCGCCGCCGTTGACCAGATTCATCACGACGCTCAAGACGCTGAATACAGCCACGATTGCGCCCCATACGATGAGTCCGCCTGCTTTTTCGCTGCGCTTGCTGTGCTTGACGCCTTTGATTCCGGCGATCAGCTGGCAAATCCCTCCGATCAGTGTCAGAAACAGCGCTGCCCAGTAGGCAAATGTCAGACCAGATGCTGCGCCGAGTCCTGCCGCCAGCGCACCCAGTCCGCCGACAAACACACCCGCTATGATGGAAAATACAGCGGCAATGATCATCAGAATGCCAGTGACCTTCAAAAACTTGTGTCCATTCATAATAAATCCTCCTCGCTTCCTTGTTGTTTGCTTTTTTATTCCGCAGGGCGTCTGGCTCCGCACTCTGCGCAAAATACGCTACTGCCATTCGGCATCCCGCACTCCGGACATTTCCATCCGCCGTCCGGCGCAGGTCTTGAGAAAATCCCGGCCTCTGTTTCCTCGGCAAACGCTACCAGGAGGGTAAAGATGCTCTGTGCGCTCTCACCGCAGTAGTTGTTTGTGAAAACCTCACCGCTGTCTTGCCATGTCGCGGCAATGCAGCTGTCCGCAACACCATCCGGGCAGATGCCGGGGGAAACCGGAAGCTCCAGCGCGCGAAGCTCTTGTCCGATGCTGCTGAAATATGTCCGCGGCTCGACGGCGATGTCCTGCCTGAAAATAGGCTTACCGTCGCCATCCTGATACCGGTAGGAGAAAAGCATCTGCTTCTCCGCTCGGGATGGCAGCGTCCGCTCATCGAGAAGGAAGCTGAAGCAGTCACGCGCAGACGAGGCGTTTTGCTCCCAGTAAATTCCGACCAACTCTGCTGTTTCGCGCACCTCACGCTGCTCTGTTTCAAGCTTGGATGCAGCATACGCTTCCTCGGCAATACCCAGAACCAAGGCCTCCAGTGCCTCCGCATGGCTGCCGCTGAGCGTTTGGGCCTCATCCCCGTCATCGGTGCGCCAAACGATCCGGATCTCGCTGTCAACTTCATCATAGCTGTCAGAAGACGGTTTTCTGTACGCCGGAAGATCCGACTCTGCCAGCACATTCTGAAGCTCAAACCACTGTACCCATGTGAGCTGCCAGGGGATCGGGTTGGAAAATGCGTCCATCTGGCTTTCTCTTATCTCGTCGCCGCCGGATTGGCTTGGGAACCAGCCGATCAGCAGCGGCATATCGTTCTCCTGATAAAATTTCAGTGAAAAGCTGCGATAGAAATTCCTGTGGTTCTGCCGCCACTCAAATTCCACCAGATCCTTGCCCGCGCTGTATGCATCCGGGTTTTCCATCCTGCCTCCGTCTTTGATCTGTGACGTTACAACAAGCCGATACAGTGAGCATCCTGTCAGCGCAAGCAGGGCAATTACCGAAACGGTAATCAGCGCAGCTTTCACTGCCGATTTCACGTCAGATCCCCGTCGTCAAACGGGTCTCCGCATTCGGGGCAGAACTTCGGCGGATGCGCGGGATCAGCCGGCTCCCAGCCGCACTTGTCGCATTTGTACTGCGGAACGCCGGCCGGCTTGGGTTTGCCGCATTCGGCGCAGAACTTGCCCTTATTCACCGCGCCGCAGCTGCACGTCCAGCCGTCTACCTGTACTTCTGGCTTTTTTGTGCCGCATTCGGGGCAGAACTTTCCGGTTGCCGTCGCGCCGCACTGCGGGCATTTCCAGCTTCCTGCCGCTGGCTTCGGCTCCGGCTTTTTGCTGCCGCAGTTCGGGCAGAAATTGCCGGTGATACCGCTTTGTCCGCAGATGCACGTCCAACCGTTCGCGGGCGCTGCCGGTGCTGCGGGAGCGGGCTGCTGTGCTTGCTGCTGCGCACCCATCTGATAGAGGTTCTGTGCGTTCATACCGCCCATCTGGCCTGCCATATTCATGCCCATGAACGCCATCGCGGGGCCTGCGCCCTGATTGGACGCGGCCGACTGCATCGCTGCCGCCTGCGCGCCGACCAGATGTGCCGCCGCTCTCGTCGGATCCATGAACGCCGCGTTGCGCTGCAGCTCCTTGATCATCTTCTCATCTTCCTCGCTCGCCTTGACCGACGAAACGCCGAAGGAAACAATCTCAAGCCCACGCAGGTTGCGCCATTTTCCGGAGAGGACTTCGTTCAACGCCTCAGCCAGCTCCATTGTATGGCCGGGTAGTGCGGAATAGCGGATGCCCATGTCGGAAATCTTCGCAAACGCGGGCTGAAGCGCGGTAAGTAACTCGGTCTTGAGCTGACCGTCGAGGCGGTCTCTTGTGTAGTCCTCGCCCACATTGCCGCAGACGTTCGTGTAGAACAAAATCGGGTCGCAGATGCGGTAGCTGTACTCGCCGAAGCAGCGAATGGCAATGTCGATGTCAATGCCTGCCCGCTGGTCAACAACACGGAAGGGAACCGGCGATGGCGTGCCGTACTTGTTGCCGATGAGCTCCTTGGTGTTAAAATAGTACACGCGCTGATCCTTGGGCGGCTCGCCGCCGAAGGTGAAGCGCTTTCCGATGTTCTTGAACGTGTCGAGGATACTGGTTCCCAACTCACCGGAGAAGATCGACGGCTCGGTCGAAGCATCATAGACAAACTCGCCCGGCTCGGCGCAGAGCTCCGTCACCTTGCCCTGATCGACGATGATCATACACTGTCCGTCGGCGATTGCCACGACGGAGCCGTTGGAGATGATGTTCTCGCTGCCCTTGTAGTTGCTGCTGCGCCCGGAAACGCGGTGCAGGCCCTTGACCGCCATCACGTTCTCCGGAATGGATTCACAGTAAAAATACTCTTTCCACTGGTCGGCCATCACGCCGCCCGCGGCCCCCGCGATCGCTTTGATGAGTCCCATAGTTCTTTTCTCCTTTTCATTATAACATG
>OMDF01001507.1_pt1 | contig 10940 bp, 10 predicted proteins | sample 1673631 | NCBI WGS metagenome assembly OMDF01 (sample SAMEA103958117, study PRJEB25191) | human gut metagenome | biome: human-associated habitat [ENVO:00009003]; feature: intestine environment [ENVO:2100002]; material: feces | place: Germany | collected 2013/2015 | reverse complement strand
AAGCTGGCTTATGGGGTCAAAAAGCAGATGCACAATCGTCTGCGGAATGACCTGACACGCAAAGGCGAACTGAAAAAAGGCTATATCAAAGAAAAGTATGGAAAAAGCAGTCAACTGCGATTTCTGCATGGACGGCCAGTAGTTCCTATTGGATATGTTCAGAGCAGAAATGCCCAGCACAAAAGGAAGTCGGTCAACAAGTATACGCCAGAAGGTCGGGAACTGATTCACAAGAATCTGAACATCGACACTAAGACGATGCTTTGGCTGATGCGAAATCCTGTGCAGGGCAGGTCGATAGAATACGCAGATAATCGAATTTCTCTGTATGCAGCGCAGCATGGAAAATGTGCAGTGACGGGTTCAATCATGGAAGCCCATGATATCCACTGCCACCACAAGAGGCCTGCTGCGAAGGGCGGCACAGATGAATACGGAAACCTCGTTCTTATATCGGCTCCCGTCCACAAACTTATCCATGCTTCTGACATGGCTACCATAAAGTTTTACCTGAACCTTCTCAATCTCGATAGTACGCAAATTTTAAAGCTGAATAAGTTTCGTGAGATGGCAGAAATGCCTTTGATTGATTAAAAATCTTTTCTTGTTCAAGCTACGAAGTGTGTAAGTTGTATTGCAAGCCCTGTGCAACTGAATTCGATGGAACGCCGTGTGCGGTGAAAGCTGCACGCACGGTGTGGAGCCGGGGAAAAGCTGGAGATCATATCAAATGCTTACCTATGGCTATCTGGTGCTAAATCTCAGGGCATGAAGCAGCTGATGGCCGGTGGCGGGGTGGCTTTGATTGGCATTACCCTCGTGCCGCTGCTGTCCGGTCTGTTCGGCTAATCGGCAGCTCGTTTGCTTCCCATAAATCCACGGAGGGTGCTGCTTTCGGGCGGCATCCTCCCGAAAGGAGGGCAACCCTATGGATTTCTTATGGGATAAGATCACGGAATGGCTGAAAGAAATGCTCATCGGCGGTATCGTGAGCAATCTGTCCGGGATGTTCGATGCAACCAATCAAAAGGTTGCCGAGATCTCCGGTCAGGTGGGCTTATCGCCGCAGGCATGGAACGGCAGCATTTTCAGCATGATACAAAATCTGTCGGAAACCGTGATCGTCCCCATCGCAGGCGCAATTCTCGCCTTTGTGATGACGCTGGAGCTGATCCAGCTCATTACCGACAAGAATAACCTCAACGACATGGACACATGGATATTCTTCAAGTGGGCGTTCAAGTCCGCTGCCGCTGTCCTGATTGTAACAAACACATGGACGATTGTGATGGGCGTGTTCGATGCCGCCCAAAGCGTCGTTGCCAGCGCCTCCGGGCTGATTATCGGCGACACCAGCATCAACATTTCAAGCGTCATGGTGGGCATTGAGGATCGGCTGATGGAAATGGAGCTGGGGCCGCTCTTCGGCCTATGGTTCCAGTCTCTGTTCGTTGGCATTACCATGTGGGCGCTGACCATCTGCATTTTCATTATCACATTCGGAAGAATGATTGAAATATATCTCGTCACCTCTGTTGCCCCCATTCCGATGGCGACCATGATGGGCAAAGAATGGGGCGGCATGGGACAGAACTACATCCGTTCCCTGTTGGCGCTGGGCTTCCAAGCGTTTTTGATTATCGTCTGCGTTGCCATTTACGCGGTTTTGGTGCAGAACATCGCACTTGTGGATGACATCATCTACGCCATCTGGACTTGCATGGGCTACACGGTGCTGCTGTGCTTCTGCCTGTTCAAAACGAGCAGCCTTGCCAAGTCCGTGTTCAATGCACATTAACGGGGGTGATACTATGCTGACACTCACGCCCGTCGCGCTTGCAACAGCGAACGCATTTGTCAATGCGCATCACCGGCACCATAAGGCAACTGCTGGGCATAAGTTTTCCATCGGCTGTGCCAAGGATGGAGAGCTTGTCGGTGTTGCAATCGTAGGCCGTCCTGTAAGCCGGTATCTGGATGATGGCTGGACATTGGAGGTCAATCGCCTTTGCACCACCGGTGAGAAGAACGCTTGCAGCATCCTTTATGCCGCATCCGCGCGGGCGGCAAAGGCAATGGGATACCGCAAGATCATCACCTATACGCTGGATAGCGAGAGCGGCAGCAGTCTCCGCGCCGCTGGTTGGAACTGCGCAGGCTTGGCAGGCGGCAAATGCTGGACAGGCAGCCGTAAGCCCGCCTCCGCTTTGTACCCGGCGCAGATGAAACTTCGATATGAAAAGCTCTTATAAAGGGGGATTTCTATGGCCTATGTCAACGTCCCGAAGGACTTAACCAAAGTAAAAACCAAGGTGCTGTTCAACCTCACGAAACGACAGCTCATCTGCTTCGGAAGCGGCGCGCTCATCGGCGTACCGCTTTTCTTCTTGCTCAAGGGCAGCATCGGCACCAGCCCCGCCGCCATGGTGATGATGGTGGTGATGATCCCGGCCATGCTGTTCGCCATGTATGAAAAGAACGGTCAGCCGTTGGAGGTCGTCATCCGCAACATCTACCGCGTGTGTTTCCAGAGGCCGAAGCAGCGCCCGTATAAGACCAACAATTTTTATGCCGTTTTGGAGCGGCAAAACCAGTTAGACCGGGAGGTGTATCAAATTGTCCGAAAAGAAAAAGCTGACCCGCGCCGAACGAAAACAGATCGAAGCCGCCATCGCAAGAGCGAACCGAACGGATAAAAAAGAAAAATCGGCGCAGGACAGCATCCCGTATCAGCGTATGTGGCCGGACGGCATCTGCCGTGTGACCGACACGCGCTACACCAAAACGATCCAGTATCAGGACATCAACTACCAGCTCTCGCAGAATGAGGACAAGACCGCCATCTTTGAGGCGTGGTGCGATTTCCTGAATTACTTTGACAGCTCCGTGCAATTCCAGCTTTCCTTTGTGAACCTCTCGGCTTCGCAGGAAACCTTTGCACGGAGCATTTCCATTCCGCCCTGCGGGGACGAGTTTGACGGCATCCGCGCCGAGTACGCCGGTATGCTGCAAAATCAGCTTGCCCGCGGCAACAACGGACTCATTAAGACCAAGTATCTCACGTTCGGCGTTGAGGCCGACAACCTCCGCGCTGCCAAGCCCCGTTTGGAGCGCATTGAAACCGATCTTCTGAACAACTTCAAGCGGCTGGGCGTTGTGGCTGCGCCGCTGAACGGCTTTGAGCGCCTGCACGTCATGCACGACATTCTGCGGATGGACGAGCAGGAACCGTTCCGCTTTTCGTGGGACTGGCTGGCTCCCTCCGGACTGTCCACCAAGGACTTTATCGCGCCCAGCTCCTTTGAGTTCAAGACCGGCAGGATGTTCCGCATGGGCAAAAAGCTGGGTGCGATCAGCTTCGTGCAGATTCTGGCACCGGAGCTGAATGACCGGATGCTGGCGGACTTTCTGGATATGGAGAGCAGCGTCCTCGTCAACCTCCATGTGCAGTCTGTGGATCAGGTCAACGCCATCAAGACCGTCAAGCGCAAGATCACCGATCTGGACAAATCCAAAATCGAGGAACAGAAAAAAGCTGTCCGCGCCGGGTACGATATGGACATTATCCCGTCCGACCTCGCCACCTACGGCGCGGAGGCCAAAAAGCTGTTGCAGGATTTGCAGTCCCGCAATGAGCGAATGTTCCTGCTGACCTTCCTCATTCTCAACACGGCGGACACACCCCGGCAGCTCGACAACAACATCTTCCAGACCTCCAGCATTGCGCAGAAGTATAACTGTGCGCTGACCCGGCTGGACTTTCAGCAGGAGGAAGGACTGATGAGCAGTCTCCCGCTGGGGCTGAATCAGATCGAGATTCAGCGGGGCTTGACCACCTCCAGCGTGGCGATTTTTGTGCCTTTCACCACGCAGGAGCTGTTCCAGAACGGTTCGGAGGCGCTGTACTACGGCATCAACGCTCTTTCCAATAACCTCATCATGGTAGACCGGAAGCTGCTGAAAAACCCGAACGGCCTGATTTTGGGTACTCCTGGCAGCGGTAAGTCGTTTTCGGCAAAACGTGAGATCACCAATGCGTTTCTCATCTGCCCCAAGGATGACATCATCATCTGTGACCCGGAGGGTGAATATACGCCGCTGGTGGAGCGTCTGCACGGTCAGGTCATTAAGCTGTCGCCCACCGGCAAGGGCTACGACGGTTCGCCCTGCTACATCAATCCGATGGACTTGAATCTGGATTACAGCGACGATGATAACCCGCTGAGCCTGAAATCCGACTTCATTCTGTCGCTGTGCGAGTTGATCGTCGGCGGCAAGGATGGGCTTGCCCCTGTGGAAAAGACCATCATCGACCGCTGCGTGCGCATCGTCTACCGGGACTACCTCAATGACCCGAAACCGGAGAATATGCCGCTGCTGGAGGACTTGTATAACGCCCTCCGTGCGCAGGATGAAAAGGAAGCGCAGTACATCGCCACTGCTTTGGAAATCTACGTCACCGGTTCTCTGAATGTGTTCAACCATCACACGAACGTGGATGTGAATAGCCGCATCGTCTGCTACGACATCAAGGAGCTGGGTAAGCAGCTCAAGAAAATCGGGATGCTGGTGGTGCAGGATCAGGTCTGGAACCGTGTGACCATCAACCGCGCCGCCCATAAAACGACCCGCTACTATCTTGACGAGTTCCATCTTCTTTTGAAGGAGGAACAGACGGCTTCGTACAGTGTCGAAATCTGGAAGCGCTATCGCAAATGGGGCGGCATCCCCACCGGGATCACGCAAAATGTCAAAGACCTGTTATCCAGCCGCGAGGTTGAGAACATTTTTGAGAACAGCGATTTCATCTATATGCTCAATCAGGCCGCTGGCGACCGGCAGATTCTCGCAAAGCAGCTCAACATTTCGCCGCATCAGCTTTCTTATGTGACCCACTCCGGCGAGGGCGAGGGGCTGCTGTTCTACGGCAACACGATCCTGCCCTTTATTGACCACTTCCCGAAGGATACTGAGCTGTACCGCGTCATGACCACCAAACCGCAAGAGGTGGCGTCGGCATGAAAAGAGAACCGCGGTTACAGTTTCCCGACGCCGATCTTGCCGAGCCGAAGCTGGAAAAGCCCATCAAGCGGGTGAAAAAAGCGGAGGCCAAGGCGGATAAGGCGCAGGCGAAAATCCCCAAGAAAACCGTGGTCAAAAAGGAACGCGGCTTTGATCCTGCCACCGGCAAGGTCAAAACGCAGCTCCGTTTTGAGGAAGTGGATAAGAAAAAGCCGCCCTCCAAGCTGACCCATGCCGTGCGGGATGCCCCCGCCAACTTTGTTCTCTCTCAGGTTCACCGGGAGGTGCGGCAGAGCGAGGATGACAATGTAGGCGTAGAGGCCACGCACAAGGTAGAGCAATCCGTGGAGAGCGGCGGGCGGCTGGTGCAGTCTGCCCACCGCGCCCATCAGCTCAAGCCTTATCGTGCTGCCATCCGTGCAGAGAAAAAGCTGGAACGAGCCAATCTTGACGCGCTCCAGAAGAAAGCGGAGATCGACAGCCCCACCAGCAATCCCGTTTCCAAATGGCAGCAGAAGCAGGCAATTAAGAAGCAGTATGCCGCTGCCAAGCACAATCAGGCGGCGCAGACTACGGCAAAGGCGGCAGAGAATACCGCCAAGGCCGCGAAAAAAGCCGCTGAAAAGGCTGAGAAAGCGGGCAAATATGTGTGGGAACACCGGCGCGGCTTTGCCATTGCCGCCGCAATTCTGCTGATGCTGGCGTTTCTGCTCAACGGCCTGTCCTCCTGCTCGGTGATAATGGATGGCGTCGGCTCCGGGATCGCGGCCAGTACCTATCCGTCGCAGGACGCCGATATGCTGGGCGCGGAAGCGCAGTATTGCGAAATGGAGGCAGAGCTTCAGCGCTACCTCGACACCTACGAAAGCACCCATGACTACGATGAGTACCACTTTGATCTGGACACCATCGAGCATGACCCCTATGTACTCATTTCCATGATTACGGCGCTGCATCAAGGGGAATGGACGCTGGATGAGGTGCAGGGTACGCTCCAAATGCTCTTTGACCGCCAGTACATTTTGACCGAGGATGTGGTGGTGGAAACCCGCTACCGCACAGAAACCGACACATGGACGGACGCGGACGGCAACACCCATACGGACACCTATCAGGTGCCGTATGACTACTACATCTGCACTGTCACGCTGGAAAACTTCAATCTCTCTCATGTTCCCGTTTACATTATGAGCGAAGAACAGCTCGGAATGTACGCCACCTATATGGCGACCCTCGGCAACCGTCCCGACCTGTTCCCCGGTTCGGGCTACATCGGCAAGTATGTGGAGGGCAGCTATACCGACTACGACATTCCCCCGGAGGCGCTGGACGATGAGGTATTCGCCGCCATCATCAAGGAAGCGGAAAAGTATCTCGGCTACCCCTACGTTTGGGGCGGCAGCAGCCCCTCCACCTCGTTTGACTGTTCGGGCTTCGTCAGTTGGGTCATCAATCATTCCGGTTGGGATGTGGGCAGGCTGGGCGCGCAGGGACTTTGCAATATCTGTACGCCCGTATCCTCTGCCAACGTCAAACCGGGCGATTTGGTGTTTTTCACCGGAACGTATGATACCCCCGGTGTCAGCCATGTGGGTATCTACGTCGGTAACAATATGATGATCCACTGCGGAGATCCAATCTCTTACGCAAACTTAAATTCAAACTATTGGCAGTCCCATTTTTACCGCTATGGGCGCTTGCCGTAAAGGAGAGTGAACGATATGAACCCGAAAATTATGAAGCTCCGTGGAGAGCTGGAGAAGAACAAAGGCAAAATCTCTGATCTGCAAGGCCGCAACCGCGAGCTGGAAAAGCAGATTCGTGAGCTGGAGGACACCGACATCATCGGCATGGTGCGTGAGAACGGCATGACGATGGAGCAGTTTGCCGAGCTGTTCCGCCGTATGCAGGCCGCGCCTGCACCGGCCACTTCGGAAAAGGAGGCGTTGAACCATGACTAAGAACACACCACGCATTTTTATCAGCCTGCTGCTGATGCTCCTGTGCATCGGGATTCTCCCCGTTTCCGCCTTTGCCAGCGGCGGTGATTATCCTGATGATGCGCTGCCCACCGCCGAAAGCAGCGCCGCAGACACGCAGGAAACAAAACAGATCGGCACGGTCACAACCAACGGCGGCAACCTGAACGTCCGCACCGGCGCGGGACTGGACAACACCGCGTTTACGCAGCTCCCCAACGGCACGGTGGTCGATGTGATTGGCAGGGACGGCGATTGGGTAAAAATCCTGCTACCTGCCCGTGTGGGCTATGTGTACGGCAGCTATCTGACCGTCACCGACGCCGCCGACAGCACCGTGAGCATCGGCGGCATTACGCTTCCGTTTGATGAAAAAGAGCTGGCCGACCTCTGGCAGCTCCTTGTCGGCAGCATGACGGGCGGCAGCGACGCGCTGACACCGGACGGCAATCTGACGCTGATCGACGATATTGGCTCCAGCACCAAGGCAGGGAAACAGTTCATTACGCTGGAAAGCAAGAACGGCAATGTGTTTTACATGATTATTGACCGTGACGATGAGGGCGAAGAAACCGTCCACTTCTTAAATCAGGTGGATGAGGCTGACCTGATGGCGCTGACCGACGAGGAAGAAACGCCCGCCGTCTGCTCCTGCACCACCAAATGCGTGGCCGGTGCGGTCAATACATCCTGCCCCGTCTGCGCGGTCAACATGACCGAGTGCGTGGGCAAGGAGGCAAAGCCCGAAGTCCCCGCTGAGCCGACAGAACCCGCCGCCGAGGAACCGGAGAAAAAGAGCGGCGTGGGCGGCATCCTTGTCGTTCTGCTGATCGTCGCGCTGGGCGGCGGTGCCGCGTTCTACTTCTTCAAGCAGAAAAAGGCCAAGCCGCAGACCAAGGGCAGCGCCGATCTGGACGATTATGACTACGGCGAGGACGAGGACGAATATGAGTTTGAGCCGTATGAGGACGAACCGGAACAGGATACTACGGAGGATACGGACGCATGAGATATTTCACCAATAACCCGCTGGAACGCCTGATGATGCAGAAGCCGAAAGCAGCGCGGGAGGACAGCCCTCCCGCCGCTGCCAAGGAACACTTCTGCTATGGCTGTAAGCGCTTCGGACAGAGCTGCGTTCGTCCCTGCTACCGTGACGTAAAGAGAATGGAGGCTGCACCATGCGCCTTGTGATCGCCGAAAAACCCTCCGTGGCGCAGAGCATCGCCGCCGTGCTGGGTGCTAAATCACGGCATGACGGGTATCTGGAGGGCGGCGGGTACATCGTGTCGTGGTGCTTCGGGCATCTGGCAGAGCTGGCCGACGCCGCCGTTTACAATGCTGATGATGCCAAATGGACGCTGGCGGCGCTGCCCATCATTCCTACCTCGTTCCGCTTCATCGTCCGCTCTGAAAAGCAGAAGCAGTTTGACATTCTGCGGGAGCTGGTGCGCCGGGAGGATGTGGCAGAGGTGGTCAACGCCTGCGACGCTGGGCGCGAGGGTGAGCTGATCTTCCGCACGGTTTACTGCCTTGCGGGATGCTCCAAGCCGATTCTGCGGCTTTGGATTTCTTCAATGGAGGATGATGCCATCCGCAGCGGCTTCCAGCAGCTTAGGTCTGGGCGCGACTATGACGGCCTGCATCAATCTGCCCTGTGCCGCGCCAAGGCTGATTGGCTGGTTGGTATCAACGCCACGCGGTATTTCTCCCTGACGTATGGCCGCACATTGAACATTGGGCGCGTCATGTCGCCCACGCTGGCGTTGCTGGTACAGCGCGAGGCGGAGATCTCCGCATTTGCGGCAGAACCGTTCTACACCGTCCAGCTCGATTGCGGCTTTCCCGCCACGACAGACCGAATGAAGGACAGAAAGGATGCCGATGCCATCGCCAACGCCTGCAAGGGCAAGACAGTAACCGTCAAAAGTGTGGAGCGCAAGGAAAAGTCTGAGAAAGCGCCCGCGCTCTACGATTTGACCTCCCTCCAGCGCGACGCCAACCGCGTTCTCGGCTACACCTCTCAGCAGACCCTCGACTATCTCCAAGCGCTCTATGAAAAGAAGCTCTGTACCTACCCGCGCACCGACAGCCGCTATCTGACCGACGATATGGAGGGCAGCGTCCCCGGCCTTGTCGCCGCCGCTGCCGCTGTCTGCGGCATGGAGAAGCCGCCGACCATCTGCGCCAAGCAGGTATGCAGCAGTAAAAAAGTCACCGATCACCACGCCATTGTTCCCACCATCAGCGCGGAAAAGGTAGATATGGCCTCTCTGCCGCTGGGCGAACGCGAGGTGCTGAAGCTGGCGGCAAGAGGCTTGCTTCGTGCGGTGGATGAACCACATCGCTACGCAGAAACGGTCATTACGGTGGACTGTGCCGGTCAGAGCTTCACCGCCAAGGGCAAAACCGTCCTTGCTCCCGGCTGGAAGCGCTATGAGCAGGAGCAGACGGAGGCAGCGCCCGCGCTGCCGGTGGTAACGGATAATCAGACGCTTTCCGTATCTGCCGCGTCGGTCAAGACCGGAAAAACCACGCCGCCCAAGCATTTCACCGAGGATACGCTGCTGGCTGCGATGGAAAACGCGGGCAAGGAGGATATGCCAGATGATGCCGAGCGCAAGGGCATTGGCACCCCGGCGACCCGTTCCGGTATCATTGAAAAGCTGTTGTCCTCCGGTTTTGTGGAGCGCAGGAAGTCCAAGAAGATCACAAATCTGCTGCCTACCTCCACCGGCACGGCGCTTATCACCGTTCTGCCCGAACAGCTCCAGTCACCGCAGCTCACCGCCGAATGGGAACACCGCCTGAAAGAGATCGAGCGCGGCGAAATCGCCTCGGCCAGTTTTATGGACGGGATCGCCGCCATGCTGAATGAGCTGGTGCAGACCTACAAGCCCATCCCCGGTGCGGAAGTCCTGTTCCCCTCCGGGCGTGAGGTAGTCGGCAGGTGTCCCCGCTGCGGAGCCGAGGTGACGGAATCACCGAAAGGCTTTTTCTGCGAGAACCGTGCCTGTTCCTTTGTTCTCTGGAAAAACAGCCGCTTTTTCGCCGCCAAGAAAAAGGCGCTGACGAAATCTCTTGCCGCTGCGCTTTTGAAAAATGGCCGCGCCCCGCTGAAAGGCTGCTATTCGGAAAAGACCGGAAAAAGCTACGATGCTGTCGTTCTTTTGGAGGACGATGGGCAGCGCACGGGCTATAAGCTGGTGTTCGACAATGGCTGATACGCCGCGTATGGATCACAAGCAGCTCCGCCGCTCCAAAAAGCTCATTCGGAAGCTCTGCTGTAATTACGATCACGGCAACTGCCTCGCGCTGGACGATGGAGAGCCTTGCGTCTGCGTACAGGGTATTTCCTACTCGCTGCTGTGCAACTGGTTCCGAAACGCGGTGCTTCCCGCCGACCATGAGTTGCTGGCCGACGTGATGCGGGAAAGACCAGGAAAGCGCTGCGCCGTCTGCGGTAAGCCGGTCTATTCTTCCTCCAACCGTGCCAAGTATTGTCCTGCCTGCTCCAAGCAGGAGCGCCGAAAGCAGGACGCCAAACGAAAGCGTGAACAATACTGGAACCTCCGCAAATAGAGGGCGTAAAAGCCCCGTGCCGCAAGGCTTTTTCCATGCGGAATCACAAGGGGCTGCGTCATTCTATCCGCAAGCGCAAAAACGGCCTCTATCTGCGGAGAATTGCCCCTGTGCAGGATGTGTTTTCTTCTGCGCAGGGGCGCTATTTTTTCTGAAAGGAGATCATCATGGCTGAAAAGCAAACCAACAAAGACCGGATGCGGGAGATCGTTGACAGCATCGAAAATGGCATCAAGGAGCTGTTCGAGAGCGATAAGTACCAGCAGTATCTCTCCACTATGAGCCGCTTTCACCGCTACTCGGTCAACAACACCATGCTCATCTATATGCAGCGCCCCGACGCCACCCATGTGGCGG
>OMDF01001488.1_pt1 | contig 11042 bp, 8 predicted proteins | sample 1673631 | NCBI WGS metagenome assembly OMDF01 (sample SAMEA103958117, study PRJEB25191) | human gut metagenome | biome: human-associated habitat [ENVO:00009003]; feature: intestine environment [ENVO:2100002]; material: feces | place: Germany | collected 2013/2015 | reverse complement strand
CCCGTTTGCAGTGACTCTGCAACCAGTGTGCAGCGTCGCTGCAACTTGTGTGCAGTGAGTTTGCAGCAAGTCATCAGGAGGCCGGTAACCCGTGTTACCGGCCTTTATGATAGGTGTGTATCCGATTTCATCCGTATGTGTGCTGCCGGAGGGGCAGGCTGAAAGAATGCACCGGAGCCTGTTGGCGGGATTAATACCACTGTATGTTGCTCTGCGTCTGGCTGCGTTGCTCCCACTTCAGGTCTTGCAGGATGCTGGCGTTGGCACGTATCGTGAAGTTGTAGTACTTCCAGCGTCCGAAGGGCGAGAGGCTGGCCGACATGCTGAAGCAGTGCAGGTCGCGCGTGATGTTGAAGGCCGTCTGTACGATTTCCTTGCTTTCGAAGTCGTAACCCGAGTTGAAGTTGATGGCCCACTTATTGGAGATCTTGATGTTTCCGTTGATGTTCAGCGCGTTCAGGCTTATCTTGTACGGGTAGCGCATGGTGTTGCGGTTGATAGGCTTGCTGGTATCCTCGCTGATGTTGAAACCGGTGCTGAGGTTGATGGACCACGGCATCTTGAACACCTGGTAGCCGTCGCTGTCGGCAGCGGCCTTTTCGGTCTTCTTTTCGTTGCGGCTGGATGTGTTGGCATCGTTGCCGCTGTCTCCGTCGGTGGTGTTGTCGCCTTGTCCCTCGCCGTTCTTGTTTTCGCCTTCATCGGCTTTCTCGCCGGTGAACAGGGCTCTCAGTTTCTTCCACGTGTCGTTGTTCAGGGTGTAGCTGAACGATGTACCATATCCCTGGAATCGTCCGAATCGTCCGTACGACCATTCGGTACGGTCGCTCTGCACCACGTTACCGTTCTTGTCGAAGGCATAGGCGTAGGTGGCGAAAGTGGAGCTCATACTGAATGTATAGTTCTTGCTGAGTTTCAGACGCAGGTTCAGGTTCAGGTTACTCCACGGACGTACTTTGGCAGCCGTGTTGTACGAGATGCTGGCACCCAGTTCGTCTATCAGACTGATCTTACGGATGGAGTCATTCTTATCCTTGAACTTCATTTCGATGTTGTTCGAAACGCTGAAGGAGATGTTTCCCGAACGTCCCTGGCTGGGTGGGCTGAAGGCCTGTCCGGCATAGGGTGAGTAGACTACGGTATCCTGACGACCGTCCGAATTGGGCTTGATGTACGATGTCCAGTATCCGTAACGTTCGGCTCCGAAGTCGGGTGATGCGCTGAACGAGATGGACGGCGTGATGACGTGACGTATCTGTATGGCTTTTTTCGGGAAGATGAGCGGTTTGTACATGCCGTATATCTTGGTGTTGACGCTCATGCTGGCGCTATAGTTGTACACGCGGTTGAAGCCGTATATCGTATCGCTCACTTCCGCACCGGTACCGTTGGCGCCGGCTGTCGGGTCCCAGTCTTTCATCACTTTGCGCGTGTACCAGCGTTCGGTGTAGTTCACGCTGGGAGTCACGTTGAAGTACTTGAACAGGGTAAAGGTGGCGCTGATGGGAATTTCGTGCTGCATACCGTTCTCCCAGTCTCTGATCAGGTTCGACTTGAAGAGCAGGTTGTCCTTGGTCTGTATGCTGTTCTTCAATCGTCCGGTGTAGCGTACTGAAATCTTTTCGTACCATTTCTCTTCGCCCACAGCTTTCTTTCTTTTGAAAGGGAAGATAGTGGTCAGCGAAATGTTCAAGTCGGGCAAAGTTACGTTGATCGACGAGTCGCGCATGTTCTGTGCGATGTTCGATGTAGCCGACAGCGTCAGTTTCTTGTCGAACAGGTAGCGTGTATAGCTGATACTGGAGGTCTTGGTGTTCTGCGACATGGCCTGCGAGTTGTACATGTTGTCGATGTTGGTACGCTCGTAGCTACTGGTGGCGAAGTTCACACTGGCCGAGAATGTCTGGTTGGGGTTGGCTTTGGCATCCTGGCGGTGCGACCACACAATCTTGAAGTCCTTGGCCACCGAATAGTCCGGCAGTCCCTTGTCGCCCGTCTTGGTCACCTGATAGCTGGCCTGCAACAGACCGGAGTATTTGTATCGCTTGATGTAGTTGGACTCTGCATTCAGTGCCCACGAACCTTTGGTGAAGATGTCTCCCCGTACTTTCAGGTCCATCTGGTCGCTGATGGCAAAGTAGTAACCTCCGTCGGTCAGACCGAAACCACGGTTAGAGTCGTCCATATAAGTCGGCATCAGGAATCCCGACTGATAACTGCTTGAGAATGGGAAGAAGAAGAACGGAACGGCCAACGGCAGGGGTACATCCTCTACTACCAGATAGGCAGGACCGGTTACGACGTTCTTCTTGGGGCGTACCTTGGCATAGGTCATCTGCATGTAGAAGTGCGGATGCTCGTGGTTGTCGCACGTCGTGTAGCGTCCTTTCTTCATGTAAAGTTCGTCGTTGGTTCCTTTCTTGGCATTGTTTCCGGTCACGTATCCTTCGCCCTGCTGGCTCACCACGTTACTGATGAGTCCCTTCTTGCTCTTGAAGTTGTAGCGTATGGTGTTTGTCTCGTAGGGCGTTTCTCCGTCTTTGAAGACCGGCGTACCCGATACGTTTCCCAACGAGTCTTCCACGCCGTGGGCATACACCGTGCTGCTGTCCATGTTCATGGTGATGACATCGGCAGTCAGTTCGATAGGTTTGCGGGGTTGCTGATAGACCACTTTTCCTTCGCCGTACAGATGAGCGAATCCGCTTTGGGTGAATACGATGGAGTCGGTAGCTTCGTAGGTGACAGGTGCGTCCAGTCCTTCCTTCTTAGGAGCGACGGGTACACTGTCTGCTGCCAGCGAGTCTTTTCCGGAAAGGCCTGCAGTCAGCGAATCTGTTCTGAGAGAATCTGTCGTCAGCGAGTCGCCTGCAGCCTGCGAAGAGGTTGTCTGGCTCTTGGGGGGGATCATTTTTCCCCGGCGTCGTTGCGACACGGCCTCACCCGAGAGGAAAAGCAAGACGAACAGCAGTACGAACGATATGATTATTCTTGGTTTCAATGACGTTATTTACTAATTAGTTTCCGCTTTGAAGGGGCAAAAGTACGTATTTTATGCGTATAATTCTCTTTTTTAAAGAAATTTAGATTGCTACAAGAAGAGTTCGCACCAGCGGTCGAAGCGTTGCAGTCCGGCTTCGCCGTAGCGTTCAAGGCTCTTCCGGGCCTTTTCCACTGTCTTTTCTTTGTCCAGATGCGTCTTCGAATAGAACTTGTCGGCAAAGCAGATAATCTGTTCTTCCAGGCTGACGGGCACCATTTCCCGATGGGGCACAGGCAGGTTGTCGGCAATGATTCTGTCCAGCGACAGGCCGGCTCCCGTATGCCGTTCGCACACCAGAGCATGCTGCGGGAAGCCTTCGGCGCGTACCAGGTCGGCTCCCAGATAGCCGTGGCAGATGTAGGGCTTGTCGCCGAAGCAGTAAATGCTGTCGGCGTCTGTCAGGAAGATGCCTATGTCGTGCAGCATGGCTGCTTCGTAGATAAATTCTTTGTCCAGCTTCAGTTCCGGATGCTTCTCGGCCATTTGCAAGGCTTTGTCGGCTACCGAATGGCTGTGAGTCAGTAAGATATGTTTCAGTTCGTTCGGTTCAGGATAATATTTGTCAATCAACAGTTCGGGAGACATCATAAATCACTGTATAAATGTTATTGTTTCGAAAACTTGTAAATCAGTATTTCGGCCCGAAGGTCGCAACTGCGGTAGGGCGTATGGTATACTTCTTCTACCTGGTACGTACCGTTGCAGTAGTTCAGGAAGGATTCCTGGTCTTTGACCGATACGGCCACATAGCCTTCGCCTTCGGGATTTTCCAAGGTGAAGTTGCGCATACGGTCGTTCAGGTAGTAGTTGGCGCCGTAGAAACGTATCATGCGGTCGGTGTACGAGTAGATGTAGCCTTGGGGTACATACTGGTTGAAACATTCGGCCAGTTTCTTGTCCGACTTCTCGGCCAGCACCACAGGTTGGTAAACACCGTCAAGCGATACGAACAGGCACAGCATACAGCCTGCAGTGGCGTAGAGCAGCGAGCGCCCGTCAGCTTTTTTTGCCAATGCCCGCAAGGTGCAGATGCCGGCCACAACAGGCAGGGCAACGATAAGCCACTTCACTACGGGCAGTGAGACGTTTTCGAGTGCGTGCATGAAGCCTATGTTTTCGGCTGCATGACGGCCACTTCCCCACACGCTGTCGGGGATCAGTCCCAGACGGACAGCAGCAAAGACCACTGTCAGCAGGAAGCACAACGAAGCAAAGATGTAGGCTGATATTTTGAACGCCTTGGCCCAGCGGCTTGTCAGCGCCAGCAGGTACTGGGCAATGAGCAGAGCCATGAACGGGTAGATAGGCAGCAGGTATACACTGCGTTTGCTCTTGGGGATGCAGTAGAAGATAAAGATGAACAGAATCACCACCCATGTGAACAGTTGCAGAGGCGACTGGTTACGGAAAGCACTCCAAGCCTTGGCAAGGCGCTGCTTCAGCGAGTCACCGGCCGGCAGCAGGCGGATGCCTTTCCAGTTGAGGCCGAAGAGCGAAATAACCAGTACCAGCGTCCAGGGAATCCATCCCCAAATGATGGTCAGGAAGTTATACCACACGGGATTATAGTGTGATTCGTACGACATCGTTCCGGCAAATCGTCCGGTATTCTCTTCCTGCATCAGATCAACGAACGGTTGTCCGCCTTGCAGATAAGCGGCATAGAACCAGATGGCCATCGGGATAAGCGTCAGCAGGCCGATGACAAACAGCGAACCGAACGTTTTGAAGAATGCCCGTCCGCGCAGCAATTGGAAGATACCGATGCAAGTGCAGGGAAAGATGGAGCCGATAGGCCCTTTGGTCAGAGTGGCACAGCCCATCAGTAACACAGCCACCCAAGGTATTCCTTTTGCTCCTTTCTCATCCCAACGGAAGAGCAGGCACAACGAAATAACGATAAGTGATACCTGAAGCATATCAATCCGGCAGGCTACTGCCGCACGGTGAACTTCGAACGAAGTGAGTAGAAGCAATGAGCTGAGTATGGCAGTCTGCGTATCTTTCCGCTTGGCTACGAACCAGAAGAAGACCATTTGCATGGCCAGAAACGACAAGGCAGACGGTAGGCGTGACGTAAATTCGGTTACTTCGCCCGGTATCAGCGAAAAGGCTGCGATGCACCAGTACAGGAAGGGCGGTTTATAGGCAATGTCAGTGCCATAGTTCACGGGGAGTATCCAGTTTCCGCTTTCGAGCATGGAAACGGCCACGATGGCTTCACGCGGTTCTCCTTTGGAGTAGAAAATGGTTTCGCCAATGAAGGGGAGTATCACCAGAATGCTCAGTAGGGCGATAAACCAGAACGCTTGCTTTTTGTCCAGCATAATCTTTGTCTCTTATTTACGTTTTCCAGCCGCAAAAGTACGAATAATTCTGAAACAATACCTAACTTTGTACCAGCAATGATAGCATGAACCGAAATATGGATATAAAGAAGCTGAGACAATTACCCGAATTCTTTCGTTTTGTGATGGTGGGCGTGTTTGCCACGGCCTTGCATTACGGTGTTTATTTTGTCTTGCAGTGGGTCATCAATGTCAATGTGGCCTATACGCTGGGTTATGCCATCAGTTTTGTAGCCAACTTCTATCTGACGGCTTATTTCACGTTCGGACAAAAGCCTTCGTGGGGCAAAGCTTTCGGTTTTGGTGGTGCGCATCTGGTCAATTACCTGCTTCACATGGGGCTGCTGAATCTGTTTCTGTGGCTGGGCATTTCCAAAACGTTGGCGCCCGTACCGGTGTTTGCCATTGCTATTCCGGTCAATTTTCTGCTCGTAAGGTTCGTCTTTAAAAATAAGCGGCTGGACGGAAAGTCGCAGGAAGCCTAAAAAGCGGCGGCGATAATTTGCAAATCTCATGTTTTCTTACGAATATTGCAGAAAGTAATATAAACTCTTGGTTTTGGTATGAAAGAAATCCCCTGCCTGGCGATTGTTGTGCCTTGCTATAAAGAAGAGGCTGTGTTGCATGAAACCCACAAAAGGCTGAGTCAGTTGCTTGACCAGCTGATAGAAGAAAAGCAGATAGCGTCTGACAGTTATGTATTGTATGTGAACGATGGTAGTACCGATCAGACCTGGCCCATCATTCAAGACCTGTATCAGCACGAATCTTATGCGTGCGGACTGAATCTGGCCGGAAATGTGGGACATCAGAATGCTTTGATGGCAGGACTTGATCTGGTGAAGGACTATTGTGATATTGCCGTTTCCATTGATGCAGACTTGCAGGACGACATCCTTGTCATTGCGGAGATGATTCGCCGGTATAAGGAAGGCTATGACATTGTTTACGGAGTACGTAAGGAACGGAAAACCGATACCTGGTTCAAACGTGAAACGGCACAGGCTTTTTATCGGCTGATGAACATGATGGGCGTAAAGACGGTCTATAACCATGCCGATTATCGTCTGATGAGTAAGAGGGCGTTACAGCAGTTGGCCCGTTTCCGTGAGCGTAACCTTTTTCTTCGTGGTTTGGTTCCGTTGATAGGTTATCAGACTACGTGCGTCTATTATAACCGATCCAAGCGTTGGGCTGGAGAGTCTAAATATCCGCTAAAGAAGATGCTCGACTTCGCTATCGACGGAATAACTTCTTTTTCCGTCAAGCCGGTACGCATGATTTTCTGGCTAGGCTGTGTCTTTATACTTATCGGGATTGGGGTGACGATATGGACGCTGTACACTCATTACATTCACGATACGGTACCTGGCTGGGCTTCACTGATTATTTCAATCTGGTTAGTAGGCGGTTTTATCTTGGCTGCATTGGGGATTGTCGGCGAATATATTGGAAAAATATATATCGAAGTAAAAGACCGACCCCGATACAATATCGAAAGAACGCTTATGCGCAAAGATGCCTGATGCTTGTCGGCTCTCGGAATAAAGCCGCTGGTTTGTTGAAATGACTGAACATATTCTATTCTGATTTTGTTTCTTCTCAAATGACTTAAAACTGCACGAAGGGCAGAGGAAAACAGAACAGTAGCGATTTGAAAAAGTTGTATGTTTGTTTTCTGTCGATAAGGCATGGATAAAGTTTTAATATATAAATAAGTATAAGAGTATGAAATCAAGGATTTTGTTGGCAATTGCAATGGGCATAGGAAGCATGTTTGCCTATCCTTTACCTGCCGAGGCTTGCACGGGCATTACCCTGAAAAGTAAAGATAGTGTCACTGTCGTGGCACGAACCATCGAGTGGGGCGGAAGCGACCTCAACAGTCAATACGTCATTGTGCCCCGCGGCTATGAGCAGCGTTCATATACGCCTGCGGGTATAACGGGCATGACCTTCAAGGCGCGTTACGGATACGTGGGACTGGCTGTAGAACAGAAAGACTTTGTGGCCGAGGGGCTGAACGAAGCGGGACTTTCGGCCGGATTGTTCTACTTCCCCAATTATGGCGAGTACGAGAAGTTTGACGAGGCACTGCAGGACAAGAGTATTGCCGACCTGCAATTGGTTTCGTGGATACTGGGCCAGTGTGCCACCGTGGACGAAGTGAAACAGGCGGTGAGCGAGGTACACATTATTAATATAGATCCGCGTGCCTCTACCGTTCACTGGCGTTTTACCGAACCGTCGGGACGTCAGATTGTGCTGGAAATGATTGATGGAAAGCCCAAGTTCTATGAGAATCCGCTGGGTGTGCTGACCAATTCGCCCAGTTTCGACTGGCAGCTTACCAACCTGAACAATTACGTCAACCTTTATCCGGGTACGGCTCCGGCTCAGTCGTTGGGCGGTGCAAAGCTTGCTTCGTTTGGTGCGGGCAGCGGTTTCCTGGGTATACCGGGCGACGTGACACCTCCTTCGCGTTTTGTGCGGGCAGCTTTCTATCAGGCTACGGCACCGGTGCAGGACACGGCACTGAAGACGGTGCTTCAAGGTTTCCAGATACTGAATAACTTCGATATTCCCGTGGGCATCGAGTTTCAGGCGGGCAAGATACCTGCCGACATTCCGAGCGCTACGCAGTGGACATCGGCAACAGACATGGCCGACCGCATCATCTACTACCGCACGATGTACAACAGTGCCATCCGCAGCATCGACCTGAAGACGATTGATTTCAGCAAAGTGAAGTATCGCGCCGTTCCGCTGGATGCAGAAAAGCAACAACCGATAGTTCCGGTGAAAATCGCTAATAAATAACCGGAGGTGATATTATACTGAAAAGTGTCGGGACTGGCTACGGATCAGACCGACTGATACAGATTCCCTTTTTCGGAACAGAGGACCGGAAAAGGGAATTTGCTGTTATTGGATGGTTACTTTTTCGCTGGCTTGCAGGGTGAAGTTTCACCGTAATATTGGGATAGTGACGCAAGCATTTTTTCCCAGTTAGGAAAAAATAATTCTCCAGTTAGGAAAAAATATTTTCTTAACTAGGAAAAAATGAAGGGCTATACAGTTGTCAGAACTCAAGCGTTACACCCAGTGTAGGCAGCAGGGTGCCGCTTTCCTGTTTCAGATACTTCATTTTGTAACGTTGTTCGGAAGTAGGTGCCGACGGATTCTCTATCACACCCGTGCTCATGATGACGTCGGGTTGCTTCAGCTTGTTGCCGGTGATGTTCTGGATGTCAAGGTAGAGGCCTAACATACAGCGGCGGAAGTAGAATGACTTATCCACACGCACGTCCAGCTGGGCAAACGAGGGCAGTCGTTCGGTGTTGTAGCGGCTGTAGTCGTAGTAGGGTTGTCCTTTGGCATCCCAGGCCTCGACGAGTGAGGACTTGTCTTCGTCGTAAGGCGTGTAGGGCGAACCACCGATGTAGCTCAGCTTGCCTCCGATGCTCCAGCGGCGGGGCAGGTTGTAGGTGCCACTCAGGTTCAGGATGAAGCGGTTGTCCCAGGCCGAGGGAATGTAGGCATCGTTCTGTCCGTTGCGGTATTCGCTTTTGAAGAGGGTGAACGAAGATACTACATTGAAGCGACCGGGCACTTGCCAGCGGAACATGGTCTCCACACCATAGGCGCGGCCTTGGGCAGTGGAGGTCAGGGCTTCGTTGCCCACTACACCGTAGTCGTTGCCCTTGCACAGCAGGGGAATATCGTCGGTCAGCGAATAAGGTATCTGTCCGTAACGCTTGAAGAAGCCTTCGACCGACACCATGAAGCGGTCTTGCAGATGCCAGTCTACGCCAAGAGCCGTTTCGCCTACCTGCATGTATTTTAATTGCTTGTTGACATAGGCACCATCGTTGTCTTTATATCCCATCGAGGTGTAAGGGGGCAACTGGTAGTACAATCCGGCGTTGGCGCTCAGGCTCCATTGGTCGGTCAGGTTGTACGAGGCCGACAGCCGGGGCGAGAACTGCTTCCACAGTTGTTTCATGTCGCTATTGTAGTTGCTGCCGTCCATGCGCACGCCTGCCGAGAGGGAGAAACGCTTGTTGGGCGTGGTATAGTTGCCGGTGACGAAAGCACCGAAGCTGAAGATGCGCAGCCAGGTGTCGTATGTCAACAGCTGTGCGGCGTCGGTGTAGAATCGTTGGCGCGAGTCGTTGCTGTAGGTGATGTGGTTCAGTCCACAGGTTCAGGTTGGTTTGGTTCTCGAAGCGGAGGGTTGTCTTTTGCTCGATGGAACGCAGGCGCAGCGTCAGGTTATCTTCCGACGAGTCGTCGTTGTTGCGATACTTCAGGTTGCGGTTGTTCAGGTAGTTGTGGCTCAGGGTCAGGGTCTGAACGTGTCGGCCGCTGTAGTGCTTGTAGGTAGCACCCAGCGTGAAGGTCTCCTGATTGATGGTAGGCAGGTAGCTCAGCAGGTATTCGGCATCCTCGCCTTTCTCGTCGGTATTCAGTTTCATTTTGTCGATGCCCACCAGACCGAGCAAGGTCAGCTCGTCGTGGTCGGAGAAGCGGGTTTTCACCTTGAACTGTCCGTCGATGAAGTTGGGCAGGAAGGGCAGTCCCAGCACCTTGAACAGCATTTGCAGGTACGACTGCCGTGCCGAGAAGAGGTAAGTGGTGCGTTTGCTCAGGTGTCCGGCACCGCTGAGCGAGACTTCCGAAGCACCCAGTGTGGCCTTGAACGTCTGCTTGTCGGGGTTGCCGTCTTTCAGCTGGAAGTCGAGCACCGAACTGAGGGCTCCCGAGCGGTTGGCGGGGAAAGCACCGGTATAGAAGGTAATCTCGCGTATCAGGTCGGCGTTGACAATGCTGACGGGGCCGCCCGAAGCGCCTTGTGTGGCAAAGTGGTTGATGTTGGGTATCTCGATGCCGTCCATGTAGAAACGGTTTTCCGAGGGCGAACCGCCTCGCACAATGAGGTCGTTGCGATAGCCGATGGGCGAGAACGACACACCGGGATAGGCACGCACGATGCGCGACACGTCGCGGTTGGCTCCCGGACTTTTCTCAATCTCCTGCAAGCCGATGATGCGCATTCCCACGGGACTTTCGATGCTTTTGCGGAAGGGCGAGGGTTTGACGACGACGGCGTCGAGCAGGTTGGCATCTTCTTCCATCTCGATTTCGACGAAGGGAGTCGATGCCGATACAATGTATTCGGGGGTAAGCACCGTCAGATAGCCGATGCACGAAGCTTGCAGGCGGTAGATGCCCGGCGGCACCTGTTCGATGCGGAACATGCCGAGCGAGTCGGTCGATGCGCCTTTTCCTGGCAGACCGTTGACGAAGACGTTGGCGTAGGCTACGGGTTGGCGCGACTTCTTGTCGATTACTTTACCGCTGACTGGGTAGGACACATTGCGCTGCTGGGGAGCGGCGGATAAGGAACCGGCACACAGGTACAGGCCGGCAAGCAGTAGGACGATCCAAAGGTTTCTGGGCATGGCGTCAGAATTTTTGTGTATAGTTGTTTTTTACAAAGGTAACGGTTTTGTTTTATTTGCGGCACAAGGTGGTTCAAGAAATGAAAAGTCCTCCTTCAGAAGCCTTCTGGAGGGGGTGTTGAGAAACACTTGCACGGCTCGTGTTCGACACTTGTACGGCTCGCGAGCCACACTTGTGTTGTTCGC
>OMDF01001487.1_pt1 | contig 11049 bp, 7 predicted proteins | sample 1673631 | NCBI WGS metagenome assembly OMDF01 (sample SAMEA103958117, study PRJEB25191) | human gut metagenome | biome: human-associated habitat [ENVO:00009003]; feature: intestine environment [ENVO:2100002]; material: feces | place: Germany | collected 2013/2015 | reverse complement strand
AAAAAATCAGGTAGCGCTCCAGTGTGTTCCAAAAGCTGCTGCGCCGATGGCAGGGTTTATGCCGTCCACGGGACGCATACACAATCACTGACAAGCATCCGAAGAACAGAAATCCTGCCGCAAAACCGATCCCTGTAAACAGCTTTTTGAAAAAGCCCATCTCTCACACCTCTTCCGGTTACAGCCTTGCCTGATACACCCGCTCCGTCCGGGCATCGAAGCAGCAGAAAATCACCTGCATGGCGTAATCCGCGTGATCTTCCAGCCACTGTGCCACTGTTTTGACTGCAATCTCCGTGGCATCTTCCAGCGGGTAGCCATACACGCCGGTCGAAATTGCCGGGAACGCAATGCTATGGACATCATGCTCTTTGGCAAGGTTCAGCGAATTGCGGTAGCAGTCCGCCAGCTGCGCGGCCTCCTCTGCTGTGCCGGAATAAATCGGCCCCACTGTATGAATGATATACTTTGCTTTCAACCGGTAGCCCTTAGTGATTTTTGCTTCGCCGGTGCGGCAGCCGTGCAGCGTACGACACTCCGCCAACAATTCCGGCCCTGCTGCCCGGTGGATGGCACCATCCACACCACCGCCGCCCAGCAGACTGCGATTGGCCGCATTCACGATGCAGTCACAGTCCAGTTTGGTAATATCACCCTGCACCACTTGAATCTGATTTTTTACTTTTTCAGAAATCATTGTAAACACCTCACTTTTTGAGCAGTTCCAGCGCCTTGTCCATGGGCACACAATCGGCATAGCGGTCCGGCCAGAGGAATTCATTGTAATAGTGGTAGCTCTGCTCCCCTGTCATATACTCGTTGTCCTGCGTGGAATTTGCATAGGCAGGAACGATCATGTGCAGGCCATGCTCAAAGCCCGCCTCCACCGTTGCATTGATGCAGAAGTCGGTCATGATGCCGCAGACCATCACATCTTTTTCGCCCTTTTCCGTCAGATATTCCAGCAGACCGCTTTCTTTTTTGAACGCACTGCATACGGTCTTGACGAACCGTCTTTCAGTCGGCAGCGGTGCAAATTCGGAATAGACCTCGAATTCATCGTCCCCGATGGAAAAGCCTGTACCGGGCCCATCGTCATGCTGGACATAGACGACCTCGATTCCCTGTTCGCGGGCAGTCCGGATTAGTTTCCTGATGTTGCTGACAAACTTTTCAAACGCATACAGGCGTTCATCCACGATACCTTTCTGTGTATCCACAACCAGTAAAACCATGTGTAAGCCCTCCTGTTTTTCTTTGGCTTCATTCTACCATAGACCGTTGCTTTCTACAAGCGGATTCAAAAAATCCCCACAGGGAAAACCTGTGTTTCACCTGCAGGGATTGATTCAGCCACCCAAGACGATCAGGATCAGCACCACGACCACTGCAATAGCGATCAGGCAGCCGCACCCGCTGCCGTCCCCGCCGCCACCGCCATTGTTGTTGTGGTTTCCGCCACCACCACCGCCGCCGGACGAACCGCCGAAGTTGCGGTTGAACGCCGTCATGTACTGGGCATAGCCCGTGTCACCTTTGCCGAAATAGCCGTAATCACCGTTTGCCATTGTGTTTTCCTCCATCCGAAGTGTGTTTTGCTTCTTCTGAGGTCATTTTATCGAAAGAGCTGTCCCATAAACATCTCTTTCAGCATTTTTTGTCATCTCATTCTTCCCCGATGCCCAGATATGCATCGATGTCCAAGATATCGTTCCCGCTGACCTCCACCAGATCTTCAAAGGGCACCACGGTGTCGCCCACTTGCAAGGTGCGGAACACCGGGTCGATGCGGTCTGCTTTTCCGGTCAGTGTGATGTAGTTACCCACTGCTGGAACCTCCGGGTGGGCGGTGTCCTCCTTGAAGTACCGCACCGTGATGGTCATGCCCTTGGTGACCTGCATCAGCCGATCGGACAGAGCCGACATTTCTTCCTCGGTCAGAATGCGCTTGGTCACACGCTCGGTGCGCTGCTTTTCTGCGGCAAGCTGCTCGTCATATCCTCGCAGCGGAGAGAAGGGCGAGAAGATCTTGGCACGGTTCTGAAGGGTCATGCGGGGGTGCTTGCGGAGGGATTCTTCGGTCTGGGGGCGTTCCATCTCTAGGATGTCCCCGTACTTTTGGGCAGTCTCCAGCCCGATTTTGCTATTTTTGTAGTTTTCCATCTGAACCTCCCGCCGAACCTCCTGCGCTGTGACCGCCGATCTGTGCGTTGCGCTGGCGCATGGTGGCACCTTCCTCGTAGCTGCTGGCTTTCAGCACGGCGTTTTTGCCGTACTTGTTCTTGATGCCCAGCATGGCTTGCTGGAGTTTTTTCTCCTTTTCCAGCTTCTTGGTGTCGGTGAAAAAGTCCACCTGATAGATGCCCTCGTCCGGCATGACCTTGTTGGCGTTGATGGTAATGCGCCGCACCGTCAGCGCCGGGTCGGTGATGCGCTCAAACAGCTTTGCGCTTTCGTTGATGATGGTGCTGCCCAGATTGGTAGGAGCATCAAACCGGACGGTGCCGTGCGCCGCTTTGGGGATGATTCTGCCGTAGCGGTCGGTCTGGGTCAGACCACGATAGCCGCCCTTGTCCACGTTCTCCCGGTCGTAGCCTATCTCCAAGGTGATGGATTCCGTCGCCAGTTTCTTTTCCGTGAGCCGGAACATCAGAATCTCGGCCATCTCCCGGACGATGAGCTTTGCCTTATCGTTGGGGTATGGGCAGGTCAGCACCTGCCCCTCGCTGATACTGTTGGTGCTGGGCTTGTAGCTTTTGATCTGCTCCATGCCGCAGGGTTCATAGCCCCATGCGTGGTCAATAAGGATTTCTGCGTCTACGCCAAAGACCTCATACAAACGATCTTCTCCGTGGATGGAAAACCGTGCTAAGTCTCCCATGGTATAGATGCCGTGGGCTTCCAGCCGCTTGACGGTGCCGGGACCGGTCATCCAGAAATCCGTCAGCGGTCTGTGGTTCCACAGCAGATACCGGTAGGACTGCTCGTCCAGCTCTGCAATGCGGACACCATCCTTGTCCGCAGGGATGTGCTTTGCCACAATGTCCATCGCCAATTTTGCAAGGTAGAGGTTGGTGCCGATGCCTGCCGTTGCGGTGATGCCGGTGTTGTACAGCACCTCCCGCACCATGGTCATGGCAAGTTCATGGGCGCTCATGTGATAATAAGGCAGATAGCCCGTCACATCAATGAAAACCTCGTCGATGGAGTAGGGGTAAATGTCTGCCGGGGACACATATTTGAGGTAGGTCTTGTAGATCTGGGTGGACACATCCAGATACCGCTGCATCCGGGGCGGCGCAACAATATAGCTCAGCCCCAGCGCCGGGTCTGCGTTCAGGGCGTTGGCATCGAAAGAGGTGCTGGCAAAGTGGTATTTGCCATCCTCTCCCCGGACTGCCTTTTTCTGTCGGATGGCAGTCTGCAGCCGCTGGGCGTTGACTTCCCGGACACGCTGGACGGCTTCAAACAGCCGCGCTCTGCCGGGTATCTTGTAGGCTTTCAGGGAGGGCGACACCGCAAGGCAGATGGTCTTTTCGGTGCGGGAGGCGTCTGCCACCACCAGATTGGTGGTCAGGGGGTCCAGATGACGGTCTACGCACTCCACCGAGGCATAGAAACTTTTCAGGTCGATTGCCAGATAGGTGCGCTGCGCTGCCATACTTCAGCCCTCCTTTGCAAAAGTAACAACTATTTATTTTATTATAATAAATCTTTACGCTGTTTTCAAGATGGAGCGCTATTTTATCTGTGATATAGACAACAAAAAAGAGTGGCAGCATTTCAAGCTGAAACGCTGTCACTCTGTGGGAACTGCGTAATGACTGACGATTATCCTTCTACTTTGACCGTAGCACGATCGCTCTTTGCGTTTCCATCCGCATCCAGCGTGATATGCACAAAATGTTCCGGCTTATCATAATCCTTTGTCTCGCCGTCATCGGTATAGTATTCATAGGATGCACCATCGGGAGCATAGGCAAGCAGGCGCAGATCTGCAAAATCCACATCGGCAACGCTCTGGATCTTTTCGCCGTCCTTGGCAAGGGGCAGAAGGTGTCCCTTGCGCATAAAGAACACCACTTCATCCAGCTCCACCGGAATGTAATGATGGCCTGCTGGCAGCACGCTGGTTTCGATGCGGTTGCTTTCGCTGCAATTCACCCGCACCTGCAGCATCTCCTCCGGCAGGTAAACATACCGGCCTCGGGCATTTTGCTCATATACCGGGGCGATCAACAGGCTTTCACCGATCATCACCTCATCCTCCACCCGGCGGGCAAAGTCATCCTCCGGGAAGGCGAACGCCAACGGCATACAGTACATGCCGTCGTGCAGAGCAGCTTTCATGTACTCGCTGTAAATGTAGGGCAGCAGCAGGTAGCGCAGCTGCAGAATACCGGCAAAGGCAGCCTTGTTCTTAAAGCGGTAAGGTTCCTGTTTGCGGGTACCGGCGGCGGAGTGGTTGCGCAGCAGGGGAGAGAAGATGCCCACGCCGTACCAGCGCAGCACAAGGTCCTCGGTGGTGTTGCTGCCAAAGCCGCCAATGTCGGGGCCTTCGTACAGGAAGCCGCACATATTCAGGGAGGGCATCATGTGCAGCGCAAGCAGAATGTGGCTCCACCAAGAATGGTTGTCGCCAGTCCAGATGCCGCCATACCGGTGCATCCCGATGCAGGCAGAACGGGAGTACATCAAAATGCGCTTGTCCGGCTCCAGCCGCTCAAAAGCCTCGCCTGCCGCACGGGTCATGTTATAACCAAAAAGATTATGTACCTTGTCGTGCCGCATACGCCCCTGTTTGGTGTTGTGGTAGAACAGCTTATAATCGTTTTCGTTGTTGGAAAGCTCTGCCACCATGCCGGTAAAAGCACCAAAGCTGGAAATATCCAGGTTTTGCTTGCTGTATTTCTCAATTTGAGCAAAGGTCTTTTTCAGTCTTTCCTCTGCGTAGAAGATAGCAGGCTCGTTCATATCATTCCAGAAGCCCTCGATCCCCTGATCCAGCAGAACTTTATATTGACTGCCAAACCAAGCGCGGGCTTCCGGGTTGAGCATATCGGGGAAGTGTACCCGTCCCGGCCACACACCGGCTACAAAGGGGGTTCCATCCTGATTCGTGCAGAAGTAGCCGTTTTTCACGCCCTCCTCGTACACATCATATCCATCTTCGACCTTGACTGCTGCATCGATGATGGGGACAAGATGGATGCCCTGCGCTTTCATCTCGGCGGCAAAGTCTGCAAAATGCGGGAAGCGCTGCGCATCCACCGTAAAGTCCTTGTAACGCTCCATGTAATCAATATCCAGAACCACAGCGTCCAGCGGCATATGATTGGCACGGTAATTTGCCACCACCTCGCGGACCTCGTCCTCGTTCATGTAGCTCCAGCGGCTCTGGGCGCTGCCAAAAGCCCATTTGGGCGGAATATAACTGCGTCCCACCAACTGGCGGAACTGGTGCACAATATCGGTCAGGCTCTCGCCCTCAATGATGTAGAAATCGTAATTTTCCTCGGCCACCGTGATGCGTAAGGTATCCATGTCGGTGTAGCCGCAGTCAAAGGTGACCTTGCCCGGGTAGTCGATAAAAAAGCCAAATGTATCCTTGCCGGACACGATCATAAAATTATAAGCACCGTACAGCGAGGATTTGCCCTCGGTATGGTTGCCGTCATCGGAGCATTTGCTTTCGTACACCCACCCGCGCTTGTTGATACCACGGACGTTTTCGCCAAGGCCATACAGAATATCCTGCGGCTCCATGGCATAGGAGAAACCATCCGGCTCCTTGGTCAGATAGGGTATCGTTTCCATCATGGGCAAAAAAGAACCCACTACACTTTCGGTATCAAACGGTTGACCGTATTGCTTTTTGTAGATCATAGTAAAATATCTCCCCTCTGTTTTTTGAATTGTCACAGTGTAAAACGTACCAACGTATTTTTGATGGACAATTAAGAAACTCTGACATTGGCTGGAGCAATTGGGGCTTCAGCCTTATTTTCAACCCAATAGCTGCGGTTGTGCAGCTATTTCAATACAAGATCCTCAAAACGTGATGTTCCTGTTTACCCAGATACTGCAATGCACAGATCACAGCCACTGTTTCAGCACATCGTTCAGCTTATTCAAATCAAGCGGTTTGGCGATATGCTCGTTCATGCCGGTGTTCTTTGCCAGTTGCACGTCCTCGGCAAAGGCATTTGCCGTCATGGCAATGATGGGCACTTTGCCCCGGCTGCCGGCAAGCGCACGGATCGCAGCAGTGGCTTCGTAACCATTCATGATGGGCATCTGGATGTCCATAAAAATGAGATCGTACCACTTTTCTGGCGCTTCCATCACCTTTTCGACTGCAATTTTTCCGTTTTCGGCAATGTCAATGGTCACGCCCGTCATGCCTATGATCTCGGTTGCGATCTCACGGTTCAGCTCGTTATCTTCCACAAGAAGGATCCGCTTACCCGCATAGTTTTCCTTCGCAAAGTCTTCCAGATAGTTCCGGGCGTTTTTCTCCTTCTTCCCGGATGTAAACTGCCGCAGAGTTGCCGTCAGACGGGAACGGAACAGTGGTTTTGCCATAAACGCATTCACGCCCGCTGCTCTGGCTTCTTCTTCGATCTCGCTGAAATCAAAGGAAGTCAGGATGATGATCGTGACATCTTCTCCTACCCGTTCCCGGATTTTTCTGGCGGTTGCAATACCGTCCATTTTCGGCATCTTCCAGTCCAGAATCACCGCAAAATAGTCACGGCCGGTCTTGTGCCGCGCCGCGCAGCGTTCCACGGCTTCCTTGCCGGTCAGGACCCATTCGCCCGCTATGCCGATCTCCTGAAGGGTTGCAACGGTGCTTTCGCAGCAGGTCTTGTCATCGTCCACGACCAGTACCGGCAGATCGAGCAGTTCTTTTTCCTGTTCCTTCTCGTTCTCCTGAAGCTTCAGATAGACCGTGACCGTGATCTTCGTTCCCTTGTTGGGAGCGCTTTCGACCTGAATGTCACCATTCATCAGGTTGACGATGTTTCTTGCAATGGCCATGCCAAGACCGGTGCCCTGCACCTTGGTCGTCCGGTGATCGTCTGCCCGGCTGAACGGCTCGAACATGATCTTCTGGAATTCCGGCGTCATACCGATGCCGTTGTCCTCGATGGAAAACTCGTAGCAGCCAAGCTCCGAGAAGCCGTTCGGTTTTTCCTTGATCGTAAGGGTGATGTTTCCTCCATCCGGGGTGTACTTGACGGCGTTGCTCATCAGGTTCACAAAGACCTGCTGGATGCGCAGGCTGTCGCCGCAGACAGCTTCGTGCTCAATATGCTCAATATGGACTTCGAGCTGATGTTTGTGCTCGTCGATTGCCGGTTTTGTGAGGGTGAGCAGGTTATCGACCAGCTCCGGCAGGCTGAAATCCTCCTCGGCAAGGCTTATTCGCCCGCTCTCGATTCTGGCCATATCCAGCACTTCATTGATCAGTCCCAACAGATGACGGCTCGATTTTGTGATCTTGCCAAGGCACTCGACCACCCTGTCCTGACTCTCGATATTCGCACCCGCAATGGCGGTCAAGCCAACGATTGCATTCATCGGTGTACGGATATCATGGGACATATTGGAGAGGAATTCTGTCTTGGCGCGGCTTGCGTTTTCCGCCGCCCGGTACGCATCCTTCAGTGCCTTATGGGATTCGATCTCGGCCTTTTTCTCCTGTGACACATCCATAGATGCCAACAGTGCTTTGACCAGCTTTGTGCCATCCCACTCCAGCGGAATGAAGGACGCGATCTTATAGATATTTTCGTCTATGGAGCAGTATTCAAATTTGTAGATGTCATTCTCGCCCTGCAGATTCTTTCGGATATTTTCCGGTGAGAACAATGCGTCCATCGCCGCCAATGGCTCCAACGTCTTATACCTTGCAGCCACCTGCTCCACAAAATCATGGTAAGCCCCCGTCGGCGCATAGATCATGTCGCCTTGCAGGTTATAGAACCGATACCGGTCATTCTCCAGATCGCAGACGACAAAGCGGTCCAGCAGACGCACCATACTCTTGATCAAAAGATCCATCGATGCGTTATCTGAGGCCATCTGCATCCGCCGTGCCGTCTCTGCTTTGGACTCTGTGATGTCCCGCAGAAAAATCATCGCATATTCGGAATCTTCGATCTCGCCGCGCATGACCACGTTGCTGACCCATCGTTCCTCCCCATCCAGAACGATGCGGCACTCCTGACGCAGCTCCGTCTCAAGCCCCTTTAATTTTTCCGTGATGTAGGCGCGATTGTAGAAATTCGTTACAGACTTTTTGTCCTCTTCCACCACATAGTTGTCTACAAGGAATCTGACCAGTCCATCCCATGTGTGGTTCTGCTCAAAGGCCGTCATCAAAGAGGGCTCCACTTTGAAAGTGTCAAAGGTGTTCTTTTCCAGATTTACATAGTATTCGCAGAGGTTTGCGCTGGTAAATGCACGGTGAAATGCCGCTGCCCGCTGCGCCTGCATCCGGCTTCTTTTTTCCGCGTCAATGTTGCTGATGATTCCGGCAATTCGATTGGCCGAACCATCCAGACGGCGTATCACCTCCGCCGATGCCCGGAACCAGTGGTATTGGCCATCCTGTATTTTCAGCCGGTACTCAACATTATACTTTGTAGTATTGGTTTTGTCCGCAATCGTTTCCAAAAGCAGCTGCATTACCCGGTCATAGTCCTCCGGGTGCAGAAGGTTCGACCACGAATCCAGTTTGTTCGGAAAATCCAGAATGTCATGATATCCAAGGATCTGCCGGAACGCATGGCTCCAGTTCACATGAACGATCTCACCGTTTTCATTACACTCAAAATACCATAATGCAGAATGGATGGATTCATTAACCAGCGCAAGGTTCTCATACGCCCAGTTCATCTGTACTGACATGATCCAGATCGGTGTTCCATCCGTATCGACTGCATCTTTTTTGTAGAGACGCACATAGACGGGAGCCCCATCTGCCGTGAGGATCCGGCCTTCCCCTTCGCCTTGGAGCTGACGAAAGCGTGCATTGTCGAGGAATGCGGCATCTTTCTTATAGAAAAGATTCTTCAGCGAACCCTTTGTCTGCTCCATCAGGGACTCATAGCTGTGGTTCAGATTATGCAGCAACAGATCACTGACCGACAGGATCGACAATTCGGCATCATAGTACCCGGTAATGGTTCCGACACCGCCATTATGATAGATCGTCTCCTGCATGGCCTGAAATGCATCTTTTCCCAGCCTTACCGTATCGGAAGTGTAGATTTCATCTGTAAGTCTTCTATCGAATTTCATTTTCATCCTCGTAGGGTTTTGATTCTGCCGCGCACTTCAATTCTGGCATGTCTTTTATGGTCAACTGGCATACTGATTTGTGATCAAGCTTGTACAGTATAACTAGTATAGTATACTTGCGCAGCGTTTCGATTTCAAGCGCTAATTGGCATTGGCTGTGTAAAAAAGAGAGGCCAATCTGCGTAAAAATTTACACAAGTTGATCCCTGTACTTTTCCACAATCCGGCTATCCGTATAGACAGCCGCCCTTGCGATGCGGTATACTCGAACCAGATCAACATTTTCAGGAGGAAAATCATGGTGGGAGAAAACAACAAGGTCGTCATTGTTACCGGAGGAAGCTCCGGCATCGGACGGTGCACGGCATCCGCTCTGAAAGAGAATGGCTGCATCGTCTATGAGTTCAGCCGCAGAAGTATCCCTATGGAGGGTGTTACCCATCTGTCTGTCGATGTGACCGATGAAGATGCGGTCAACGCCGCTGTGCAGCAGGTCATCCAAAAAGAGACCAAAATTGATGCAGTGATCAACTGCGCAGGCTTTGGCATTTCCGGTGCGGTGGAGTTTACGTCCATGGAGCAAGCCAAAGCACAGTTTGATGTGAACTTTTTCGGGACAGTCACTGTAAATAAAGCAGTTCTCCCCTTCCTACGCCATCAAGGGAAGGGGCATATTGTGAACATCAGCTCTGTTGCTGCCGTAGCGCACATTCCGTTCCAGACCTTCTACTCTGCAAGCAAAGCCGCTATTTCCTCTTACTCCTATGCGCTGGCAAACGAAGTCAAGTCCTACGGCATCCATGTGGAGGACGTGAAGATCAAGCGCTTCGACCTGCCGGAAAGCAACCTGAACGCGGTCTACGGCCGGATGATCTCCGAGCGGAACCAGATGGCGGAGAAGTATACCGCCGACGGCAACTATGACGCTTCCATCATCCGCAACGACGTGGACAAGCAGGTGAACATCATCGTCTCCGACGCCGAGGCGGCTGCCGCCAAGCTGGAGGCCGAGGGCGAGCAGGAGTACATGCGTCTGCTGGCGGAGGCTTACGACACCCAGGACAAGAAGGACTTCTACGAGTTCTCTCTGGCGCTGGACGCGCTGAAGGCCAGCCTGAACGGCGACGAAAAGACCGTCATTCTGGACGCCAATTCCGAGCTTGCCAAGATCCTTATGGGCGGAAAATAGAGATCAGCTGAAAAAGCCCGCACATCGGTCGCTTGACCGGTGTGCGGGCTTCGTGCTTATTGCGTTATTTCCAAAGACCATCGGGGTACTTGCCTTCGTCGGTCATCCGGCGCAGGGCGGCTACCACCGCAGGCTTGTCGGCGGCGTAGGTCACGCCGAACCACTTGGCCGTGGTGTCGAGCACCTCGACCGTCACCGTGCCTTCGGTGATGAGTTTGTTGACCATCAGCGGGATGTAATACTCGGCTTTGGGGTTGTCGATGTTGGCGCGCAGGAACTCCTTGAAATACTCCTCCGAGTAGCGGAAGTAGTCGGGCGTGAAGCCCCACATGTTCATCGAGACGGGGGTATTGTCGTCGGTGGTGGTCGGCTGTCCGTCGTCGCCCGTGAAGGTGATGCGGCCGTCGACGCGGGCGATGTCCGTCCGTTCGACCACACCCGTCAGGTAATTGTTCGCATCGGTTCGGCAGATGCCGCGCGCCACGGTGCCGCTCTCCGAGAGGGTGTTGCCCACGCGGTAGCCCACCATGCAGTAGCGGTTCTGTCCGTCG
>OMDF01001484.1_pt1 | contig 11075 bp, 12 predicted proteins | sample 1673631 | NCBI WGS metagenome assembly OMDF01 (sample SAMEA103958117, study PRJEB25191) | human gut metagenome | biome: human-associated habitat [ENVO:00009003]; feature: intestine environment [ENVO:2100002]; material: feces | place: Germany | collected 2013/2015 | reverse complement strand
TTTTAGAGCATACGTTAAGTGTCACCCGTTTCTGCGATTTTATGGTAAAATCGTATCCGATTCTGAACCGCGATCTGCTGATTACGGCAGCAATTCTGCACGATATCGGAAAGACGAAAGAACTCTCTTTATTCCCGCAGAACGATTACACCAATGACGGACAGCTGCTCGGCCATATCATGATCGGTGCGGAGATGGTACACGATGCGGCGCAGAAGATCGACGGTTTCCCACAGGAACTCGAGAATCAGTTAAAGCACTGCATTCTGGCGCACCACGGCGAGCTGGAATACGGTTCCCCGAAAAAACCGGCAATGGTAGAGGCGGTAGCGCTGAACCTGGCGGACAATGCCGATGCCAAAATGGAAACCCTGACCGAGCTGTTTGACGCAGCGCCGGCCGGCAATGAGTGGCTTGGCTACAACCGGTTCTTTGAGTCCAACATCCGCAGAACAGGAGACTTTTCATGAGCTATCAGAAAAATGATGTACTGACGGTGAAAATTGAAGATATGGGACACGACGGAGAGGGTATAGGCAAATGCGAGGGCTATACCCTCTTTGTCAAGGACACCGTTATCGGCGATCTTGCCGAGGTAAAAGTGATCAAAGCAAAGAAAAATTACGGCTACGCGCGCCTGATGCGCCTGATCGAGCCGTCCGCACACCGCGTCGAGCCGGTCTGCCCGGTTGCACGTCCGTGCGGCGGATGCCAGTTGCAGATGCTCGACTATGCGGAGCAGCTTCGCTTTAAGGAGAAGAAAATCGCCGGAAATCTCCAGCGCATCGGCGGCATGACGGAGATCCCGATGGAGCCGATCGTGGGGATGGAAAATCCGTTCCGCTATCGAAACAAAGCCCAGTTTCCGATCGGGCAGGATAGAAATGGAAAGCTGATTACGGGATTTTATGCGGGAAGAACGCATCAGATCATGGAAAACCGGAACTGTTATCTCGGCGTGGAGCAGAACGAGGAGATTCTGAACCGCATTCTTGCCTGGATGGAGGAGAACGGCGTTCCGGCATACAACGAGGAGACCGGCAAAGGCCTGGTGCGCCATGTGCTGATCCGGTTTGGATTTATGACGAAAGAGATTATGGTCTGTCTCGTTGTGAACGGAAAGAAACTGCCGGCCGAGGAGAAACTCATCAAATCGCTGACAGAACTCGAAGGCATGACAAGCATTACCCTAAGCGCAAACCGTGAGCGGACCAATGTGATCATGGGAAAAGAAATCCGCTGCCTGTGGGGACAGGGGTATATCACAGACTATATTGGAACCGTAAAATATCGGATCTCCCCGCTGTCCTTCTACCAGGTCAACCCGGCGCAGACGGAAAAGCTGTACGGCCTTGCCCTGGAATACGCAGGCCTCACCGGAAATGAGACGGTCTGGGATCTCTACTGCGGCATCGGAACGATTTCCCTGTTCCTCGCGCAGAAAGCCAAAAAAGTCTACGGCGTCGAAATCGTCCCGGAGGCAATCGCGGATGCGAAGAACAATGCGAAAATTAACGAGATCGAAAACGCTGAATTTTTCGTTGGAAAATCGGAAGAGATTCTTCCGGCCTACTACGAACAGTACGCCAAAGACCACCCGGGCGAACACGCCCACGCGGACGTCATCGTCGTCGATCCGCCGAGAAAAGGCTGCGAAGAAAACCTCCTCCACACCATGGCCAGCATGCAGCCGGACCGCATCGTGTATGTATCCTGCGATTCCGCAACGCTGGCACGAGATGTGAAGGTGCTTGGGGAGCTGGGGTATGAAGTAAAGAAAGTCCGAGGGGTTGACCAATTCCCGATGACGTGCCATGTGGAGACTGTGGTGTTGCTACAAAGGAAGAATATGTAGAAATCCTTGAATTTACGCACTTTGTAGAGTTTTTCAGTTTCAGAAAAATAGGTGAAAATCACAAAGAAAAGAGCCTTGTGAAGAAAGTAACCGTTGTTGTTGCGTTAGACCTCGGTACGGGGAACACAAAAAATCCTGAATATGAAAATGAATAGAGAGCTATCAGATCATTGATAGATTATAGGGATACTTGTTAAAAGCGGGTGTCCCTATTTTTTATAGGGCATTCCAGAAATGGAGTGTCTTTTTTATACCAAAATATTAAAAATTCAGGAGGAAAACGAAAATGACAAACACAGCGTTAAGAGCAGAGAATAGCAATTCTCGCACAATTACTTTCAAGAGCAGGGAACACGAAAAATTTTATGAGGAATATCTGAAAAAATGCAGATATCAGGATGTCTACCATCGGGCTTTGGTTTATTGCCTGGGTATCGACAGAGACACAAGAAATAATGTGAATAAAATCTATAATTTTAAAACTGGATGTGTAAAAACGGAATGCCTGCAGGAAGGGTGGCAGACCAGTGGAAGTTTACGAATCGTCCGTATGGCATTTAACCTGTATTGTAATGGAACACCAAGCGTCGGAGATTACGAAGCAGAAGAAGATCAGTTGAAAGAATGTCAGTGTTATACCGTAGAGGATCTGTTTTGCTGTGGATATGCCCGGTATTTCTGGGAAGCCATTAAAATCCGTTATCCAGAGTATTGCTTTTATAAAGACTGGGAGGATACATATGCTGAAAATTAGATTACAGGGTACTTTAAAGGACATTCAATGGTTTCGCCGTATTTTGGAAAAGCATAAGGAACTGGATGTCCTGGAAGTATCTGATGCTTATGCAAATAAAGGAACAAGTAAATATTTTCGTGTTTATGTAGAAGTAGAAGAAAAACAGTAAATCGGAGGAAAAAAGTAATTGCTATTGCAAATCAGAAGGGCGGAGTAGCCAAAACAACGACAACCATCAATCTGGGAGCCGGACTGACAAAGAATGGGAAAAAAGTAGTGCTGGTAGATGCAGATCCACAGGGACATCTGACAATGGGACTGGGATTTCCCAAAAATCTCAAAGTGACTTTAAAGAGTATGATGGAAAATATCATCATGGGGCTGGAGTTTGACCCAAAGGAAGCAGTTTTACACCATGAAGAAGGGATGGATCTGATTCCGTCCAATAAATTGCTTGCCGGAATGGATATGTCCTTATTTACAGTAGAGGACAGAGAAAAAGTGTTGAAAGAGTATCTGGACTTGCTGAAGGACGAGTACGATTATATTCTGATTGACTGTATGCCATCCCTGGGAATGTTGACGATCAATGCTTTGAGTGCAGCGGACAGTGTTCTGATTCCAGTGCAGCCACAATATTATGCGGCAGATGGACTCATGGAATTACTGAAAGTAGTTAAGGGAATCCATCAGAGGTTCAACCCGGATTTACAGATAGAAGGTATTTTATTCACAATGGATAATTGCCGTTACAATAATGCAAAGAGAAACAAACAGGCAATCAAAACTACATACGGAAGTGACATTAGGATTTTTGAGCAGACGATTCCGAGAACAGAAAGCCTTGCAGAAACAGCGTCGGAGGGTGTAAGTATCTTTGCCTATGATGGAAAAAGCAAGGGGGCAGACAGCTATCTGGAATTGGTTCAGGAGGTGTTGAAACATGCGTAGACCGAAAAAAGATATTCAGCTTACCTCTTATGATGAATTACTGGGATTAGAGGAAACACCGGAAAAGAGTATGAACCAGGTTGTGGAAATAGATCTGGCAAAGCTCTATCCCTTTAAAAATCATCCGTTTCATGTAAACGATGATGAAAAAATGGCGGAAACCGTAGAGAGTATTAAAACTTATGGTGTGTTGACTCCTGCACTGGTAAGACCTCGATCCGAGGGTGGATACGAGATGATTTCCGGTCACAGAAGAAAAAGAGGCTGTGAACTGTGCGGAAAGACGACCATGCCAGCTCTTGTCAGAAATTATACGGATGATGAAGCAGTCATTCCAATATTCAGCGTGAAAACCTACTGCCAAGTGAAAAAGCTCATGCCTATAAGATGAAATATGATGCAATGAAGCATCAGGGAAGTAAAGGCGAAAAATATACAGCAGATATGGTTGGGGAAGCTGCCGGGGACAGTGGGAGAACCGTACAGAGGTATATCCGTCTGGCGGCATTATCAGATGCTTTGCTGGAATATGTGGACAATAATAAAATTCCTATGATTGTGGGAGAAAAGCTGTCTTATCTGAAGCCAGAGGAACAGGAGTGGCTTCTGGAAGTGATTGCCAACAGCAGCATCTTTCCGACAAAGCAACAGGCAGAACAGTTAAAAGAATGCAGTGCAAACGGAAAATTAAACCAGAGTTATATCTATGCTGTTTTATTAAAAAAGGAAAGCAGTAAGATCAATGTGACGCTTCCGGCAAAGAAAATCGGCAATTATTTTCCGGAGACATATTCTAAAGAACAGATAGAAGAAGTCATTTTCATGCTTTTGGATAAATGGAAAGAAAACAAAGAAGGAGTAGCAGATGCAGAAGATACAGTTTGATTATTTTACGGGGATGGAAGCGGAACAATACAGCTTTTATCGTGTCCCTAAAGTGCTGTTTACAGAACCATGCTTTAAAACTCTTTCTTGTGAAGCAAAGGTATTATACGGTCTGATGCTGGACCGTATGAGCCTGAGCATTAAGAACAGATGGCTGGATTCAGAGGACAGGGTATACATTATCTTCACTGTGGAAGAAATTGCAGAACTGATGAACTGTGGAACTCAAAAAGCAGTGAAACTGGTAAAAGAGCTGGACAGCAGCAATGGGATTGGATTGATAGAGAAGAAACGTCTGGGACTGGGAAAACCGAATGTTATTTATGTGAAAAATTTTATGATCAGAGAGGTTCCAGACCAAAAGCCAACAGAGAGCTGTGCAGATTTGCAATCTGAGCAGGAAGAACATAAAAAAATTGCAGATTTGCAATCAAGACAGAAAAGACATATAGAATGTGCAAATTTGCAACAAGAAGCAGAAAACAAGGGAAAAACAGGCATTTTTCTGAATTGTGAAAATCATCATTCAGGAGTAGTGAAAACCACAATTCAGGATTATGGGGAATCACAATTCCAGAATAGTGAAAATCACAATTCAAGAATGGTGGAAACCACAAATCCAGAATTTCCAGAATCACAATTCAAAAATAGTGAAAATCATCATTCCGGAATAGTGGAAATCACAAATCCAGAATACCCGAAATCACAATCTAATAATACTGATATTAACAAGACTGATATTAGTGAAACTGAGATAAATCAATCTTATCCTATCACATCAGGTAATTCCCAAAAGAAAAAAGATGTGATGGAGGAGATGAGAGCATATCGTGAAGTGATCCATGAAAACATTGATTATCAATATCATGCAAAGGAAGATGTAGATGAACTGGTAGAACTGATAGTTGAAGTTATGATGATGCCGGAGGACAGTATGATTCGCATTGCAGGAGTAGAAAAACCAGTTGCTTTGGTAAAAAGCAGGTTTATGAAACTGAACTATTCGCATATCGAATATGTGCTGTTCTGTCTGAACCGGAATACGACCAAGGTTGGGAATATTAAAGCGTATCTTCTGACCGCCCTGTATAATGCTCCGGCAACGATAAACAGCTATTATCAGGCAGAGGTTAATCACGATATGTATGGAGGATAAAGGAACATGAAGAAGATGATTAAAAAAGTAATAGCACCAGTGTTGGTGATTGCGGTATTGTTTGCAGTATTAAGACCGTTTTGTATCCAGGATGGGAAGTGCAATTATTTCTTGCTGTTACTCCTGATGGGGATACCGTTTGGAATCGGAAAAATGTGTGTCTGGATGGTTCCAAGAGGTTTTGACCTCGGAGGCACGCTGGCAGTATGGATGATGAATTTTCTGATTGGAGGATTGATCGGAAGCATCGTTCTTCTGGCAATGATTGGACAGGCGATCATTTATCTCTGCGTTTTTCTGATTACAGTTCTTACAGGGATACATAAAATACCGAGAATAAAATGAAATAGATTTTTTGAACAGCAGCTAAGACAAAAATTAGCTGCTTTTTTTCGGGAAACTTTGCGACACAATGGCGTAAAGTTGGGACAAATTGCAGGAAAGGAGACACCGTATTGAGCAATCGTACAATTTCCACAGAACTTATTGAATTGGGAGAACGGATCAGAAAACGCAGGCAGGAAATGAAGTTGTCACAGGAATCTTTTGCGGAAAAAGCAGGTATCAGTGTCAATACGGTCAGCAGGATTGAAGGCGGGCAAACGGCAATGTCTGTTGAGATTTTCAGGAAGATAATTGAGATATTGGAAACGGATGCCAATCTCCTGCTGGGAAAAGAGGGAGGCGGTACAGAGAAGCAGGAATCAGTTCAGGAAGTGCTTTGCCGTATTCAGAAGATGGAATGGAAAGAGCAGAAAATTATCATGCAGACCATAGATTCTCTGATAGACAGTTTTAATGAGTACAGGTGAAATTTCACCATATATGGGGTGCAAAATAAAAAAACTCCCCATATATGCTAAGGATAATAGAATCCTGTGTTGTTAAAATGGAAAACAGAGAGATAAAGAAGGGAGATAGGATGGATGACAAGGGAAGAAAATTTGCTTTATCGGAGGCAGTGTCCTTATGATGCAATGGGAGACTATTCTGTTTTGATGGAAAATGAAAAGAACATAAAAGCAGAAAGAAATGCCAAGAAGTCTGATCCTGGCATCAGACGGAAAATAAAGTAGAGAATATTGTAACTATTAGAAAGGGCAGTAAGAAAGTTTCAGGCTCTCGTTAAAAAAAACGGGTGTACCGGAAGCTGTTTTTTACTGCCCTTTTTGTCAGTTGATCAGTAAGAATCCTATCCTTTCTGCCGATGGGCACCTGTTGCCAGCAGGCAGAAAGGTGGTAATTATGCTTACATTGCAGGAATTGAAACAGGTTGTAAATAACAGGGAAGAAAGAAGAAAGGTTCCGTCCGCTAAATATTTAAGAGAAAATGAGGTAGCAGTTGCGAAGCAGAGGTTGATGGATTGTGCGGAAATTATCGCATATCAGACCGGATATGTTCTCTATTGTGTGGGGGACTATGCAACGGTTTTTCCGCTATTTACCTGTCGAGATTATGTGTATGAAGCAGAAAGAAAAATAGCAGTTGTTGAGGAGAATTTTTTTGATGATCAACCCTGGTATGTAAGGCTGATATTAGAAGGCGAAGACCGGCTGTGGAGAAACAGGGAAACACGAGAACATGATAATTGCATTTCGTATAGCTGTATTTCCGAAGAATGGTGCGAATTGGCAGATAAACGGCAATGTCTGCTTGAAAGAATCATTGCAGAGGAAACAGTCAGGGAGTTGATGAATCTGCTGACAGAGCGACAGAGACAGATGATCCATCGCATTTATTTTCAGCAGAAAACACAAAAAGAAGTCTCGCATGAACTGGGTATTACAGTTCCGGCAGTATCAAAGTGTATTTCACAGGCAATGCAGAAAATGCGGAATAATTCGGATGACTCTGCCAGAGCATTGGAAAAAGGAGACTGGAAGTATGCCTGGTAAAAAGCCAAAAGAAAGACAACGCTATATGTTGCGTATAAATGATACATTTGTGGAAGTTACCAGGGCAGTATATCTGGCCTGGTATCAGGCTGGAAGAAAAGAGCGATATCAGGTTGAGAAAATGCAGAGGCATGGGGTATGCAGCATGGAGGAATTACAGGAAAAAGGCTATGACTGCTCTTTTTCGGTAGTATCACCGGAAGAAATCGTTATCAGATTGTCAGAAATACAGGAACTGGAAAAAGCTCTGGGATATTTGACTAAAGAGGATGCGGAACTGATAACGCTATTGTTTTTTGAAGAATTTACAGTAAAAGAAACAGCACAGTATTTTGGGTGCTGCCCAAAGACGATTAGAAACCGGAGGAAGAAAGTATTGGAGAAATTAAAAGAACAACTGGAAAACACATAAAACAATGTTGAAATAAAAATATCTAAAAAATTTTTCAAACAGGTTAATTTTTGCCCTTTCACACATGCGGTTAGTGAAGGGGCAAATGTCTATTTGCAATTCAAGAAGATAAAACCCCTTAAAAATTGCACCTTGACAATTTCATACCAGCAGCGAGAGGATACCCGGAATTTTTCAGCTACGCATTTTTGCGGCGGGAATCCGGTGAAAACGTGAAGGGATACAGATGGGAGGCACCCTTTGCAGGAACTATTACGAATTACCTCTTGCGGCTTAATGCTTGATCCTGAACTTTACCTGAGTGTCATTCCTGTTTTACAGGATGACAGCAGATACCATGTGGCGGTGTTTCAAAAAAGGCACTGCCATATGAATGTGCTGTTATCAGAGTTATTTCTGTATCAGCAATAAGATGTGGGAGGTGGTTCCAATGATTGAATAATGTAGGTGTGAGCCTGCATGAAAACAGAGCAGATAATAGAAGAAAGAGAGGATTCAGTCAAAATGAAAATGAGATTCAAAAGATTCTTGTCCGGATTTATGGCAGTCGCAACACTGGCTTCTGTCATTATTCAGCCAGTAGCAGTTTCGGCTTCTGAATTAGAACCGGAAGAAATACCATTTGAACAACAGTATGCAGAATTAAAAGACGTTCAAGATTCCCTTGATTCGGATGAAATCGTAAAGGCAAATGATATTGAACTTTCTTACGGGCAGGAATTTGATGTAGAAGTTGATCTGTCTGGAATCGAAGGTGTAGATGAAAGCAAAATCAAGATTTTATTTCATGAAGCAAAGAATGAAACTGGTACAGATTTTGACACACATACACCGGATACTTACAAGGCTGTCTATGCAGTAGAACCAGTCAGCGGTCATCCTGCTTATAGAATCAGCAGAAATATTACAGTGAAAGAACCGGAAACAGAAGTGCAGTCAGAGCGTTCTTCGGACAGTACAGTGAATGTTGAGGATGATACTGGGGATACGGAGCAGAGCGAGGAGGATTCGGAGTCGCACCGGGAAACACAAAATTCTGAAAGCACAGCAGATTTGGAATCTGAATTAACCGTTTCAGAAGTACTGGAACAGGCAGAGAGTAATGGCATTGATCTGTATGCAATGGAAGCCGGAGAAACAGTAACCTTTATGGCTGCGGCAGGCAATGCCAGAAGTTCACAGCAGGTTTCTGTGACCAGAGGAGCAGAATACCGATATGCAGATTACGGATATGGAACATATCTGACTTACCAGTATACTGTAAAATTTGGAAATGTATCTGCCACAGCATATTGTGTGCAGCCATCTAAACCAGGGCCTGGAAGTGGAACCTATACGATCAATAAAGTTGGTGATGGGAAAGCACTTGCGAAAGTGTGCTATTACGGTACAAAGGCTTCCGGTGATGATGGATTTTTTACAGAGGAAAACGGATACGGCAATTTAAGTGCAGGAGCCAGATTTATTCTGGTACACCTGGCAGCATCTTATGCAAATGGAAGTGGGGATGCTTTTTCAGGTGCAAACAGTACAGCACAGAATCTGGCAATGAAACTCTATAATTACTGTATTTCACAGCCGGAAATTCCAGATGTGGCAATGTCCTTTTCGGATGCAGATGTAAAAGCCTATGTGGATGGTAACAGTCAGAGAACAAAGGATATTACATTTAATGCGGATGCGTTACAGACCATTACCATGAAACTTCCGGCAGGTGTACAGCTTCATAACCTGACAACAGGTAAAACAAGTAAAGCCGGAGAAAGTGTGGAAATTTGTGGTGGTACAAAGTTTTATCTGTCTGCACCATTAACACAGGTGAGTGATGTGGCAGGAAGCTGGTCTGCAACCATGAAAGGAAGCATTACCAAAGATTATTCAGCTTATAAGATTTCAACAGGTTCTGGAAACCAGGATCTGGCTCTGGTATTTGGAGAAGGCGTGGACGATGAGAAATATGTGGACTTTAAAGTATCCTGGATTGAACTTGCAACTGTAGAAGTTGTGAAGAAAGATTCAGCAGCAGATGTAAACCTTGCGGGTGCAGTGTTTGGTATTTACAGTGATTCAGATTGTAAAAATCTGATTATAACTATGCCAGAAACGGACAGCAATGGAAAATCTTCTGCAACGATTGTAAAAACCCAGGATACCGTATATCTGAAAGAAATCACAGCTCCGAAAGGTTATGTGGTAAATACAACCGCTTACAATGTGAAGCTGGTAGCAAGCAAGACAACGACAACAACTGTACCGGATAAAGAACAGCTTGGAGAACTGACCGTATATAAGGAAGGACAGATCCTTGCGGGGGCTGATGTCAGTGAGAATGGCACTGTATTCCAGTATGAAAACAGACGTCAGAAAGGTGCTGTTTATAACGTATACGCAGGAGAAGATATTATCTCTGCCTATGGTGCGAAGATTTACAGCAAAGGCGATCTGGTAAAAGAAAACCTTTCTACAGATGAAAACGGTGCTTGTATCCTGAAAAATCTGCATCTTGGAACTTATGTTGTCAAAGAAATGCAGGCACCAAAGAATTTTTATAATGCTGGAGAGAAAAAAACAGTCACACTTTCCTATGCAGGACAGAATGTGGAAGTAGTCTTTTCTGATGTGACATTCACAAATGACAGACAGAAAGCTGATGTGAGTGTTGTAAAGAAAGACAAGGATACAGAAAATCCATTGTCAGGTGGCGTGTTTGCTATGTATGCAGGCAGTGACATTACTGATGCAGATGGAACTGTGGTAGTGAAGAAAGGCACACTGATTGAAAAGGCAACAACCGGAGCAGATGGAAAAGCGGCATTTACCGCAGATCTTCCGATTGGATTTTCTTATGTAGTCAAAGAGGAACAGGCACCACAGGGATATTTGAGAAATTCTAAAGATGTTTATACATTTAAGTTCTCATATACCAGTGACAGCGAGCCGAAAGTTTCATTCACTCATACATTTGTAAATGAGAGAGTCAAAGCTAAGATTTCTCTGGAAAAGAGAGATGCGGAAACGAAACAGGCAGTTGCACAGGGAGATGCGACACTGGAAAAAGCAGTTTATGGACTGTACGCCCGTAATGATATTGTTCATCCGGACGGAATTACCGGTGTGATCTATAAAGCAGGGGAGCAGGTGGCTACTCTTACAACAGATAAGAATGGACAGGCTTCTGTGGACG
>OMDF01001480.1_pt1 | contig 11096 bp, 6 predicted proteins | sample 1673631 | NCBI WGS metagenome assembly OMDF01 (sample SAMEA103958117, study PRJEB25191) | human gut metagenome | biome: human-associated habitat [ENVO:00009003]; feature: intestine environment [ENVO:2100002]; material: feces | place: Germany | collected 2013/2015 | reverse complement strand
GGGATTTTGCACCCGATAGCGATAGGTAATCCTTTGAAGTTATCTCCGGATTTTCCCCCGCTCCACACCGTGCATGCGACTTTCACCGCACACGGCGCTCCATCGAATTCAGCCGTCCAGGGCTTTTAAACACAACTTACACACTTCGTTACAGCATTAAATTCAAAGAATAATAGGTGGCATTTCTGCCATAGTACGAAGTTTGTTAAGCTTTTCTATTTGTTTATTGTCAAGATTTAAGGATTTCAGGTACTTCTCAATCGTAGGTTCTGAAGAAGCATGGATAAGGATATGAACCGCTTTGCTGACAAGAATAAGATTTGCGTATTCGTCCGAACCGCCCTTGCTAACCGGCACTTTATGGTGGCAGTGAATATCGTGGGAATCCATCGGAATTCCTGTCACTGCACATTTACCATACTGTGCCGCATACAAAGAAATACGGTTATCCGCATATTCAATGGTTCTGCCCTTTACAGGATTTCTCATCAGCCATAACATTGTCGCTGTGTCGATTGCAAGATTCTTATGAATCTGTTCCCGACCTTTGACCGTATATTTATTGATGGATTTCCTTTTATGCTGGGCATTCTTTGACTGGACATATCCCAGTGGAACCACCGGACGTCCATGAAGGAACCTCATCTGTCTGCTTGCTCCATACTTTTCTTTAATGAACCCATTTCTGAGCTGTCCCTTTTTGGATAAGTCGCCTTTCAGTCTGTTTCTGAGCTGTTTGTTGATACTGAAGGCAAGTCTGCTGAAGTCATGGGATACTTCTGTAGAAATACAATAGTATTCATGAAGTCCGGCAACTACAGAGTTATATTTCTGAAGCTGCATGAACTGAGCATTATCATCTGACGAATGAGCCAGTTTCTTTACTTCTTCCGAGACTTTTTCATGAGCCTTTTTGTATGCTTTATCGCTCATATGAGACCGAACTACATATTTATTACCCTTTTTACGGACTTTCAGCTTGAACCCGAGAAAATCAGAATACTGTCTTTTGAGATTTACTACTTTGGATTTGTCAGGGCTGATTTCCAGCCCCAGCCTGTCCTTTAGCCATAACTCTGTTGCCTTGTATGCTCTGACAGCATCCTCATGTGTTGCGCAGAAAATTTTAAAATCATCTGCGTACCGAACTGCATGCATCTCTTTTAATCTGCTCCGGCGCAGAGCCCTGTAAGCGTGGCTCTTAATCTCTGTTCCCTGCGCATTGCTCCTCGTTTTGAATTTTGTTTTTGTTGGCATCTCCTCCCATTGTGAGGCAATCCACCAATCCAGTTCATTCAATACGATGTTTGCAAGCAATGGCGACAAAATACCGCCTTGCGGGGTACCCCGTGCGGGATATGTTTTCTTCTCATTTGGCAGAACAACAGGTGCTTTCAGCATCTCTTTTATAATGCATAACAGCTTTTTGTCCCGGATACCGAGTGTCCACATCTGCTTCAGCAGCTTGCCGTGGTTCACATTGTCAAAGAAAGATTTAATATCGATATCAATGACGTAATGACAACCGACGTTCTGTATCATTCTTTCCGCTTGGGCAATGGCATTTTCTGCACTGTGGTTTGGTCTGAAACCATTGCTTCGCTTGAAGAATTTTGCTTCACAGATAGGTTCTAATACTTGCAGAATACATTGCTGAATGAGCCTGTCCATAATCGTGGGTATTCCGAGGGGACGGGTTTTCCCGTTATCCTTTGGTATTTCCACTCTGCGGACAGCATTAGGAATATACCAGTCCAGCTTGCGCTGAACATGGGCGACCAGAGCATTTTCGTTCCATTTGTTCAAATCGCTTATTGTCTTATTATCCACACCCGCCGTTCGACTGCCGCTGTTCTTTCGGATATTTCTATATGCCAACTTGATGTTTTCAGGGCGTTTTATCAGTTCCACAAGATCGCAGAACCGCTGCCCCTTGACACTTGCGGCATACAGTTCGTCAAGAACGAGCTGCATATCGTAGTATTCAGAGTTGCGGATTTTCTGTTTCTTTGAGGGTTTCTTCTTGTTTGCCAAAGTCAGGTACTTTCCTCCTTATGAGAGGATTTCGCTTTTCTTAGTCATACTCGAACCTTTGTGTCTGTATAGTTTTCAATTTATTGATTGCTGACGACTAATGGCCATTCCTCCACCGTGTTTCCACGGCTTCATCGGTACTGTGCCATCTCTCTCAACTGGATAAAGGATTGTTATACGCAATACGCTTTCCAATCCAACACCTAATAGCCTGTAACCAGCTCCGTGTTCCAGCCTTTCCACGTTCCAATATTCCTATCTGTACATATCTGCCCTTAGGTGTCCCTCTGAGCCTGTATGCTGGGCGGTGCCTATAACACCGCAAGGACTTTCATAGTAAAAATTCTTACTCATCCTCACATACTTCCGTAATCGGAAAGGAGCATTTCTGCTCCTGCGCCTTTTAGACCCGTACATTCGGGATTTCGTCAGTCATCCATGACATTCTGACCATAGGCAGTTTATAGACCTCCGGCGTATCATGCACATATCCCACCTCTGGGACACTTTCCACGGCATAATCCGTTTGGGTGCATTTCCGCCGACTTTAGCGAGCGTTATACCGTAGCCCTTGTTACAGAGGACTGCCGCATATCGCAGTTTATAAGGTAGGCGTTTCAGGGCGTTACCCCTTCATTCCACCTATCGGAATATTAGTTCTCCAAGTCTTTTCAGGGACTCCTTTCAAATCCCGATTCTATTGTTAGCTGACTTGTGCGTAACCTTTTCAGTTACGAACGTGTCGCACTCTTCCCAGCCCCTACGACGTGCGCCAGCAGTGTATTGCCGCCGTAAAGGATATGGGCAATGGCGTTGACTTGATGCGGTCTGAGAGTGATCTCCGGATTGATTCCCACGAAATTCAGGTGGCTGCCGTCATACTCACGGGGGCGAATGCTGTTGAACTTCTCGTTATACAGCTTGGTCAGCTTTTCACGGCGCTCCGGATCGCTCCAAATCCAGTCGGCAAAGGCCTGCTTAATAAGCTCCTGCTTGCCCTGCGCGATAGCCGTCTCTTTCTTGTTGAGCACAGCCGTTTTCCTGCCGTTTCCGTCCTCGATGTAGTCAAAGATTCTTACATCTCGGAGGTTCAGGGTTTCCTCCATGATCTTATAGCCATTAACTCTGCCGGTGCCGTAGGTGTTGTGGGCTTTTACATTGCTACGGTCATAGGATTTCCCCTCCACATTCCATTCGCCGGTGTACTGCGCGTAGTGAACATGGATGTTCCACTGGCAGTAGCGTGGGGTGCTGAACAGTTCAAACATGAACTCCTCAATGATTTCCGGAGGCAGCCATGTTGCGCCCAGCCTTACGGAAATTTCACTTGCCGTCAGGTCAACCGGCTGCACCGCCTCAAGAGCACGGACATTCTCACCGTAATCTTCGGGGTAGAGCTCCGCACTCCGCTTTGCCCAACGGAGCTTTTCACGGACATTGCCGGAGAGATATTCATCGGCAGGGAGATACTTCGGCTTGCCGTCCTCTTCGCTTATGTGCATGGGGTTGAGGAAGATCACACCCTTCAAATCCTCAAACAGCTCCTGCTCGGTTTTACCGGTAAGCTGCGACATATATGGCATGTCGATTCTCGCTTTTTCCGCAAGGGACAGAGCATAGGCCTCGGAAGCCGTGTCAACCGACTGCACCGTTACCTTCTGCTTGATGGTTCGTTTGGAGAACATATCTGCCTTGCGGCGGAAGTTGCCCTCATCATCCAGCACCTCCAGCGAGGCAAGCAGGCAGTAGGAGCTGTCGGAATTGAAAGCCGAATTGTTGGCTCTTGCGCTGATAAGCCCGTATTTCTTGCTGAAGTCGTCGTAGAGCCGATTGAGTTTTTCCTGCTCTGCCTTGATATCGGCATCGGGATAGTCCTCCGTCTGGTACTCGATCAGCGTCCGGACACAATCACGGATGGCAATCATGCCTTTGATGCGGCTTTCGGCAGTCGCGGAAACATCCACGGGATTCATGCGGCTGTTTTCACGGTAATAGATTTTACCGTCCACCACCGTGAAGCTGAAATTGCGCACATCAGGGTCAGCGGGGATAGAAAGGTCCTCATCCTCCGCTTCAAGATCGTCGATTTCAAATTCGGTAATCTCGGCATGAATGTTCTGGATGGCATCCCGCAAGAGGTCCCCAAGCTCTGCATTTTCATAAGCAATACAGGCGGACTCCATGCCGTGAGGCCCGCTGACCATCTGCATGTCGCCCAACACCATTTCAAGGTTGTCCACAAAATAGGCGTTCATCCGGATGCCATTGGCGTCGGTGGCCAGATGCACCCAATCGGGCTCAATATCCACCAATCGGTCACGCTTTTGGAGGAAGATAATGTCCGGTGTGACCTCTGTGCCGGCAGCGGCCTTGAAGGTATCATTCGGCAGCCGGATAGCGCCGAGGAGGTCCGCTCTCTGCGCGATATACTTTCGAACATTGGGATTTTCCTTATCCAGCGTACCCTTTGAGGTAATGAAGGCGATCACGCCGCCGGGTCTCACCTTATCCAAGGTGCGGGCGAAGAAATAGTCGTGAATGAGGAAGTTGTGCTTGTCGTAGCGCTTGTCGGGCACCTTGAACTGCCCGAAGGGGACATTACCGATTGCAGCGTCAAAGAAGCTGTCGGGAAGGTTTGTATTCTCAAAGCCCTGCACCGCGATGCTGTTTTTCTGATAAAGCTGCTGCGCAATTCGCCCGGAAATACTGTCAAGCTCCACGCCGTAGAATTTCGCGTCATTCATGCTTTCGGAAACAAGCCCCATAAAGTTGCCGATGCCGCAGGAGGGCTCCAGCACATTGCCGGTCTGAAAGTGCATGTTCTCCAGGGCACTGTACACCGCCTTGATCACCACGGGCGGCGTATAGAAGGCCGTCAGCGTAGATTCTCTTGCCGACGCATATTCCTCATCGGAAAGCACATCCTTCAGCTCGGCATAATGGGGATTGTCCTCCTTGAAGAACTCAGAGAGACCGCCCCAACCAACATAGTCGGCAAGTACGCGCTGCTCCGTGGGTGTTGCCAATCGGTTTTCCGCATCCAGCTTGTTCAGGAGCTGAATGGCACGGATATTGTGATAGAACCGTTCCAGCGGCGTGCCCACACCGATGTCGTCGTTCTCAATTCGGAAGTTAGTTCGGTACTCGGTGTTGATCTCCGGGTGCAGCACATGAGGCACGACCCTGGAAGGCTTTTTCACCTGCGGAGGCGGAGCGAGCGCTTCTTCTTGGTCATCCAGCAAGGCCTCCGCATTGGGATAGGTCACAACCTCGCCGTCTTTGACGGTGCTGATGGGCAGAGCATCCAATTCTTCGTCCGTTAGGCTCTCAATTTCGGAATCGTCTTCTGCCAAATCTTCCGTTTCTCTGAATACCCGTGTGCCGTCCGCACCAAACTCCGCCTCATATCGGTCAGTCTCTCGCGCTGCTTCCCGGTCTGCCTCTAAAGATAGAATATCCTCGTGAATCTTCAGGAGGTTTTCCGGCGTGAACTCGATATAATCGCAGTCCATCTCATAGTCATTTTCAGCTTCCATGAAGAACGGAGTATTGATGTCCGCAAGAAACTGATCCGACATTTCTTCAAGGTCAGTTCGGAAGTCGGCGGCGTTTTCCGGATGGCTGGCAATGTCATACTGCTCGACAAGCTCTTCAAAAGCAGAGAAAACAAGATCACCGGAAACATACTGTCCGCCTGCATCTGCATCGGGATTGAAGTAGATCCAGTGAACCTTGTTGCTGCCGGTGTCAAGGGATATTCTCGCCTTCGTATTATCTGCGGCAGGGGGTTCTTCCACGACTTGCAGCAGCTTGTCATTCAGCGGATTTTCTTTGAGCCGGTTATCGAACTCCTCACGAGACAGCTCTTTGTTAAACAGCGGGAACTGTGTATCAAAGAGGACGACCTTCTTCTCGTCAAAAGACAGCAGCTCGTATTCCTGTGTGCCGATATAGACCGTATCACCGAGATGATAGCGGTATTCCTTCCGGGGTTCCGGGGGAGGGTTCAGCTCATCAAAGGTCGGTTCAAGGGACTTCGCCACATCGCTGTTCAACGCTTCCAGCATGGCTTCGCACCGTGCGGTCAAGTGGGTGTTGTCCGCAATGATCGTATTCATTGCTTCGCGCATCATGGGGAGGATGAAGTCACCCTCCGCTGTACGGGCGTGCATTTTCTTATCGCCCACGCTGAACGCACCCCAGCAGCTTGACAAATAATACAGATTCAGCGCTTTGCTTTCCTCGCCGAGCTGCGTCACGAAGTCGTTATAATCATAGACAATCGACCGGAACTCATCAGAGATTTCACATCGTTCCTTACGCACCTCTGCCTGCTCCCGGTAGGCGGGATAGTCGTCCTTTTCGGCCTGGCTCAGATAGCGGTCGGCACGGATCAATTCCCCGATCCGCTTCTCGACCTTATTCCACCGCAAAAGCAATTCTGCATCGGGCCGAGAGATTCTGCCTCTGCTGATTTTGATTCCCTTGGCGTCGTGGCTTTCGTCGAGATTTCTGCCGGAAACGGCAGGATACGCGCCGCCGATGCCGTATTCGTTTTTCAAAAAGGCGATATTGTTCTCAGAAGAATCCTGTTTGAGAAACTGCTCATAGATGCGGAATTTGCCCTGATGGATGCCGCTGCCCCGTGTCAGAATGGCGTCGATGTCCTCTTGAGAAATAGCAAAAGCGGAGGATTTTTCTTCCTCCGCTTCTGCGATAATTTCCTGCTGCTGTTCAACTGTGGGGAGCGTTACGCGTAGATCAGGTCGTTCAGAATCACTTCCTCCGCCGAGTGACGAATGGAGTTCATCATCTGCACCCACTGCATCTGATCCTCCGCCTTCAGCTGCTCCGTCACTCCGTTCAGCGCCTTCATCTGCTCGGTCAGGTCGTCCAGCATCTTCTGTGCCTGCCGGTCCACCTCCTCCAGATGACTGTTCAGTGTTCCGTTCAGCAGCATCCCGGTGTAGATCCCATCCCGGTGCTCGCGTAGGAATGTCCGCCGCAGCATTCCATACTTCCCAAGCTTCGGGCTCTCCGGCACGGTCAGATCGGGAATCAGATAATCCCCCTGCATCGTATAGGTCAGTTCCATGTTCGTTGCTCCTTTCCTTGTTTTCTGTTCGGTTCTTATGATACGCAGAAGAACCGGTCTGCGCAAATGTGCGAATCTTCCGCTTTTCCTCCTTCTCCATTTCCTTGACGGTTTCGCCCATTTCCCGGATGACCATCTCAGAAATATCGCTGACTGCGGCACCGAGCACGGAGATAACCTCCACGGTGTTGAAGTCAAAGAGGTGGCTGAAATCCTCCCGGTCAAAATACTGCCTCGGCTCATACCCCGCACGGGAGAGCGCCATAAAAGCGACGCTGCTTTTCAGCGAGGTTTTCAGCCACGCTTCAAGGCTTGTGCCGTCCAGCTCCTCCAGAAAGCTGCCGGCTTTGACAGCGTTCAGCTCCATGAGATAATCTGAAAGATTATCCTCCACTGCATAACCGGAAATATCTATGAGAAGGTGCGGGAAATCTCGCGGCTCCTCCACATCACCAAAGCTGGCCTGAAGGCTTTCCGATACCGCATATTCGTACTCCGGCTTCATCTGCCAAAGGGTGATGTTCCTTCCGGCACGGCTGTTGGTGTCGGAGATATCAAAGACATGTCTCAGCTTGTAGGGAACATCTCTGTCGATCAGCAGCGCGATGCCTTTCGTGCCCTTGTTTACCCATCTGCCGAGTTTATTCCATGTGTCGATTTCCGCACACGCCGTTGCATCTGGCTTCTGCGCATGGATGAGCAGCTGCTCCTTAAAGCTGTACTTGTAGTTGTTTGCCGCCGTAATCAGAAAATCGGTATATCGGCCGGCATTGGAGGCGATATCCCTGGCAGTCTGGGATGCCATCTCCAAAATGATTCTGTATTTGCTCGGCATGGGAACTCCCTCCTTATCTTACTTTGATCGTGACCTCAACGGTCTGCGCATTCTCTCCGAGGATCGATGCAAATAAAAGCCCGGTTCTGGCGTTGGACACCTTCGTCACAAGCTCATTCAGCCGGTAGACGGTGGTATTGATCTCTTTCTGGTTATCTGCGTAATAGTAGCCCGTTTCATCGCTGCAAATAGGAAAGCCATCCTGTCGCAAGGCGCTGATCTTGCGGCGAATATTTCGTCCGTCAAGCAGAAACAGCTTTTCAAGCTCCTTGCTGTGGATGGCATTTTCTTTGCCAATATGATTTTTACGGAGATACTCGCAGATGGCTTTCTTCTTATCCATAGCTTCTCCTTATCTCTCAGGTTCGTGTTCTTTTTTCTTTGGGTGCATTGCCGGAGGCTTTCTATGGGGATCGTCCTCTACGAAAAGCCCCTTGGGCAGGGTATCCAGGTCGTTCAGGAACGTGCGGGAAATGGTCTTGCCGTTCCGGTCTCGGTAGAGAACGACGCACAGCGGCTCTCCGTGATAGAGCGACTCCTTCAGGTCTTCCAGGAAGCGCTGCTCATCGCTGTACTCAACGCTGCTGCATACTTTCCCGTTGAAAGCCAAATAGTCCAGTCTGGCAATATAACTTTCGCTCGGCAGTGCATGGTTCATCGTGCCTCACCTCGCTCTCTCTGCCGGGCTGGAAAGCTCCAGCCATACACCTTCCCGATCTCATCGCCAAGCCTGCGGGTGACACGGACAATGTCTGCCCTGGTGGCTGTGCCGTTGTAGATTTTTTCTTTGAGCCGGTCTTTCTGCGCCTGGGAAACATTGTCCTTATATACCCGATAGAGATAATGGTTTGTGCCGTCATGGTGGGTGTCATCGCACCGGAAATCTCCGTTTCGGTCCACATACCATGTGGTGTAGTCGTAATCAGAGTAAAGGCAGTCCCGGATATTGCCGCTGGGAATTTCTTTGTATCCCGTGCGCCTGCCATTCCAAAGCCCCAGATCGGCAACAACCAGAATGGGCTGGGAAAGTTGAATGTCCAGATTGAGTCGTTCGTCCTCAAGGTAGTGCCCGTTTTCCTCATACATCATGGCGATGCGCTCGTCATCGGAAAGCGTCGGATATTCTTCCTCCATCCAATCTTTCCACTCCTCATAGTCAAGGTCAGCATTAGACCAGATACGATAATCGTCCTTACTCATCGTGCATCACCTCTGTCCTTCGGCATTACGGGCTTTCCGTCTGCGTCATAATTTCTCGGGTCTGCGGCGGGCACCTGAAAGCCGAACATAGAGCCGGCCTTCATCGCTTCTTCCTGCGCTCGGCTGACGCCGAGCTTTGCATTATACTCATTCGCGATGCTCCGGGCTTCGTCCTTGTCGGTGACGGGAATATCCGTCTTGAAGTAGCCCTTTTCGCCGCGCTTGATGATAATGATTTCGTCGCTGCCGGAAAGAACGCTGTAGCACCGCTCGGGCAGGTTGTCCCGAACCGGCTCGCAGGTATGGCCGCCGTATTCCATGCGCTCGGCAAACTCACAGATGTGATAGAGGTTGCTCCCGATCTCCACATGGTAATCGTCGATATACCGGCAGGTGCGAATCTGGTCTTCATTCCACGAATAGTGGATTTTCACCTTGCCGCCATCCGGAATGCGAAACAGCTCCTTGTAATGGCTGTCAATAAAACGGATTCCTTTCTCTGCGTCCTTCAGGTGCTGATCGAGCCAGTCCCGGCGATAGCAATAGCAGTACAGGTTGTATTCGCCTCTATCCGGGTTCAGGCGCAGAAGATAGGCATATTTTTCGGTATCCACACGAACGCCATAGTAGCCCGGTTCCTCCTGCATCCGGCTTTGGGGTGTGCAATAGCAGTATTTGGCAAGCGCCCTGCGGTTATGAAGAATGTCGCCTTCCTCACGCAGAGAGTTGATTACCTCGTCAAACTCCGCCTTGAACTCATCGGTTTTCAGCTCCTCCCGGAAATCAAACCAGCTGCTGAAAAAGCCGTTGCCGTCTGTATCCATGTCTGCCCGGAGGTGGCCGATCAGTCCGGTTTGCATGGAAATTTGCGTGCTCTGACGAAAGGTATATTTGTCCTCCGCCTCGATCATTGCTCTTTTTTCATACTCGATCATCTTGCGTCACCTCTTTCTTTAGCCGGCTTCTTTTCCTGCGCGTGCATCTCTTTTGCTTTCTCCAAGCCCTTCTGCGCCCATTCGGGAAGCTTCTTTTCATCCATGACGCCGAGAAAATCCGTGCGGTAAAAGGAGGTCTTTCTCCCGTCGAACAGAGAAATGCAGCAGCAGGTACGGCCTCGCGCATTTGCCTGCGCGCCGAAGCCACCGGTACACAGCATAAGCTGGTGATTGGCGTGGCGGAACTCAGGCCGGAGAATGCTGCCCTTGATGACAACCACCTTGTTCTCAATGGAATCTTTGTAGGAAACCGGCGCGCAGCTTTCTGCCATGAGTTCCTCATTTATGCCGACCTCCTGACAGGCTCTCTCATTTTCCTGAATAATCTCCTCGGCTGCATCCGCTACGCGCTGGCCGAACACCTTTGCAATCTCTGCAAAATCGTCGCTGACCAGCACGCCGGAATAGCGCTCGAAAATGGCGTTGGTCTCTACGAAGCAGCACATATACCGTTCATCCTTGTCGGCGTTGGGATTCTCGCCCAGAGCAATATCCTTGTGCCCGATATACATGGAATACTTTACGGAGTAATCTCCGATTTTTCTTGTCTCTTCCATAGCGTCTCCTTTTATAAGCGGGGCGGCATCCGTAAAAAGATGCCGCCCCTTGGCGTTTTACTTTCTGTTCTTCAGGCGAAGAACGATCAGCCCTGCGATAATAAACACCACAAGACCGATGCCGATAATGACCTTAGCGTTCATGCTTGCCTACCTCCTTCTTTTTGCGGAAGGTAAAGAAGGCCGCTGCACCTGCGCCGATTGCAGAGATACCGGCAAGTGCTGCCCAAAGAGGCATATTGGTAGTATCTCCGGTTTTGGGAATATCCGTAACAGGCTTGAGCTTGTTATGGAACTTGGCAACGACCGTCTTTCCCTCGTGAACGGTTACGGTGACATTTGCGGGAAGCTCATACTTTTCGTTGGCTTTGTTGGACACC
>OMDF01001461.1_pt1 | contig 11185 bp, 4 predicted proteins | sample 1673631 | NCBI WGS metagenome assembly OMDF01 (sample SAMEA103958117, study PRJEB25191) | human gut metagenome | biome: human-associated habitat [ENVO:00009003]; feature: intestine environment [ENVO:2100002]; material: feces | place: Germany | collected 2013/2015 | reverse complement strand
TATACTGTAAAAGCTGTGGATAACATTAACTTGAATATTAACAATCATGAATTTATTGCAATTGTTGGAAGTTCTGGTAGTGGAAAATCTACTCTTTTAAATTTACTTGGTGGATTAGATAAACCTACCAGTGGAAAAGTATTTATTAATAATATTGATATTACATCAATGGATGAAGATGAACTGGAGCAGAAAGATGCTCAATCGGCATTAGACTTATTATTGCAATACCCTGGAGTTTATTATGTGGAGGGAAGAGCTTATCTATATTCCCCCTACCGTCCTGTGCGTGCTGTTGCCGTACATCCGGATAAGCCTTTCTCACCAGGGGGGAAAATGCAGGGAAATACTCGTAGTGTCGTCGATCCTAGAATTCCTTTTGCACGCATTTATTTGGATGGACGGCTGATTGTGCGTCCCGAGAGTTTAGCTCAGATAAAGGCAGAGCAGATTAGTTCTATCAGTAAAATGGAACCGGAAGTGGAAGATGCTTTAGGTATTGATCCGGCATCTGATGAGGAATTGGAAGATATGAGAAGGGAACTTGGGATCAGTGGTGAGGAAGAAACAGAGATAACAGGTGAAGAAATGGATAGTTATGTTGTAACATCGGTATCTGAAAGACAAAATGAGAAGGTCGTGAATGCAACTTTAGGTCAAAGCTCTATGATGAATAATATTGGCTCCTATGGAGGACGCATTATGTTTACTTCTAAAACAGGTAATATTCCGCTTCCCCGGGAATCTTCTTTAATTGCAACCCAGACTCCATTAGGGTGTGCCCGCTATCAAGAGTTCTATCAGCCGCATTATGAAACGGACGCCCAAAAATCAAGTCTTCAACCAGACAATCGGGTAACCATTCATTGGCAACCAAATCTAAAGCTTAATAGTCAGGGACAGACTAATATTTCTTTTTATACGGGAGATAGGGTTACTCCTTATACGGTAATAATAGAGGGAATTACTGCCCAGGGAATACCATGTAGATATAATTATTTGCTAAAGAAATGAGAGAACTATTTATTGGAAGAAGTGTTGAAAATGATAATCGGTACCCCTCTAGCATATTATCATAAAAACTAATATCTTTTTGTAAGAAGATCACATTTTATTTCCAAATACAGTATTATCCCCAATTTTATATAAATAGAAAACTATAAGATTTGGAAATAATGCAAAATAGATGTCTGGCGAGGAAGTCAATTAACCATTTGTAACCTGGAATATTTTTAATCTATGCTGATTTTCCAGTAAAATGAAGTTATTGGGCTAGATTTATTATTCATTGCATAAAATTTCAAACTTTTGAGATAATAGTGATATTAGTTTTATAATTATATTCCCTCTTTTGCATCGTTGTTAGTCTAACTACATTTATAAAAAATGTTCTAATACCCAATTCATTGCTGTAACATTATTTTTATATGTATATGTAATGAGTTTGTAATAGTGATCATTTGATAATAAAACAAGAAAGCGTAGAAAAAATGTTTTGTTTAATTAAGTCTAATCAAAAAAGTAATTCTAATGAAAAAGAAAGAACACAAATCGCTATTATGGCGTATTTTGTTGGTACTGTTGAGCTTCTCTTTTAGTACTATAGTACAAGCTCAGAATATAACAGTAACAGGAAGCGTAGAGGATCAGAATGGTGAACCGTTAATTGGAGTGACAGTTGCAGAATTGAATACTACTAACGGAGCAATCACTGACATTGACGGTAACTTTTCTATTAAATGTGTTAAGGGCTCGACTCTTAAATTCAGCTACATTGGTTATAAGGATGTAACCAAAGTCGTTACTGAAAGTAAACTGAAAATTGTCTTGATTGAGGACTCACAAGCCTTGGATGAAGTAGTAGTAGTAGGGTACGGTACGCAGAAAAAAGGAAGTGTGACGGGTAGTGTAACTAGTGTCGATGCCAAAGCTATTGAAGATTTCCCGTCAGCTAATCTGTCTTCAGCGTTAGCTGGACGTCTTTCAGGTGTATATATAACTCAAGGAACAGGTAAACCGGGAACTTCAGCCTCTTTCAGTGTACGTGCTAAAGGTACTCCTAATAATTCTGATCCATTGTATGTTATTGATGGTTTTCCTGGAGGGGATATTAATGCGGTTAATCCAAATGATATAGAATCAATTGAGGTTTTGAAGGATGCTAGTTCTACTTCCATTTATGGTGCTCGTGCTGCCAATGGGGTGATTTTGGTTACTACGAAACGTGGAAAGCAAGGTAAAGTGAATATTAATTTTAAAGCAAATGCTTCTTTCCAGACTATGGCTAATCCTTATGATATGATGGATGCAAAGGAATATATGCAAATGTCTAATGATTTTTTTATTGAAGATTGGAAGTATAATAATAAGATTTATCCATATGGTAATGTTGATCCTAATACAGTAACTAGTAAACCTAAAATAGCATTTACAGATGACCAGTTAAAGAATGCGCGAAATGTAACCGACTGGTTTGATGAAGTGACCCGTACCGGTATCATTAATAATGAAAGCTTGTCTATTAATGGAGGCTCTGATAATTCTCGTTATTTGCTTTCTTTGGGGCATTTTGGACAAAAAGGAGTTGTATATAATAGTGGTTCCGAAAAATTTATGGGGAGATTAAGTATGGAAGTTGATCTCGCTAAATGGTTGACAACAGGTATGTCTGTTTCAGGGACTCAAATTTCAAATGATAAATTAGTATCGGCTTCTTCTGATAGTCAGGCAGGAGTTATTTCTGATGCATTGTTATATCCTAAATATCTTTCAATCTTTGATGATGAAGGTAAGTATCTGATTAATCCGGATCATCCTAATCATGCCAATCCGGTATCATGGAAAGAAATTACGAATGAAACAATAACTAATCGTTATCTGATAAATAATTTTTGGAATGTAACATTGACAAAGGAGTTGGTATTCAGAATGAGTTGGGGAGTCAATTCAAGCTTTGCCCGTACTAATCAATATTATCCTAAAACAATGTTGACCGGTTATGAGGCTAATTCAAAGGCTTATACGAAAGAGTTACGGAAAAATGATTATTTGTTGGATGCTACTTTGACTTATACAAAAGATTTGTTCAAGGGACATACTTTGAAAGTAATGGCAGGTTATGCCTATCAGAAATTTATAGAAGAATATATTGAGGCCGGTAATTCTGATTTTTTGACTGATGCTTTTGGAGTTAACAATTTGAATGCTGGTGGTGATCTTACAAAGACTGTCGGTAGTTCTAAGACAGTTACTAAGTATTTGTCTTATTTCGGACGTATTAATTATGATATTTCTGATAAATATTTGTTTACATTTACTCTTCGTGCTGATGGTAGTGATCGTTTCGGTAAAGATAATCGTTTTGGTTTCTTCCCATCCGGAGCTTTTGCTTGGCGTGTTATCGAGGAAGAATTTATGAAAAGACAAAGTGTATTGTCTAATTTGAAATTACGTTTAAGTATTGGTCAGACGGGTAATGCAGAAATCGGAGGTAACACTTATGGTTATTATGGAACTGGTTATAACTACGTGTTTGGAAATGCAGTGGTTAATGGGGTGGCAGAAAAGCAACTTGCTAATCGTAAATTAAAATGGGAAACTACAACGGAATGGAATGTGGGGCTTGACTTTGGATTTTTTAATAATCGTTTGACCGGTTCATTTGAATATTTCAATAAAATTGTTAGTGATTTGCTTGATAAACGTAATGTGGGATCTTATTATCCGGTATCTGAAGTAGCTGATAATTTGGGTGAAACACAAAGCTCAGGTGTAGAATTGCAATTAAGTTCCGTAAATATCCGTACTAAAGATTTTCAGTGGAGTACTGATTTGAATTTGTCCAGTTATAAAGATCGTTGGAGAAAGAGAAATCCATATACTATCTTGTCAGTGTATAATACGACAACAGATCCTTTACATGTGAAATGGGGATATGTGAGTGATGGAATTATTCAGATAGGTGAGAATGTCCCCCACATGTCTGATGCAGCACCTGGTAGCATAAAAATAAAAGATTTGAATGGTTGGTTGAAAGATGCTAATGGTGATTATATTTTAGATAAAGATGGGCGCAAGCAGTTATCCGGTGAGTCTGATGGAATGATTGATGATGCTGATAAAGTTATAATTTGCCGTGAAACTCCAGATTTGAGTTTCGGTATTGGCAATACATTAAATTACAAAAACTGGGATTTAAGTTTCTTCTTTTATGGTGAAATAGGCCGTGAACTGTACAATAATACTCGTTCGCAGTTTTTGAAGGCAGAACGTTTCCGTTATAGTGATAATGTCCCGACTGATGCACGAGACCGTTGGTCAAGTACTAATCCTGAAGGTAAGTATCCGTCAGGTTTGTATACTAAGTATTATAATGATACTGATTTTTGGGTGGAACCTGCTGATTTTGTCCGCTTGAAAAATATTACATTGGGATACACTTTTCCTAAAAAAGCTTTTGGGGGTATTTTTAGCAATGCGCGTCTGTTTGTAGATGCTCAAAACTTGTTTTGTATAACCAATTATACGGGAGCGGATCCTGAGACGGATAATAGTTATTCTTCTTATCCTAATCAAAGGACATTCTCATTTGGTATTGATTTAACTTTCTAAATAGTAAAAGTCATGAAAAATAAATTTGTAAAATATATTTTATCTGTAGCTGTCGCAAGTTGTATGACCGGATGTTTCGATCTGGACCATGAAGAATTTTATAATATCGATGCGGATGGTTTCCCAAAATCGGAGGCGGAACTGGATGCATCTATTGTAGGTGTATATAATACATTGGCTGATAGTTATATACAGTCGGGAATGGATAATTGTGGAGCTATTCTGAATATGTTGCCGACTGATGAAATGAATACTTCGTGGGAACATACTTGGAGGCAGCAGGATCGATTCTTATGGACGGCAAATGATTGTACAGCTCCGGAAAATGTTTATTTCAAATATCAAAGAGGGGTAACTAAAGCCACTCGAATCATTGATGCTTTGGAAAAAGCTGATATAGCCGAAGCTAAAAAGAAAAGAGGAATGGCTGAATTGAGAGTACTTAGAGTATTATATATGCAATTGTTGCATTCTTTATTCGGTCCTGTTCCTGTTGTCATAGATCCGAAAGTGGCGAATGATGTTTCTGTAGAGTGGAAACCTTCTCGTCCGACAGAAGATGAGATGCTTTCTTATATGGTAAAGGAAATTGAAGAGTCCTATCGGGATTTGGCTGTTGTCCCATCGGCTGCTGATTGGGGGCATTTTACACAGGGAGCGGCATTGACGTTATTGATGAAGATATATATGGGTGCCAAACAGTTTGACAAAGTCAATCAGGTGGCTGATGAGATTATAGGCTTAGGCACTTATGAATTATTGCCTGATTATAAAGCTGTTTTTGATATAAATAATGAAGGTGTAACTCATAAGGAAGCTATATTTGTAATAGGACAGACTACTTCAAATGCCAAGTATGCTTGGACATGGTTTGCTTGTGTTATGCCATCGAGTCCATTATATGCGGGAACTTATTTGAAAACGATTTGGGGAGGTTTGAAAATGCCTTGGACTTTTTATGATAAATATGAAGAACAAGACAAACGTTTAGAAACGATAGTTCGGTATTATACGGATACGGATGGGAATAAAGTGGATTATAGACAAGTGGATCATCCCAAAGCGACAGGTGCTGCTCCGATGAAATATTCGGAAGACCCGGAACAGAAAGGTGAAAGGCAGTCCAATGATTTTATTATGTTCCGCTATGCGGACGTTTTATTGGCAAAAGCTGAAGCTATGAATGAGTTGAATGGTCCGTCAGAGGAGGCTATAGAATGGGTTAATCAAATACGTCGTCGGGCAAATGCAACAGAAATAAAACTGGTCGATTTTAATAAGGATACGTTTCGTGATTTTATTTTAGATGAACGGGGACGTGAACTATATTGTGAAGGACATAGACGGGATGATTTAATCAGACATGGAAAATATATAGAATATGCCCGTAAGGATGGGATGGATGCAAAAGATTATCATATTTTATTCCCGATTCCACAAAAAGCCTTGAATGAAAATAGTAATTTAAAACAGAATCCCGGATACGAAAATTGATACTTAATGTGGGGAAGAGAAAATTCTTATATGCTCTTCCCTATATTTTTATAAATTTATTGTAAGTGTAAAAAGCACCATAAATACGATAAATAATACAGGCTTTATGGACGAATTTCCATATTATTGTATCTTATTCTATGGAATCCAATCCTATTTCGTCTTATTTTTGCAATATTGAAAATAAAAACTATGAAATACAAAAAACTCATTTCTTTTCTAGCTTTCTTTTTAGCTGTTTTGTCAGTATATGGACAGAACCCTTTTGTCTTGAAATCAGGTGAACCGGTGACTATTGCTTGTGGTAATTCAGAGGAAGAAGTTGTACATACAGCTTTGAATTTGCTCAATCGTGATGTAGAGTCTGTTTTTTCTACCCGCATAATCGTTACTCCAGAAAGTAAAAAAGGAATGATTATAGTCGGAACTATCGGACAAAGTGATTTGATCGCTAAAGCAGGTGTTGATTTATCTCCTATAAAAAATAAAAAAGAAGCTTTTCTGTTGACCGTTTCTTCCACTGGTAAATTAGTTATAGCCGGCAGTGACAAGCGTGGTACTGCATACGGCGTCATGGAACTTTCACGGTTGATAGGCGTTTCTCCATGGGAGTGGTGGGCAGATGCGACCCCTGCAAAGAAAGAGATTTTTCAACTACCGGCTTCTTATCGGAATATGCAGTTTCCTTCTGTAGAATATCGGGGGATTTTTATCAACGATGAGGACTGGGGGCTGACTCCTTGGAGCTGGCAGACATACGAGCCGAGCAATGTGAAAGGACAAATAGGCCCGAGAACGCATGAACGTATCTTTGAATTGATGCTTCGTCTGCGTGCTAATACCTTCTGGCCGGCTATGCATGGTTGTTCTGTACCTTTTTATTTTACACCGGGCAACAAAGAAGTGGCTGATAAGTTTGGTATTTTCATAGGTACTTCTCATTGTGAACCGATGATGCGGAATACCAATGGTGAGTGGAAACGGGATGGAGTGGGAGAGTATGACTATGTTCATAACAGTGCTCATGTTTTGTCCTTTTGGGAACAACGCGTAAAGGAGGTTGCAGAGTTGGATAATCTGTATACTTTAGGTATGCGTGGAGTACACGACGGTGCGATGAATGGTGCTAAGACTATAGAAGAACAAAAAGCCGTTCTGACTAAAGCGCTAAAGGATCAGCGCGATTTGTTGACTAAATATGTAAATAAGGATGTGACTCAAGTGCCTCAAGTCTTTATTCCTTATAAGGAAGTTTTGGATGTGTACCATGCTGGGCTGCAAGTACCCGATGAAGTGACGCTGATGTGGTGCGATGACAATTATGGTTATATCCGTCATTTCCCTACAGCAGAAGAACGTGCCCGTAAGGGAGGAAACGGGGTATATTATCATATATCTTATTGGGGACGTCCGCATGATTATCTTTGGTTAGGAACTGCTCATCCTTCGCTGATATATCAACAAATGACTTTGGCATATGAGCGAGGGATACAGAAAATGTGGATATTGAATGTAGGGGATATTAAACCGTCTGAATATCAGATAGAACTTTTCCTTGATATGGCATGGAACTTGGAAGCGGTGAAGCAGCAAGGGGTTGTAGCTCATCAACGTCAGTTTCTAGAGCGTGAGTTTGGACTGGAAGTGGCTGCACAATTACAACCTGTCATGCAGGAAGCTTATCGTTTGGCTTATATCCGTAAACCGGAATTTATGGGGAATACTCGTACGGAAGAAAAAGATCCTAAGTTTAAAATTATCAGTGATTTGCCTTGGAGTGAGCAAGAAATAAAAGAACGTCTGACTGCATACAAACAATTATCAGATAAAGTGGAGCAGGAATGGCATACGCTTTCTGCACAAAAAAAAGAAACCTATTTCCAGTTGGCGAAGTATCCTGTTCAGGCAGCAGCTCAAATGAATAGCAAACTGTTGACCGCGCAGTTGGCACGTCGTGGAAAGGTTGATTGGGCGGATAGCGACAGGGCGTATGATAGTATTGTTTCATTGACAAAACGCTATAACACGACCAAATGGAATCGTATGATGGATTTCCAACCACGCAAACTTCCGGTTTTTGACCGGGTGGAAAGAAAAACAGTTTTATCCGTTTTACCTGAAAAACGTCAGGCTGTCTATACATGGAATGGTGCTGATTGCGTTAATAGTTCACCGGTAGTATGCGAGGGGCTAGGTTATGAAGGAAAGGCGGTAGCGGTGGCAAAAAATAAAGAACTTACTTTTGAGTTTGCTGCGTGGGAAACGGATTCTGTAGAGGTGGAGGTACGATTATTGCCTAATCATCCGGTGGAAGGAGAACGGTTACGTTTTACCATTTCTTTGGATGGAAGTGCCACGGAGTCCGTTTCGTATGAAACCAAAGGACGCAGTGAGGAATGGAAGGAAAATGTTTTGTGTAATCAGGCTGTTCGCCGGATGATTCTTCCTGTTACACGGAAAACCTCTCATCGTTTAATTTTTACTGCATTGGATGAAGGTGTGGTATTGGATCAGATATACCTTTATACACCTCGGATAAAATAGGGTGAACGAAGATATTCAGGATATTTGTGCATACAGAAATTACAATGAAAAACAACAGATAAAATGAAGAAGACTTTTTTTAAATCTTTGGCTGGTATTGCGGCCGTAGCTTTTGCCGTATCATGTACAGCACCGGCTCCAAAGTATAAAATGGTAATAGTTGATGCTCCTTTTGCTATGGAACCCATCAAAGAATGTGTTTTTCCCGAACAAGATTTTTCCATTGTGGATTATGGTGCGGTGAAAGGTGGGGAAACAGTGAATACGGAGGCCATCGCCAAAGCCATAGTAGCTTGTAATAAGGCCGGAGGAGGCCGTGTGGTTATTCCTGAAGGGGAATGGTTGACAGGACCTATTCATTTTCAAAGTAATGTAAATCTTCATTTGGAAGAAAATGCCATATTACGCTTTACAGATAATCCTTCTGATTATCTGCCTGCTGTGATGACTTCATGGGAGGGTATGGAATGTTACAACTATTCTCCGTTGCTGTATGCTATGGATTGTGAGAATATTGCTATTACCGGAAAAGGAACATTGGCTCCTATTATGGATACTTGGAAAATCTGGTTCAAGCGTCCTAAACCTCACATGGATGCTTTGAAAGAGTTATATACGATGGCTTCTACCGATGTACCTGTAAAACAGCGTCAGATGGCAAAAGGAGAAAATCATCTTCGTCCTCATTTGATACATTTCAACCGGTGTAAAAATGTGCTGCTGGATGAATTCAAGATTCGCCAGAGTCCTTTTTGGACTATACATCTTTATATGTGTGATGGTGGTATCGTACGTAATCTGGATGTAAAGGCTCATGGTCATAACAATGATGGAATTGATTTGGAAATGAGCCGCAACTTCTTGATAGAGAACTGTGTGTTCGATCAAGGGGATGATGCTGTGGTTATAAAGGCAGGGCGTAATCAGGATGCATGGCGTCTGAATACTCCTTGTGAGAATATTGTGATACGCCATTGTGATATTTTGAAAGGACATACTTTACTGGGAATCGGTAGTGAAATGTCTGGTGGTGTACGGAATGTGTACATGCACAATTGTACGGCTCCCGATTCTGTATTCCGTCTTTTCTTTGCTAAAACCAATCATCGCCGTGGCGGATTTATTGAAAATATCTGGATGAAAAATGTGAAAGCGGGAAAGATGCAACGTGTACTCGAAGTGGATACGGATGTGCTTTACCAGTGGCGTGATTTGGTACCTACCTATCAGGATAGCATTACATTCATCAACGGACTTTATATGGATAGTGTGACTTGCGACCGTACCGAGGCTGTTTATGATTTGAAAGGCGATGCCCGTCTTCCTATCAAGAATGTGGAAATAAGGAATGTGACTGTGGGTGAAGTTACAAAGTTTGTGAAGAATGTGGTAAATGCGGAGAATGTGGTGGAGGAAAATATAATTTACAAGGAGAAACAAGATAAACAATGAAAACACAAAAAAAACTATGGAGTGCTTTAGCTGCTCTGTGTGTGGCAACTGTAACGGTTGCCCAACCGGCCTACAATTATTCTAAACTGCAAAAAGAACAGTTGGGGCGTGGCGTTGTGGCCATTCGTGAAAATCCATCGGAGGTAGTGGTGTCGTGGCGTTACCTGTCTTCCGATCCGATCAATACTTCTTTCAATGTATATAGAAATGGAGAGAAAATAGCGGAAGTCCCCAATTCTACAGGTACTTTTTATCGAGATACTTACTCGGGTAATGAAAAAGCGGTATATACTGTAAAACCGATGATAAATGGGGTTGAAACAGGTAAGTTGAATGGAAATTATACTTTGCCGGCTAATGCTCCGTCTGGTTATATCGATATTCCTCTGGACAGGCCGGCAGAAGGTGTGACTCCTTCGGGACAAAAATACACCTATAGTCCTAATGACGCATCTATAGGTGATGTGGACGGCGACGGTGAATATGAGATTATTTTAAAGTGGGATCCTTCCAATGCACATGACAATGCTCATGACGGTTATACCGGAAATGTTTATTTTGATTGCTATCGTCTTACAGGAGAAAAATTGTGGCGCATTGACTTAGGGCATAATGTCCGTGCCGGAGCACACTATACTCAGTTTATGGTGTTTGATTTGGATGGAGATGGTAAGGCGGAAGTAGTCATGAAGACTTCTGATGGAACAAAGGATGGAAAAGGAAAGATAATAGGTGATGCCAAGGCTGATTACCGTGAACCGGGTATCACAGACGGAAATTCCCATGGAAATACACCTCGTAACCAAGGACGTATCCTGACTGGTAACGAATACTTGACTGTATTCAACGGACTGACAGGAGAAGCGATGAAAACAATTGATTATGTTCCGGCTCGTGGTAAATTGACCGACTGGGGAGACAACCGTGCCAACCGCAGTGACCGTTTCCTTGCTTGTGTAGCTTATCTGGATGGAGTACATCCCAGTGTGGTGATGTGTCGTGGATATTATACCCGCGCTGTGCTGGCGGCATTCGACTGGGATGGCAAGAACTTGAAACAACATTGGGTGTTCGACAGCAATAA
>OMDF01001455.1_pt1 | contig 11227 bp, 6 predicted proteins | sample 1673631 | NCBI WGS metagenome assembly OMDF01 (sample SAMEA103958117, study PRJEB25191) | human gut metagenome | biome: human-associated habitat [ENVO:00009003]; feature: intestine environment [ENVO:2100002]; material: feces | place: Germany | collected 2013/2015 | reverse complement strand
GACCGGACACTCCGCGATGGTGTGGTTTTTCATGTTCCGGCCGAAAGTCAGGAATCCTACGATCTTGTAGTGCGGAGAACTCTGCAGCCGGGTGACCAGCGATACCGATTTTTCACTGAGTCCGTAAACCAATACCTGTTGTCGCTGCTTGCGGTATTTCAGGTTGTCTTTGACCAGATCGTATATGATAATCATGGCGACGCGGATCAGGATCAGTCCGCAAAGCGTCAGAAGCAGGTCGAGTAACAACAGGGCCAATATGTGCAGGCTGAACTGCGGGGCAGGCGGATAAAGCACTACGGTCAGCCCCAGCAGTATTTCCTTGCTGAAGGTCGCTACGACGAATTTCGAGAGTTCCCGCAGGGTGGAGTGGCGGATGACGGAGTGATAGGTTTTCAGCAGATAGAAGGTGACGAACGAATAAACGACCGAACAACAAAGCCATAACAGGGTGTAATCCGAGATATTGAGGTGCAGCAGCAGCTTCACCGACACCAGTGCGCATAAGGAGGCTAACCCCGATACCGCCAGGTCGATCGCAAGGATCAATCTGGTGTTCAGATAGCGTTCCAGGTGTAATTTTTCTATCAAACGGTACATAATGTTATAATAAAATATAACGCAAGAGACTTAATCTTGTTTTAGCTCCTGCCGGATATGTTATCATTTTTCGACTTTCAAAGCGCTCTCCGGTGGCGGGGAAATAAGGATCGGATGTAAAAACGAATGAAACCGTCATTTTATATTTCGACAATTACCGTGCAATTTTCTCATTGCAAAGTATTGAGCGATCAGTTTTTGGATGTCTTTTCCAGAAAACATCCCGGAATGTAGGTCGTCGCTACGGCAATGACGCCTTCCAGAGCGACGATCAGGCGGCGGTTGCCCCGGATCCGTTTGATGTATCCCTCGGCTCCCTTGAACGGGCCGCCCGTGACCCGGACCTTGTCGCCGGAACGGTAGTCGATCGCTTCGTCGCTGAAATATTCCAGGTCGGAAGTGTCGGCGGAAGTGATCTGCATGAACAGCTCCATTTCCCGGTCCGGAATGACTGCCGGTTTTTTCGTTTCCCGGTCGAAGTAGGCCATGAACGGACAACTCGCTTTCATCCGGTCCTGCAATTCGAGCAGATAGTGTTCGCTTTGGCGGATGAACATCAGGGACGAAACGGCCGGTTTGCGTTTCCGTATCTTTTTGTCCCCGGCGACGGTGTCTTCGTGGAGCAGGGGAATATAACTCCGCACTCCTTCCTGCGAGAGCTGTTTTTCGAGTTCGAATACCCGGTTATAAAATACTTTCAGTGCATACCAGCACTCTTCGCCGTTTTTGTCTGACATAGTTTGAAGGCGGTGTTAGGTCCCGCCGAATGTCCCGAAATCGTAATTGCATCGCTCCGGGGGCGCCCTTCGTCTGTCGATCTTGTTTGCAGGTCCGATTCCTTTTCTCCTGCGGCCGTAGGCAGGTGCGCCGGTTTTGCCGAATCCGACCGTAAAACTCTTTTGCAGATCTTTCGAGGTCGGAAGAGGATTCAGTGGCGTATCGATTCGCTGCCCTGTGTCTGTTTTCTCGGAGGAGCGGTGTGCTAAAAGTATGTACCGTATTTGTGAAAAGGGCATACTCCACAATCCCCCGCGGTTTTTGTGTGATTTCCACCGCGCAGCAACTAAAGGTTGGCCGCAGAACGAATCGTGTGCGATTCTGTTTTCGGCACCCGGGATCTCTGTTTCTGACCCAGAAACGACACCGAACCTCTGGAAACAGAAGCCTGTCTTGCCTGGCAGGTCATTTCCGATTACAAAAGTAGAGTTTATTCGCGTAATAACCAAACAAAAAAGCGCAATTTCCCCCCCCCGGAAAAAAGTCTATATTTCAAGCTTTTACGACTGAAAAACGCATTTGTTGTGTCTTAATATGCAATCCAATGGGTTTTTTGTTCTATTGGCTTCTGTCTCCGCTATTTCGCCTGACAAGCCTGGTTTTGGAACGGTCTGTGTAATTATCCGATCTGGTTTGTTGAGGTTATCCCTCTGTTTTTCGGTTGAATAGCCTGCGTTTGTATTGGAAACCCTATTTCCCGATTTTATCGGAAGGTAGCGAAAGTATCTTCGAATAGAGGATCCGGGCGCAGGCAATCCGCTATGGCCGGGAGATGAATGACAACGATCGGATTTGATTTTTTTTCCGTTGGCGTGCGTGGGCTTTTTGCACCGGTTGAGAAGATAACTTTACGTCGTTGTTCGAATAAAAAAATAGGGTCGGAGTAAACTCAATCCTGTTTTATCGTTTTCCCGGTCCATCCGGGTATCTTTTGTTCTGCGGAGAGAAGGGGATTGACTTCGTGTTACCACGTGCCGCTCGTCCTTCCCATAATGGAAGAGTCCCTGCAAAGTCGATGAATAAACGGAATCCGCTCTTTACACGGATACTTTTTCACTTTTCCGGAGTGCGGGAACTCGCTTGCAGACGCTCTGGAAAAATAAAAAGGTTACGCATCTGTCGTAACCTTTTTTATTTGTAAAATCTTAATTTGCGGAGAGTGGGGGATTCGAACCCCCGGTACAGTAATCCCGTACGTCAGTTTAGCAAACTGGTGGTTTCAGCCACTCACCCAACTCTCCAAACCCTCTTTTTTCTCAAAGAGTGGTGCAAATATAGGACAATTTTGCGGACTTCCAAAATAAAACAACCCAAAAATCATGCAGGTTCCCGCTTTCGACTATCTACGGCCGGGTATTCCACGCCGACGAAGTCTGATAAAGGCTGATCGCCCGGTCGAGCAGCTCCTGCGAGGGGATGCCCTCCTCCAGCACGAGGTTGTAGCGGTCTTCCTCCGTGGGTGAAATCCGGTACTGTTCCGCCCGGTTGACGGGTGAAAGTACGGTGAATACGTCGCCTTCGAGATAACCCAGGTCCTGATAGGTGGCGACGAAGGCCCGTTCCCGGAAATCGTCGGACAATGCGTCCTGACCGAAGAAATGGGAGTCGTAATCCATCCCCAGCAGCGAGAAGAGCGTAGGCATCAGGTCGATCTGGGACACCACCTTGTCCACCTGCCGGGGCGCGATGAGTCCCGGAGCGAATATCAGGGCGGGAATGTGGTATTTCTCCAGCGGGATTTCGGTTTTGCCGGCACTCGAGGCGCAATGGTCGGCCGTAATGACGAAAACCGTGTTATCGAACCAGGGTTGGCGGCTGGCCTCTTCGAAGAAGCGTCCCAGTGCGTAGTCGGTGTACATGACGCCTCCGGAGCGCAGTTTCGCGTCGTTCGGAATCGGAATCCGTCCTGCCGGGTAGGTGTAGGGCCGGTGGTTGCTGACCGTCATGACGTGGGCGAAGAAGGGCGCTGCGGTCGTATCGGCCCGCTCGCCGAGCGAGCGGATCACTTTGTCGTAGGCGTCTTCGTCGCAAACGCCCCAGATGTTGGCGAAGGTGATCTCTTCGGGTTTGTAGCTTTTTTGGTCGATGATTCGGTAGCCGTTGCCGCCGAAGAAGGTTTCCATGTTGTCGAAGTAGCTGTTGCCTCCGTAGAAGTAGTAGGCATCGTAACCCTTCTCCCGGAGTACGGCCGCCGTGGAGTGCATGTTGTCGTTGCGGGGACGTTTGATGATGCTCTGTCCGGGGCAGGGCGGCAGCGAGAGGGTAACGGCTTCGAGTCCCCGCACCGTGCGGTTGCCTGTGGCGAAACACTGTTCGAAAGCGATTCCCATTTTGTAGAGCGAGTCCAGGTGGGGCGTGATCGCGTCCGGATAGCCGAAATGCTGCATGAACGAGGCGCTCATGCTCTCGATGGTGATCAGCACGATGTTGCGGCGCAGCGTATCCGGGTTGCCGGGAATGTGGCGCAGGTTGTCGCCGACACTCCCGTAGATCGCGTGTACGTTGGCTTCGGCCTCTTTCTGCGGTAGGGTCAGGTAGAACTGCGGATAGCTGAGTTCGTTCTTCATAAATGCGTCGTAGAACTTGTAGGCTCCGGTGGCTTGCAGCTCGTTGGCATAGGTGTTGGCGCTTTGCTGGAATCGGGTGTTGAACTGCAGGAGCAGGCAGCAGCCCAGGGTGAGCAGCAGGTAGGCGGGCGATACGGCCGCTTTCCATTGCCAGGTGCCGAACTCCCCGGCACGGCGGATCTCCCGTCTGAACAGCAGCCAGGTGCATCCTACGGTCAGCAGCAGCACGCCGGCGAAGAGCGGAACGACCGGATAGGACTCCATGATGTTGCCGACCACTTCGTTGGTATAGACCAGGTAATCGACGGCGATGAAGTTGTACCGTACGCCGAATTCGCTCCAGAAAAACCATTCGGAAACGGCGTTCAGGATAATGCCGCCCGTGTAAAGTCCCGTCAGGACGGCGAGCCAGGTGCGGCTCCATCCCGGACGCATTTGGGGAATGAACAGCCTGAGCCCGAAACTCACGGCCCAGAAGCCGAAGAGGATCGAGGCGATCAGAGGTACCACGCTACCGTATTCGTCGAAGATCGTATTGAAGAACGTGACGTAAATCCATGCGACCGAAAGGATGCCGAAGAGGATGTAGCCCAGCGGCCGGGCGTATTTGCCCGGGGCGATACTCAAGGCGAAGAGCCACAGTACGGCGAATCCGATCGTAAGGGCGCACCAGTCGTTCACGGCGCCCAACAGGAAGATTTTCAGCCATTGGCCGAAAGTGAACGAGATGTCGGAGGTCTGTTCGTTGAACAGCAGGACGATGCGCAGCAGCGTGCCGACGGCTACTTGCAGCAGAACGAGTTTGAGGTAGATTCTCGAGATGAGTTTGATGCCGGATTGCATGGAGTTTGCTTGTTAAGTCGGCACAAATATATATATTTTAACCGCTTTTGATGCGCGGGGGCTTTCTGCGGGGCTAAAAAAACGGTCGGGCGGGAAGGATTTGCATTTTTTTTGTAATTTTGCATAATTATTTCGCATACAATGGCAGAGAAAGATAAAGAACTTATAGAAAATATCGAGAAGCAGGAGTACAAGTACGGTTTCACTTCGGATATCGAAACCGAAACCATTCCGCGCGGCCTCAATGAGGAGGTGGTGCGCCTGATCTCGACCAAGAAGGGCGAGCCGGAGTGGATGACCGAGCGCCGCCTGAAGGCTTATCGTCACTGGCTGAATATGGTGTCTCCTTCGTGGGCGCATCTGACGATCCCTCCGATCGACTTCCAGGACGTCATCTATTATGCGGCGCCGAAGCCCTCCAAGAAACTCGCGTCGATGGACGAAGTCGATCCCGAACTCAAACGCACGTTCGACAAGCTGGGTATTCCGCTCGAGGAACAGATGGCGCTGGCGGGTGTCGCCGTCGATGCCGTAATGGACTCCGTATCGGTCAAGACGACCTTCAAGGAGACGCTGGCCGAAAAGGGAATCATCTTTTGTTCGATGTCCGAAGCGATCCGGGACTATCCGGAGTTGATTCAGAAATATCTGGGAAGCGTGGTCCCCTATACCGACAATTTTTATGCGGCGCTCAACGCGGCGGTCTTTTCCGACGGTTCGTTCTGCTACATTCCCAAAGGCGTGCGTTGCCCGATGGAGCTTTCGACCTATTTCCGCATCAATGCGGCGGGTACGGGCCAGTTCGAGCGGACGCTGATCGTGGCCGACGAAGGGGCTTATGTCAGCTATCTGGAGGGGTGCACGGCGCCCCGCCGGGACGAGAACCAGTTGCATGCCGCCGTGGTCGAAATCGTCGTCGAGAAGGATGCCGAGGTGAAGTATTCCACCGTCCAGAACTGGTATCCGGGCGACAAGGAGGGGCGCGGCGGCATCTACAACTTCGTCACCAAGCGCGGACTGTGCCGCCAGAACGCCCGCCTGTCGTGGACGCAGGTCGAGACCGGCTCGGCGATCACGTGGAAATATCCCAGCTGCGTGCTGCTGGGCGACAATTCGGTGGGGGAGTTCTATTCGGTGGCGATGACCAACCATTTCCAGCAGGCCGATACCGGTACCAAGATGATCCACGTGGGGCGTAATACCCGCAGCCGCATCGTATCGAAGGGTATTTCGGCCGGTCGCAGCGAGAACTCCTACCGGGGGCTGGTGCGCGTGGCGAAGGCGGCCGAAAATGCCCGCAACTATTCGCAATGCGATTCGCTGCTGATCGGCGACAAGTGCGGAGCACATACTTTTCCAGTGATCGAAAGTGGCAATCCGACGGCAGTGGTCGAGCACGAGGCGACGACCTCGAAAATCTCCGAGGAACAGCTTTTTTATTGCAACCAGCGGGGGCTTACGACCGAGGATGCCGTGGGGCTGATCGTCAATGGTTACGCCAGGGAGGTGCTCAATAAACTGCCGATGGAGTTCGCCGTCGAAGCCCAGAAGTTGCTGGCCATCAGTTTGGAAGGTTCGGTAGGGTAGTTTGTCGGAAGAATTTCCGCCGGTTTCCGGGTAGAAACGGAGTCGGCGGTGCGTTTATGAATGTAAAAAAAGTAAAATAGATATGCTTTCAGTCAAGAATTTACGGGCGCAAGTCGCCGGAAAAGAGATATTGAAGGGCATCGACCTCGAGGTGAAGGCCGGCGAGGTGCATGCCATCATGGGACCGAACGGCTCGGGAAAGAGCACGCTGGCTTCGGTGCTGGCCGGGAACGAGAAATTCACGGTCACGGGCGGCGAGGCGACCTTCCTGGGGCAGGATCTGCTGTCGCTGCCCATCGAGGAGCGTGCCTGCATGGGGCTGTTCCTCGGATTTCAGTACCCGGTGGAGATTCCGGGCGTGTCGATGGCCAACTTTATGAAGATGGCCGTGAACGAACAGCGCAAGTTCCGGGGTGAGAAACCGCTTGCGCCGGCCGAGTTTCTGAAGCTGGTGCGGGAGAAGAGCGCCATCGTGGAACTGGACTCCAAATTGATTTCCCGTTCGGTGAACGAAGGTTTCTCGGGCGGCGAGAAGAAGAAGAACGAGATCTTCCAGATGGCGATGCTCGAACCGAAGTTGGCGATTCTCGATGAAACGGACAGCGGTTTGGACATCGATGCGCTGCGCATCGTCGGTACGGGCGTCACCAAGTTGCACCGGTCGGACAATGCGACGATCGTCATCACCCACTACCAGCGTCTGCTGGATTACATCAAGCCGGATGTGGTTCATGTGCTTTACAAAGGCCGTATCGTGAAGACCGCCGGTCCGGAATTGGCCTTGGAACTGGAAGAGAAAGGTTACGACTGGATCAAGAAAGAGATGGGAGATGAGTAATATGAAGGCCGAGCAACAATATATCGATCTTTTCGCCCAATGTGAGGATCTGGTATGTCGTCATAGTACGCCGGTGATGAATGCCCTCAGGGCTGAGGCCTTGGCGAACTTTGAGCGACTCGGATTCCCCTCCACGAGAAGCGAGGATTATAAATATACGGATGTAGCCCAAGCGTTCGCTCCGGATTACGGTTTGAATATCAACCGGGTCGCTATCCCAGTGAATCCTTATGACGTGTTCCGTTGTGACGTGCCGAACCTGAGCACATCGTTATACTTTGTAGTGAACGATACGTTTTACGATAAGGAATTGCCAAAAACGCATTTGCCGGAAGGCGTGTATGCTGGAGGGTTGAAGGCTTTTACGGAGCAATATCCGGAGATCGCTTCCAAGTATTACGGAAAGGCGGCGCCGAGTAGCAAGGATGGTATTATTGCGTTGAATACGATGTTAGCCCAAGATGGTTTCGTGGTGTATGTACCGAAAAATGTCGTGGTTGAGCGTCCTATCCAATTGGTGAATATTTTCCGTAGCGATGTGGATACGATGGCGAACCGTCGTGTTCTGGTGATTATGGAACCTCATTCGGAAGCGAAGCTATTGGTTTGCGATCATAGTATCGATGACGTGAAATTCTTGGCGACTCAAGTGGTTGAGATTTTTGCGGAGGAAGGTGCTCGCTTTGATTATTATGATTTGGAAGAAAGCAGCGAGTCTACGACCCGTTTCTCTTCCGTACACGTAAAGCAGGCGGCTTCGACCAATGTCTTGGTAAACGGTATTACGTTGACGAATGGCTTGACTCGCAACAATTATTATGTGGAACTGAATGGCGAGTATGCCGAGTCTACCTTATGCGGTATGTCCGTTCTGGACAAGGAGCAACAGATGGATACCTATAGCCATATCACCCATGCGGTCCCGAATTGTACCAGCAACGAGTTGTTCAAGAACGTACTGAATGATCATGCCGTAGGTGTCTTCAGTGGACGTATCTTGGTGAAAGAGGATGCCCAGAAGACTGCCGCTTACCAGACGAACCGTAATCTGTGCGCTACTCGTGAGGCCCGTATGTACAGCAAGCCGCAACTGGAGATTTACGCAGACGACGTAAAATGCTCGCACGGTATGACGACCGGTCAGTTAGATGAGAACGCTTTGTTCTATATGCAAAGTCGCGGTATCCCGCGTGACGAGGCCCGTATGTTATTGAGCGTGGCTTTCACTTCCGACGTGATCGACCATGTACGCTTGGAGGCGTTGAAAGACCGTTTGCATAAACTGGTGGAGAAACGTTTCCGCGGTGAGCTGGCCAAATGCGCCGGTTGCCGGATTTGTAAATAATTGCGAATAAGAGGAAAACTATAATCAGGCATGGATTATCCCGACGATAATGTAGGGAACCATGTCTGATTTTTCGTATCTTTGGCAGTGACAAATTAAAACCTCCAACTTATGCAGTTAACACACATCGCCCTATGGACGAATCATCTGGAACGTTTACGGGATTTCTATGTAAAGTATTTCAACGGTAAGAGTAATGAGAAATATGTGAATTCGAAAAAAGGATTCGCCTCCTATTTCGTCTCTTTCGAGAGTGGCCCCGCTTTGGAGATCATGCAACGGCAAGATATTACTGAGGCTTACGACAAGGATCATATCGGCTTGGCTCATCTGGCCTTTCATGCGGATAAGAAGGAGCAAGTGGATCAAATGATCGAACGTTTCCGGATGGATGGATACACGATCGCCGGTGAGACCCGCACTTCCGGGGATGGTTACTATGAGGGTGTAATCCGAGATCCTGACGGAAATATAGTAGAGATCGTCGCTAACGGGGAGCCGGAGATACAAGTAGCTTTATTCCCTCCTTATGAGTTACTGCTGGAAGCCGATCCGGATCGGGAGAAAGTAGAGGCTTACCTAAAGGATTCGGATTGCTTTATCGCTACGGTACGAAATTCCGTTGCCGGCGTGATCGTGGTTCGCAAGGAGGAGGGTGGCAAGGCGGAGATTATGAACCTTGCCGTGGCGGATATCTTCCGTCGGCGAGGAATCGCCCGGAAACTATTACGGCATGTATCTAATAAATGGGCTCCGGCTCAAGATGTCGAGCTTTTGCGTATTTGCACCGGAACCTCAGCCGCCGGCCCGATGATGCTTTATCAACAGGAAGGCTTCGACTTGGTTGCCGTAGATCGCGATTATTTCGTGCGGAACTATGCCGAACCTATCTGGGAGAACGGCATTCAATGCAGGCATCAATTGATTCTTGAAAAGCGATTAAAATAGTATATATGAAAAGAAAATCGGGAGGTTTAAGGCCTCCCGGTTTAATTATTAGTAATCTATGAATAGGTCCTCGAATGAAAAATCATCGGGGCTAATGGTATCACATTTCCAGCACGAAGATCCCTTTTGGTGCCAAGGATAATTCGTCTCCCAATGGAATCTCCTTTCCGGTTAATATCTCTTTTCCGGAGGTTTTACCTCGCAATACTTCCGCATAGCGGGCCAACGGGAGGTTCACCTCCTTATCGCTGCCATTCATCAAGACCAATACGCTCCGGCCATCCAGACTGCGCTCGTACACGTAGACACCTTGGTTCACCATGAAATGTTTCATCTTACCCTTAGCGATGATATCGTTGCCCTTGCGCCATTTCAATAAAGTACGGAGGAAATTCCATGCGTCATTTTGCACCTCGCTGCGACCGGATGCCTCGAATTGATTCACCTTGTCGCCGGGCCAGCCACCGGGAACATCCAAGCGGATATATCCGTCTCCCTTCTCCTTGGTGCCATTCATCAGCAACTCCTGCCCGTAATAGAGCTGGGGAATACCGGGGATCGTCAACAAGAATGTCACCCCTTGCTTGAACGCGTACAAATCATCGACAGACTTAGGCATGGAGGGAAGAAAACGATCCGTATCATGGTTCTCCAAGAAACGCAATACATTATAGATATCGGGATATACATAATCATAACACATATGCTCGAAGATCGTATGCAAGCCTCCGGAATACCCAGTCTCCTCATGGAACGCCTTACTTGCGATACCCATCAAGCGGAAATCCATTACCGATTTCAGCTCGGTATCCTGCCCGAAGTTCAACCGGCTGCCTTTCTGCCAATAAGCGGAACCGATCGTGTAGTTCATCCACGCCTCGCCTACGATGTTATACTCCGGATACTCGTTCATGACCTCCGTGCACCAATTCCGCATCATGTCCACGTCGGCATACGGATACGTATCTTGACGGATACCATCCACGCCGCAATACTCGATCCACCAGATCGAGTTCTGGATAAGGTATTTGGCTACATGTGGGTTCTTTTGGTTCAAGTCCGGCATGCTCGGGACAAACCAGCCGTTCAGCATCGTCTCCTTATCATAATCCGAGACGTAAGGATCGAAATAAGCCTCTTTATCGTGGTTGGTCTGCACGTAGTTATCGAGATTATTAAACCAGTCGTGGTTAGGGATATCTTTCATCCAAGGATGATCGCTTCCACAATGGTTGAAGATCATATCCATTACGACACGCATGCCCCGCTCGTGTGTCTTCTCGATCAAGCGGACGTAATCCTCGTTCGTGCCGAAGCGTGGGTCTACCCGATAATAATCCGTCGTGGCATATCCGTGATAAGAGCCTCCCTCCATGTCATTCTCCAATACCGGGTTCAGCCAGATAGCGGTAACGCCCAGATCCTCGATATAATCCAAATGCTGCTCGATACCGGCCAAGTCACCCCCATGACGGGCGTTCGGGCTGTTACGGTCTACCTTATAAGAGGTACGCATCGGGATTTGATCATTCGAGGGATCTCCGTTTGCGAAACGATCCGGCATGATGAGATAAAGCACGTCGGAAGAGTCAAACCCCTTGATCCGATCAGCGTTCGGTTTACGGGCCTTCAACTCATACGAGTAATTGAAACTCTTTTTGTCCTTCGTGAACGTGATATCAAACCTGCCGGGCTTGGCCTTTTCCACGTCCAGATAGATCA
>OMDF01001453.1_pt1 | contig 11262 bp, 8 predicted proteins | sample 1673631 | NCBI WGS metagenome assembly OMDF01 (sample SAMEA103958117, study PRJEB25191) | human gut metagenome | biome: human-associated habitat [ENVO:00009003]; feature: intestine environment [ENVO:2100002]; material: feces | place: Germany | collected 2013/2015 | reverse complement strand
ATCTTCCCGCTGGAGCTTTGTACGATGCCGGGCTTCGCCGGTTCTTCCGCTTATTATTTGCGCTATATGGATCCGCGTAATGATAAAGCCTTGGTAGCTAAAGACGTGGATGAATATTGGAGAAACGTGGATTTATATATCGGTGGTACGGAACACGCTACTGGCCACTTGATTTACAGCCGTTTCTGGAATAAGTTCTTATTCGACTTGGGTATCGTTTGCGAGGAAGAGCCGTTCAAGAAATTGATCAACCAAGGTATGATCCAAGGACGGTCGAACTTCGTGTACCGCATCAACGGAACCAATAAATTCGTTTCCTTGAACTTGAAAGACCAATACGAGGTCACCCCTATCCACGTAGACGTAAATATCGTATCTAACGATCTGTTGGATATAGAGGCTTTCAAGAACTGGCGTCCGGAATACAACGACGCAGAGTTCGTATTGGAAGATGGTAAATATATCTGCGGATGGGCGGTCGAGAAGATGTCCAAATCCATGTTCAACGTAGTGAACCCGGATATGATCGTTGAGAAATATGGTGCCGATACCCTACGTTTGTACGAGATGTTCCTAGGCCCGTTGGAGCAATCCAAGCCTTGGGATACGAACGGTATCGACGGCGTACACCGTTTCTTAAAGAAGCTTTGGGGCTTGTTCTTCGGCAATACGGATACCCTGCAAGTTACCGATGCCGAGCCTACGGCCGACGAATTGAAATCCTTGCATAAGCTGATCAAGAAAGTAACGTTCGACATCGAGCATTTCTCATACAACACGTCCATTAGCGCCTTCATGATTTGCGTGAACGAGTTAACGAGCTTAAAATGCAGCAAGCGCGCCATCTTGGAGCCGCTGATCACCTTATTGGCTCCGTTCGCTCCCCACATCACGGAAGAGCTATGGCATCAATTAGGACATGATACGACCATCTGCGATGCCCAGTGGCCGGAACATAACGAAGAGTATCTGGTAGAAAAATCAGTTACCTACGTCATCTCATTCAATGGTAAAGCCCGTTTCAACCTCGAACTTCCGGCAGATATCTCCCGTGAAGACGCTGAGAAGGCGGCCTTGAGCCATGAGAACTCAGCGAAGTGGATGGAAGGCAAGACCGTTAAGAAGGTAATTGTCGTTCCCGGCAAAATCGTTAATATCGTAGTGGGATGAACTTAAAACTCACAAAAATCTATTTTTCCGTACAGGATTATCTAATGATCCTGTTCGGAACTCTATTATACGGATTCGGATTCAACGCCTTTATCCTTTCCAACGAAATCGTGACAGGTGGGGTAAGTGGTATCTGTGCGTTGATCTTCTTTGCCTCCAATGGATTGATCCCGGTATCCGTATCTTATTTTGTCATCAACGTAGCCTTGTTGGTGGTAGCCTTAAAGATCCTTGGTCTAAAATTCTTGATAAAAACTATTTTCGGAGTTTTCTCACTCTCGGCTTCTCTCTCTCTCTTCGAGTGGCTGCTGAAAGGACAACCTATACTGCACGACCAGTCGTTTATGGCTATCATAATCGGAGCGTTTATGTGTGGTGCCGGACTAGGACTGGTATTCTCGGCCAACGGTAGTACCGGAGGTACGGATATTATCGGTGCGGTAATCAATAAATATAAGAATATATCGATCGGACGTATCCTTCTGTTTTGCGATTTCTTCATCATCAGTTCCTCTTTCTTCCTGTTCCATAACGTGGACAAGATCGTTTTCGGTTTCGTGGAGATGGTCATAAGCAATTACGTTCTCGACATGGTATTGAACGGTAACCGCCAATCCGTACAATTCCTCATCTTCTCCCAGAAGTACGACGAGATAGCGGATCGCATCATCCATGACTTAGGCCGTGGCTGCACGATACTGGACGGCGAGGGCGGTTATTCCCGCAAACCCGTCAAGGTAGTCGTACTACTCGCCAAGAAATCCGAATCCGTCTCCATCTTCCGGATCGTGAAACGGATAGACCACCAAGCGTTCATCTCCCAAAGCATTGTCCGAGGGGTATATGGTGAGGGGTTCGATCAGATAAAGACTTAAAAAAGAATATACAAACAATTTAAAGCATTTCCATACGTTATATATCTACCGTATAGAAATGCTTTCTTATTTAATAGATTACGAAATATGAAACTTGTATTCGCGACAAATAATCAACACAAACTGGACGAGGTCCGCAAGATAACCGCCGGATACGCGGAAATCATAAGTTTATCCGATATCGATTGCCATGACGATATCCCCGAGACGGCAGATACCTTAGAGGGAAATGCTTTGCTAAAAGCCCGCTATATCAAAGAGAAATTCGGATATGATTGTTTCGCTGACGACACGGGATTAGAAGTCGAGGTATTAAATAATGCTCCGGGAGTCTATTCGGCTCGTTACGCAGGAACAGAGCACGACTCGGAAGCTAATATGAACAAGCTGTTGTCCGAAATGAATCATAAAGAAAACAGAAAAGCACGTTTCCGCACGGTCATAGCTCTAGTCCTTGACGGAAAAGAATATACCTTCGACGGTATCGTAAATGGCTCTATCACTACCGAAAAACGCGGAGATAGCGGATTTGGATACGATCCTATATTCATGCCTGATACCTATACACAAACTTTCGCCGAGATGGGTAACGATACAAAAAACCAGATCAGCCATCGTGCGAAAGCCGTCATGAAATTAACATTATTTTTATCTGATTACAATTGTTAATATGAGACATATACTTACTATCATTCTATTTTCATTTTTTTCATTCACTGTATTAGCCGCGAATTTTAATACAACCGGATGGAAAACGTATCTTTCTTACAATAACACAAACAGCGTAGAGGAATCGAACGACCAAGTATTTGTGGTAGCGGAAGGATCTCTTTATACGTATGGAAAAGATGATAATAGTATTAAGCAATATTATAAAGGAAACGGATTAAATGATAATACGATTTCTTTGATCCGCTATAATAAACAAACAAAATCACTCCTTATTATCTATGATAATTCAAATATAGATATACTTGAGGGAGGAGTGGCGACAAATCTACCTTATCTGTCGACCAGTACGTCCATAAGAGACAAACAAATCAATTCAGTATTGGTACATGATGAATATGCCTATTTATCGACAGCATTCGGTATCGTCGTGATCAATATGGCCAAAAAGGAAATAAAGGATACCTACAAGCTTTCCTTAAATATAACATCGTGTGCCATACAGAATGGCAATATATATGCCTCTACAACCAATAAGGCAGAAGTATCTTCGGGGATTATATACGCCTCATTAAAAGAGAACCTACTGGATAAGGCAAACTGGAAGCCCTATGGATTATCAAACCTTTCCGATAGTCATACGATCTCAGCTATCGCTTCATTCAAGAATACCTTGTTCTACTTGGTCAGTCAGCAAGGTATCTTCTATGAAAACAATGGAGAGCTTTCCCGAATAATAAATAGCTCAACCCTAAAATACATGAAAGTAATAGGCGAAAAATTAGCATGTATAGATAACTCAAGGGTTTTCATCGTATCCGATACACAAAAGTTTGACCAAATAAACTTAAGTATCAATGATATCAGTACCTATCAAGCAGACAAATATTGGATAGCGGAAGGAAGCAAAGGGCTACGTTCTATCCAACGGAAAGGCTCAAATAGTTTTGAGGCTCTTAATGAACCTATCATTTTAGACGGACCTTACAGCAATAGCGCATTCGATATTGTTTGTAAAAATGATAAAGTATATATGATCATAGGAGGTAAAGACCTCCTAAATGGTAAGCGCTTCGACAAAGGAGGTTATATTCTTACATACGATTATGATAAATGGTCTTTTATCGATCCTAAAGAAGCCCAAAAGAAACTCAATTTACCAAGAAATCCACGAGACTATACAAGTATAGCCGTAACGACCGATGATTCTAATGATGAAATCGTATACGCCTCTTCCATGGGTGATGGCGTTATCCAATATAAGAATGGAACTCCCGTCCAGTCATACAATGAAAAGAATGCCTTTAAAGAAACCGCAGGAGGCTATGGGTCCGGTTATTGTTATATAGATGGACTGGCCTTTGATAAAAATGGAAATTTGTGGATGACAAGCTCAGAGGTTAACCATGCGGTACTTGTTCTTGACAAAGCAGGAGCATGGCATCGTTTGGATATCGAACAACTTAGAGGAGTTTATACAATAAACGATATACTTATAACCTCCACTAACGACAAATGGATTTATGTGCCTCGTAACACCCCTAAACTTGTAATGATACCGAATAGCGAGTCTTTAGACGAAGTTTCCTCGTATGAGTTTACTACACTTATTGATACCGACGGAAAAGAATTGACTCCTAGTAATTATACATGCGTAGCCGAGGATAAGGATGGATATATCTGGGTTGGTACGAATCGGGGAGCCGTATATTTCACTAAACCTAGGATCTCTTCCGCTGAGGATAAAGCCGCTACACGTTGTACAAGGGTAAAATATACCAATGAGGAAACTGGCAATCTCGCTTATTTCTTAGATAACGTTGTCGTCACGACCCTAAAAGTAGACGCAGGTAATCGAAAATGGATTGGAACCAAAGGAAATGGCGTCTATGTTCTAGATAATGATAATGAGACAATCGTTTATCAATTTAATACGACCAATAGCCCGCTCCTTTCCGATAACATATACGATATAGAGATAAACGATAAGACCGGTGAAGTTTTTATCGGTACCGATAAAGGACTAAATTCCTATCAAGGAGAAGCTTCGGAAGGTAAATCTGATTACTCGGAGATCTACGCATATCCTAATCCGGTACGTCCCGAACATATGGATAAAGTAACGATTGTAGGATTAATGGATAATTCGAATGTAAAAATCACGGATTTAAACGGAAATATTATTTATCAAACTAAATCCTTGGGGGGGCAAGCTATCTGGAATTGCCGGAACGCAAACGGATCACGTGTAGCGACAGGCGTATATCTTGTACTAGCTTCCACGGAGGAAGCCTCAGAGAGCGTCGTAACAAAAATCATTGTAGTCAAATAGAACAATGAATCAATCAGAGAAAGTTTTACTCAACTCCAGATTAATAAATCAAGTAAAAGAAGCGAATAATTTTGATTTTATTCGCTTCTTTCTTGCGTATTCTGTCATGTTCAACCATTTCAGCACACTGACAGAGACAGATCCTTTTTGGTTTGTTAGCGGAGGATTTCGAGTGAAAGGTTTCTTTATTATTAGTGGATTTCTTGTTATGTTTAGCTTCTTACGTACGCCTAATACCCGGATTTTTTTCCGTAAACGTATTCAACGTATTATGCCCGCCTACAGCTTGACTATTTTATTATGTGCCTTAATCGGATTATTCCTTACTTCCTTATCCTGCAGGGAATCTAGCTTATACACCTATCTTATCTGTAATTTACTTACATTTAACTTTTTATCGCCGGATTTACCCGGCGTATTCGATACCAATCCTTTACAAGCGATGAATGGGTCTTTATGGACTATCAAGGTTGAATTCATGCTATATATCATTATACCCATTATCTATTGGTTACTGAAAAGATATAACAAATTAGTATGCCTACTTCTTATTTATATCTTATCTTTCATCTACTCGACAACGTGTAATTATTTAGATGATATGACACACAACCCTATTTATGAATTCATGAAAAGACAATTCCCCGGACAAATGATGTACTTTTGTTCCGGTATTATCATACTTGCCTATTTCCCTGTTTTTCGAAAATATATGAGATATTTGTTCCCTGTCAGCCTATTTCTTTTATTGGGTAGAGAGTATCTGCTGCTGAGTATTTTCGAGCCTATCGCTCTAGCCTCTATCATTATCACGGTAGCTTATGGATTCAAGTGGTTACATGTATTCAATCGGATGGGAAATTTCTCGTATGGTATCTTCTTGATTCATTTCCCGATCATCCAGATATTCATTCATTACGGACTTGATCGGTATAGCTTTATATTGACATTGGCTCTTACCACTATCCTTAGCACCGGATTGGGTATGTTATCCTGGAAATACATAGAGAAACCTTGTTTATATCATCCTAAAAAGAAAAACCAGATGAACGCAATGATCGGATGATCTGATCTGTTATCTTCTCCGCTCCTTTCCGGTTCGGATGGATAGCATCATAAAAATCCGACGTATCCAATAGCTCCATACAGTCGACGATAAGGATAGAATCAAACATTTGAGTAAACATTCGCAAAGCTCGTTGTTTCTCCGCTACTGTAAAAGCTGTTATATCCGGGTTATACGGCATGACAACCAGACAATAAATAATACCCCTATCCCTAAAATAAACGGAAGAACGCTCTATCAACCTTTTCCATTCAGGAGTAATCTGATATGCCTCGAATTTATTTTCTTCATTCTGTTCTTCTACTTTCCGTTTATAGACAGATTCATTTCTATCAGACATCGTAGAGTTTGGATAACGTAAATCAGAGGTTATAATTCCGGGGATAACATCATCATCCAACTTATTACGCAGATAAGTAGTCAAGCCGGAGAATAAACAATTTCGAGCCACATAATTATAGTATAAATTCGGTTCACTTAAAGTTTTTTCTAAAGCAGGAAGTAATTCACAGGTAAAACCATCCATTTTATATCCATACATATGTAGAGCTACCCGGTTGGGATCATCCAATTCGATCGGGCCACGTAATTGATCTAAATCCACACACTGTACAACTACTTGCACAGAAGATGGTAAATAGGAATAATACAAGGCACTCTCACTCAATCTCTGACCAGTAGAGGTAAGATTATATACACAGGGATTTCCTCGCAACTCTGCTTCTAACTTGTATCCGTTCACACCACTCATACCGCGGCTATTACCTAAAATAACAAGATCCGGACGCTCTTCCGGATTATTTAATGTACTCCATATAAGTCGTGTTCGTACGTAGTCGTTAGGCAATAATCGATAGAGATAGGGAGTGATCTGATTGAACAAAAACAACAAGATCCCCAGAAACAACAGGAATCTTATCATACTCTTTATTTGTTTATGCGTTGGTTTCATACTTGCTAGAATTGAAAATAAATAAAGCTAGAAGCGTTATTTCCGAAGAAATATATACAAAATAAAAGGATCGCATATAAAGTATATCGTATATATATACTTCGTATTTTCCTAATATCAAATCCAAACGGCTGTTTCCGATTCATCCACTCGATCACTAACATACAAGTAATGAAAATAAGCGATAATAAAGCAGAAACATTATTGGCCCCACTTACCTTAGGCACACGGAATAAAGAAGAGGAGAACAGATCATATATATAATCGAATGCCATTGATATATTCTCAGCCCTAAATAGAATCCATCCGATCACCACGAAGCCAAATGTAACCAACATAGACACAACGTTTGATGGTATCAACCTTATCTTTACATATTTCTTTAGTATCAACAATGCTATACATAGCAAACCATGATAAACACCCCAAGCCACAAATGTCCAGTTCGCTCCATGCCAAAGACCGCTCAAGAAAAATATGATCAAGATATTCCGAATATGTCTAAAGAAACCATTATGGCTACCTCCTAAGGGAATATATACATAATCTACAAACCAAGTATTCAACGAGATATGCCAACGTCTCCAAAACTCGGCTATATCTAAAGAAAAATAGGGATACCGGAAATTTTGCCTCAACTGTATCCCAAACAACTTGGCTGTACCTATAGCTATATCTGAATATCCGGAAAAATCTCCATAAATCTGGAATGAGAACAAAACGGCTCCCAATAGCAAAGTACTAGCCGGGTAATTTCCATAGTTCCCGAATATGTCATCTACGACCAAGGCACAATTATCGGCTATCAGGATTTTTTTGAAAAACCCCCACATCATTTGTCGTATCCCATCTACAGCGTCGTTATACTCGAAGCTGCGAGGTCTCTCAAATTGTATCAACAGGTTAGTAGCCCGTTCGATAGGACCGGCCACCAACTGAGGGAAAAAACTAACAAATGCGAAAAAGGAAACGATATCTCTTGTTACCGGTAATTTACCTCTATACACGTCAATCGTATAACTTAAGGCTTGGAATGTATAAAAACTAATCCCGACCGGTAATAAGAGAGAAAGCGTAGAGATGTGCAATGAAATCCCTATATAAGAGAAAGCATCTACCAAACTATCCACAAAAAAGTCGTAATACTTGAAGAAAGAGAGTATCAGTAAGTTAAATATGACATTCGCAGCCACGATACCTTTATCGAACCAGCGAGGTATCTTCCCTGCCCTCGTACGTACTTCCTCTATTCCTATCCCACTCAGCCAACTACAGAAAGAGGTAAGGGCTATCAATGCCAAGAACCGGTAATCCCACCACCCGTAAAAAAGATAACTAACTACGACTACAAATAAATTCTGTAGTCGTAGTCGCTTTCCGAAGACAAGCCAATACAGTAAAAATACGATTGGCAAATAAATCAAATATTCAATCGAATTAAATAGCATAATAACCGCGAAGATATAATACTAATGCTTTATACCCTCGAACATCTCCGAGCGATCTTCTTTCGCTTGGGTGGATTTGGCCTTGAAACTATTAAATGTCCAACTCAACGTCAACGTGATTTGTGGATATTTGGGTTTGATACGTGTCAGGGAACGTAAATCTGCCGTTTGGATATCGCTGATATATTTGGCGGAACGGAAAATATCCCGGAAAGCTAAGGTGGCGGTTAGTTTTCGGTTACATAGTTGCTGACGGACGGCTACGTTCGCGTACCAATAAGCGTCCGTACGGCCCTGCGTCGTTACGGAAGGGCCTACAAAACTACCATCCAATTGGATACGGGTGTATTTCCCCAGATTAAACAGGTTATTCCATAGGATATCGTAATTGGTGCTTGAGGTCGTATTTCCACCGGCGGCCTGTTCGTTCTTCACCTTATAATGATAAACGTTTCCGTTGACCGTGGTATTCCACCAACGTACCGGATGCAGGCTGACACTTAGCTCGATACCTGTTGAATAATCATGTCCTACGTTTGACATCGAGTCTAAGGTTACACCGGCTGAATAAGGTACGCGCAACCGCTCGATCTTATCTTTTCGATACCGATGAAAGGCGGTAGCGGATACCGTATTTTCCCCGAAACTCTTCCGGTAGTTCAATTCAAAGGAGTTGATGTACTCCGGACGTATATCCGGATTACCGATCTCGGCCGTATAAAAGTCACGATACGTAATATAAGGCTCCATATAAAAAAGCTGCGGACGTGTGGTACGACGGGAATAGGAAGCCAACAAACGATGCTCATTCGGAAACGTATAGCCCAAATGCACCGATGGGAAAAACTCAAAACGATTCTTCGTACGATCCGCTCCCTCCACGGAACTTCGCAAGACCGTATGCGTATGCTCTCCCCGAACGCCGGCTTGCGCCTCTAAATTCTTCCACGTATGGGAAAGAATCGTATAAATTGAATTCACCCCTTCTTGAAAATAAAACGTGTTGTAGATATCGTCACGCCAAAAGAACGTTTGTCCCTTGGGGTCCCACCATTCCATATTGTAATCGCCGTCTTCCAGATAAGAATAATATTGGTAACCCGCCTCTAGCTTACCTCCTTTCCCGAAAGGCAAGGCGTAATCCAGATTGATACGCATCGTTTCCCGGTGCTCGGCCTCATAAGCACGGTGCCCCTGTTGGCGTTGCCCTTCCAAGGACATCAAGTCGTTAAAGAAATATTCCAACGCATGACCGCCATATTTGTAATAGGCACTACCGGAAAGCTCGTGTCCCTTATCGTTGAACTTATGCTGTACCGCCAGACTTCCCAAACCTATATTCTCATCATTATCATAATCATCTATGCTTCGATAATCTTCCGTCACCGGAGAGCCGCCCGCTACCGAACGGGTTTCCTTATAGTTCATTTCTCCCTTACGCTTATTTCCGCCATAGCCGCCCTCCAGATCCAACGCGATGGTTGTCTTGGGAAGATTCAGGCTCCAACCGCCTTTCATCGTATAATGATAGCTGTTTCCCGTACGAGGCCCGATGGAATGCGAGGTAGTGGTCTGATCGCCCACCACCGTCATCTTCTCTTGGTCGAAATCACTCTTGCGCAACCGGTCTGTCCACTGTCCACCGATGTACCAACGGGAACGCTGATGTTGCTGTGCCAACAAGAAATCGACATGGCGGGAAAGCCACGTACTTCCCGAGAGATTCACCATCCCACTCAATCCCCGCTGGGAATGCTTCTTCGTGATAATATTAATGATACCTACGTCGCCTTCCGTATCATGCTTGGCGGAAGGTGTCGTGATAATCTCTATATTCTCTATATGCCCGGCCGGGACTTGCTCCAAAGCCTGTGTACCCGAGAAGACACTCGGCTTACCATCTATGTAAACCAAAAAGCCGCTGCTTCCACGAAAAGTAACATCGCCTTCCGCGTCTACCCGTATGGAAGGCGTATTCTCTAATATATCCACCGCGGAACCGCCTCCTCCCATCATATTGGAAGAGGCCTCGACCACTTTCTTATCCAACTTATAAACCAATTGGCGTTTCTCGGCCACTACCTCCACTTCGGCGATACCTACCTCCAAGGGACTCATCATCAACTTACCTAAATCCACCGGAGACGAGGCATCCAAGATGATATCATTCTTTGTAAACACATCATATCCCATCAGACGGACCATGACCACATAATTACCCGGAGCCACCTTAGTAAACGAGAAACGTCCTTGATCGTCCGGAAAAGTCTGTTGCAAAGGTTTTTCACTTCCCATCGTAAACAGAAAGATATCCGCATAATTAATCACTTGATTCGTAGAGGCATCTATTAACTGCCCCTTAATACGGGCATTCGGAGAAGAAGCCCACGAGAGCGCACAAATCACCCATAATAAGGCCAACATTAGTCCTATCTTTTTCATGATATTGAGAATTACAATTAGATTTCTACGCAAAAGTAACTAAATTCAGAATGTTACGGTAATTAATAGCGATCATTCTTGATATATTCTTTCCCGGGATCGTCCGAGTTCGAGTAGCGAAGCAAATGGTTTCTTCCTAGGGAAACAAAAGTTTCTATATGGGAAAACAGAAGTTTCTTCAGTATAAAACTTTAGTTTTCTTCTATGAAAACAAATGTTTCCTATGTGTAAAACTTTTGTTTTATACCATAAAATGTCTTTTCCTGATTTATCTAGACACTTTTTTTGTTTATAAACGTAATCAGTAG
>OMDF01001439.1_pt1 | contig 11358 bp, 4 predicted proteins | sample 1673631 | NCBI WGS metagenome assembly OMDF01 (sample SAMEA103958117, study PRJEB25191) | human gut metagenome | biome: human-associated habitat [ENVO:00009003]; feature: intestine environment [ENVO:2100002]; material: feces | place: Germany | collected 2013/2015 | reverse complement strand
AATGTAATTTGAGTAATGTACTTTCTTATAATGAGGGTGACAAGTTAATCGATGTTAAATTGGACATAAATAATTATTTCAATAATAATTGTTTATATATTGGATTATTAAGAAATAATGGGGAATGGTTTGAATCGTTTATTGATTTAACGGTAAATATTGGTGAAGAAACAAAAGATTATTGTGCTTTCATTAATATGAACAAATATCCGGAATTAAAGAATTTTCTAATATACAATAGATTAGGAGAATTTACAGGTGAGGTAAAGGAAATTAACGGATATAAGTATCATTTATTCCGTTTTGATGAAAATAAATTAAGGAATATTTGCCCGGAAGGTGTAGATTTATACGAAAGGAATATTGAGATTGTGACCGGAAAGAGAAGGGTTAGATAAATTTGGTCGAGTAGGTTGAATAATAGGGCAAAATGGGAGCATGGAGTATATCTTGGTAGTACTTTCAGAAATTGATTTTAAAGCAATTAAGATGGAATACGGTACAGAAGATATGCATCTTGGAGAAATTCAACGAAAAAAATGCAGATGACGGAGGTGTTTTCATAATATGGAAACGATTAGAAAAGATAAAGCAGGTATTCAGATTACTTTATTTGATTATTTCAAAGATGTGGATCATTTCACATTGGCTGAAGCAACTGAATGTGTTAAGGCTGCAAAATCAGAAATCAATGCTCCTGTTAAAGAACCAAGTATCAGAGCCAGAATATATGAGGGCATTGATAAAGGTTTGTTTGAGCGTGTTGCAAAAGGTGTTTATACAGTTAAGAAAGAAAATAGTACTTGTCTTTTGGTTAATGGTAATGGTCGGGATTTAAGTTGGCTTGAAGATTGTTCTATAGATTGCCTTATAACAGATCATCCATATGCCATGACCAGTTCTCTAAAAGGAGGAAACAGAGACTTTGCTTCATATGATTGTTTTAAATATGAGCAGAATGATTTTAATGAGAAGGCAAGAGTGATGAAACCGGGGTGTTTTGTGGTTGAATTTTTTCCTGAAGAAAACAGTGAAAATTATAAGTACATATTTGAGTGTAAAGAGATGGCTGCCAAGGCTGGTTTAGACTATTATACAACAGTTAATTGGAAAAAAGGAAACTTTGTATCTAATACTGGTAGAAAGTCTAAAAATATAGAACAGGTTGTGTTTTTTACTAAAGGAAAACCTAGAGCATTAAAGGTGGATGCGAAGAAAGAGAAAGCGTTTTTTGCCTCTCATAAATTAATTTCATGTGAAGATATTGGATTAAAAATCTATGTAGATAATGAAAAGTATACTTATATGAATACTCTTATTTCTGATTTGTTTTTTGATTATGATTCACAATCATTTGAATATCTTTCTTCTGATTATGCATATGAATATCTTGAACAATTAAGTTGTAAACAGTATGTATTGTTATATTTTGCTGATAAAGGTATTTCTTTTATAAATGCAGACAAAGATATACATTTTTATATGTCCGGGACTAATGGTATGCTGCCAACTGAATTTGATGTTGAGCCTGTAAGTAAATCTGATAGAATTCATCAGGCTGAAAAGCCTACTGAGCTTATTGAACAAATCATTGGTTATATTACATTGCCGGAGGAACATAATAAAATTTTAGATCAGTTTGCCGGAAGTGGGGTTGTAGGTGAAGCTGCATTAAATACTCGGAATGATGCTGTTCTTATAGAGAAGGATGAGGAAACTTTTCAAAATATGTATAAGAGATTAAATCGAAAGGGTAGGTGATTTTATGGATATTGAGTTGTTTGTTAAATATGAACCAGAAAGACTTTTTGAAGACGAGCATGGACGTAATCATGAAATTAATGGTTCTGTAAAATGTGGTTATTTTGTTGGTAATGATTCTATACGTTTTGATAATGTTGAGGAATATGACAAATATATCAATGGTAAATTTGCTCATAATTATTTAGATGATACTGTAAAAAAAGGTGATAATGAGGAATTATTGTATGCTATAGATCGTTCTAAAGTAATGTGGTTTAACCTAGGAACAGCAAAAGAGCAGACTGGTCCTAGATATGCTATTTTGCAACTTGCTGAAGGTAATGAGCAGTCACATTATAATAGGGGTGTAAGTCTTGATTTTCTTATTTCACATGGGAAAAACCCTAATTGTGATGATTATGAAATGATTTATTTTAAGTCTGTAGATGGTGGTTCTAAGATTGATTTAGAAGAAATATTTTCTGAGTTAAACTCTAATTTGCCAAGACCAGCTAATTATTATGGTACTTCTTTGAGTGTATCTGATGTTGTACTTGTATCAGAAAATGGAAAAGATGTTAAGGCATATTATTGTGATACATATGGGTTTACTCCTTTAGATAATTTTATATCTGATGAAATTAAGTGGAAATTTTCTTATGGGCTTGATGTTAGGGAGGAATACAGTATATTAAGCAAACTTTATTCGGAAAATTTGTTTCCACCACAGGCATTATATGATAGGATTGATTATCTTAATAGTGCATATTCTCCTATTTTTAAACTTGCTGACATTCGAAAGGATAAATATATTGAGATTAATGGTACTAATTGTTCTAAATTGGATGAATGGAATAATGGTACAGGAAGCTATGTCTTAGGATGTGATATTCAGGATAATTCATTTTTTTATGCACAGGTTTTTGATTGTCATGAGCAGTGGAAAGGTATTTATAATTATGAATATGACCATAAACCAACAAGAAGTGAAGTGGAGGAAGATCATTTGAATCGTATTGTTGAAATTGATATAGATAAGCATGAAGAAAAATATGGAGCAGATGGTATCCATAATTTTCCTAATCTTAATAATGAGCCAGTTGAAAATATGTCTTTAGATGAGCGTTATATTAAAGCTATGGAAATGGCTGGTTATAAGCTTATTCATACAGAAAAAGACAGCATGGCAACTGTTAGCTTTGAAAATATTTCTACAGGAGAATATATAGGATTTGATGGTTTTGAGCTTATAGGTTCTTTTCTTGATGATATTTATCAGAATAATAACTTTAAGGATGAATCTGAAAAACAGCTTTTTAGTGAGTTGATTAATAGTTCTGCAACTAAGGATGCTGCAGAACATATGCCTTATACTGTTACTATTACTGAGGTCCTTCAAAGAGATGTAAGTGTAAATGCTAATAGTCTGGAAGAAGCTCGTGAAATGGTTGAAAAAATGTATTGTAACTGTGAAATTGTTCTTGACGCAGAGGATATTAAGGACAGGTCTTTTGATGTATCTGATGATTCCTGTTTTTTAAAAAGAAAATCAAGATAGTGACAATGGTCGAGTGATAGTGCAATGATAATGATGGATTGAAGAATGATAGAAATTTCAGATGTCTTGTTTTAAAATTAAGCGAACTAAATTCTGACAAGTTATTCGGTCTTATATCCTTATTGGATTAGTTTAAGTTGAAAATGTTTGTAAAGAGGTATGTGTCATTATGACACATACCTCTTTTGCAATACTGAAAATTCTTTGATCTAAATTCGTTAATTTTATGGCAATGGTGAAATGTTTTTTTGCATTAAAGGTTCTATTATATGTGTATAGATGTTCGCATCGTAAATATATCACAATTTTTTTTAAGGAGGTGCTTTTTATGCGCTATGACATTAAGATCACAAGAATTAAGGATGAAAGTTCCAATTTGTTAGGTTATGCAGATGTTAGTCTTGGAGGAGCTTTTGCAATTAAGGGAATTAAGATTATGAATGGCAGCAATGGGCCATTTGTATCAATGCCTAATTACAAGAGCAAGCGTATTTCCGAGGATGGTGAACCAATTTATAAAGATGTCTGCTATGCTAGTAAGGCCGATTTCCGTAAGGAATTAACTTCTAATGTTCTTGCTGCATACGAGGGAAACGATTCTCCAAGTATTTCAAAGGTGTCTTGTGCTATTCTGGCAAATGATGGAAATTTAAAGGGAATTGCTGATGTTACCTTTAATGATTCTTTTGTAGTTAAGGGCGTTAAGATTATGGACAGTGAAAAAGGTGTCTTTGTCTCAATGCCTAATTATAGGGCTTTTAAAGATGGTCAGGATGAATTCAGGGATATTTGTTTCCCGACAACTGCTGAATTCAGAGAGGAATTCAATAATGCTGTTATGGATGCATTTAATAAGTCTCTTGATTTATCAAAGGAAGCTCCTGATTTAGCAGAAGATGAAAGACCTGTATCAAGGGGCCGCAGCAGATAATATTATTGCATAATTTATAGTCATGTAAAGGATAGATGATATGTCTATCCTTTATTTTTTGCAATAATGCAACTAAAAATTAAAAATACTTGCATTTATTACATATAAATCATGTCGGAATTTGCAATAATTAGTACATATATGCATATAAGCATATTGGATTGGAGGGAATATTTTGGTTAATTTAGAGAAAAATTTTAATGATTCACTTAATGAAATTGTGAGTGGTGATTTTGACACTTACTTAAAGTTCTTGAAATTTGCCAGCAGCGGTACATTATATCGTTATAATTTTCATAATCAGGTACTTATTTATCATATAAGACCGGAAAGCTCTGTTGTTGTTCCTTATGAATCATGGCGCTCGGTTGGCCGTAAACCACATTTTAAGACGGGAATACATATTAATCTTGATGAAAATTTTGGTAATATTAAGTTTAATGGCTGTGTTTTTGCACTGGAAGATACATATGGGCAGCCATTTGGTGGTGTATGGAAGGCTGATAGTGATTCTCTTGAATATGTTGCTCAGATGTTTAAAAGAGAGGAAGATTTCAAAACTTCCATAAATAACTTGACGCGAACATATGTTCGAGATATAATTTCAGTAGGAAGTGATGAAGAGTTTCAGTTTATTTATGAAGCAACATTATTTGCTATTTACAACAGATGTGATTTATCTTTTACTTTCTCAGAAGTAAGTAAAAGTTTCTATAATAATATGTCTGTTGAGGAAAGAAAAGATTTTCTTTCTCAATCACAATATTTTATTCAAAATATTTCGTGCAAAACAATTAAGTTTATTGATTATTATATTAGGGAGTATAGGAAGGAGAATAGCTATGAAAGAACAAGAGTTAACAGCAATGGATCTAAAAATCTTGCAGATGCCGGAAGAACAGGCAATGAAATATCTAATGCCAGAAGAAGAAGTGAAGAGAGCAATGTCAGTGGACGAGATAATAGCCAAGACAGGACCGATGGGAGCAGAAGTGATGACATTTCTGGAAGAAACGATTCCAATACTGTATCAGGGTTGGTTAGCAATAGGGAAAATGTATCCATTCGTACAGAGCAGAGTAGAGGAAGCGAAAGAACTAAGAACGACAATAGAGACAGCTCAGTTCAAGAAGTATCAGAAGGAACATCCACAGGCAACAGATATGATGCTGATGCAGGCGAGAATGGACGCAAGGCAGATAGCAATGGAAACAGTGAGAGAAGAAGTACTGTTCAGGCCAGTGAAGCTGATGGGCAATTAAGTCTTTTTGACATAGCTGATACAGAATCGGATATATCTGATGATACTGCTATTATTGATGAACTTAACGAGGAACTTGAGAAAACTTTTGAAACAGAAAGTATTGCTGTATCAAAATATAATTATGTTTCTCCTAAATTAGAGAAAGTAGTTCCTCATGAATATGTTTTAGAGGTGCTTACTAAAGGTACTGGTTTTGTTGGTGGTAAGGTTAGAGTTTTTAACTTTTATTATGAAAGAAAGTTGTCCAAGGCAGAACGTGTAAAAGCTATTAAAGAATCATATGGGGAAGGTGGTGCCGGATGGCCACTTGATGGATATGGACTGCATGGATATGATACATTCACTTCTAAGGGAATTAGATTTACCTGGAGAGATGAAGAAGGTGAAAAAGAGGGATATTTATCATGGAGTGAGGTTGAAAAAGAAATAGAAAGTCTTGTGTTGGCTGGTAAATACCATATTTCACACTCCGCCAAGATTGCAGATTCTTCGGTTACTGGAATGTCAGATATTGAGCATAATCTTCTTGCTTCTAATTTTGCTGACAGAATTAGTAAGAGAAATTATTTGTTAGATATACTAACTGATAATACACTTTCATCTGAAGAAAAAATAAATGGACTTGTATCATTAGATAACTGGATTCTTTTTGATGAAAATTCTTTAATCAAGAATTCAGTAGATTTTGATAACAAGTGTATTAAGCTCACTTATCCAGCTCCACTTGCAACGCTTAATGATTCAGAGATTCCCTTTGATACACTTCTAAGTGCAGTTGATAACATTCTTAATACCGAAGAGTATAAAGAAGTTATTGCTCAAACCAGAGACAACCTTAATAATTCCGATATAGAACATGATTCAGAAGCATTAGAAGGCTCATTTACTAATGCTCTTAGAATTTTTTGAGAAGATTGCAGTGTATTTAGTAATTATCATGCTATCATTAAGGATTTGCTGCTTAATGATAATATCAGCATAGATAATAAGGTTAAGTACATAAAAAGTATAATTCCTAATAATTCAACTGTGTTTGGTAATAATTTATATGGATTAGTAGAATACAAGCTTTTATCAGATCATATTGAAGTTAGCTATAAGAATAAGAATTATGAGAGATTAAACAATTCTATTTCTTATGAGGAGTTGATCGGTGATTTTGCGATTTTTGTTCAGAGTAATAATTTTGTTGACAGAGAATTATCTGAACTGAAAGAAGAAAAATTCTTACCAAATAATTTATCAGATGCAATTTCTGAATATCAGAATTTTCTTGATAATTTACCAGAGAATGATAGTAAAGTGAAGGTTGCTGTTGAATCTTCTGAAGATTTTGAAGATCTGGAAGTTAATTTCACTACTTATCATTATCCTGATGGCCGGGAAGGAGTTAGATACAGACTTGTAACTATTAATTCAGAAGGTGTTATTGTTCCTTATCTTAACAGAAATCGTTTCTTCATTGATAAGGAAGCCTGTGATGAATATATTGATGTACATCAAAAGGAACTTGATGTAATTAATTATGACAATCTTGTGTATGAAGCTGCTTTTATAAAATCTGCTGTAGTGAAAGAAGATAATAAGGTTGTCGATAATGATATTTCTGATGAATATGAAATTACATATACAGTAGCAGAATGTAGTGAATTTCATGTAATGGGCGAGTTTTATGAAAATATTACATCTACTAATGATGCAGTTAAGTTATTTGAAAAGATACCGCCTGAAAGATTAAATGGTGTTAAGGCTATAGGTATTAATGTTCATAAGAAAGGCACAGAGTCATACGAGGATTCTCAGTTTGATTTCGCTTTTAGTGGCCTGATTGATATTGAGGATTTAGAGTATATCAGTGATATAAGAAATAATGCTGCTGCAATTGCAGGTATTAAAAAAGTTATGGATTTAATGCCAGACTGCGAAATCAGAGGGACTTTACCTGATTTTGAATTAGATACTGATAGTAAAACAATTGCTGAAAATACTGCTGATGTAATAACGGCTGATATTGAGGATAAATTCAGTATTGGTGAATATGACATTAAAGTAGGAGATACCATTAATATAGATGGAACTGATTTTATTGTTAATGAAATTGGATATTCTGATGTCAGACTTCAAGATCCCTCACTTGTATATCCTATTATTAGAGTAGAATCGAAAGAGCATCTTAACTGGATGATATCTATGGGACAGGCTTCTATTGTTATTAATAGTACAGCGGAAGTTGTTAACCATGATGTAAATGATATCAAGGAATCCTCTGTTGATTCAGATGTTACGGTTAAAGAAAAAGGTGTTGCTGTTAAATATTCTTATCCTACAGACTGGCAGCCTAATATGGGCAGTGATTCAGAGAGATTTGCAAAGAATATTGAGGCAATTAAAACTCTTAAATTAATTGAGAGTGAAAACAGATATGCTACTCCTGAAGAACAGGCAATATTGAGTCAGTATGTAGGCTGGGGTGGTCTTTCAAATTATTTTGATGAAAGCAAAAAGCCGGATGAATATAAGCAGCTTCAAGAGCTTTTGACAGAGGATGAATTTGTATCTGCCAGGTCAAGTACAACTGATGCCTTTTATACTCCAAAGCCTGTTATTGATGCTATTTATGATGCTTTACAGAAGATGGGTTTTGAAAAAGGTAATATACTGGAGCCTTCCTGTGGTATTGGTAATTTCATTTCGGCAATGCCGGGACAAATGCGTGATAAATCACATATTTATGCTGTGGAGCTTGATTCTTTATCAGGCAGAATTACAAAGTTGCTGCATCCGGATGTTAATATGAACATTCAAGGGTTTGAAAGTGTAAATTTAAGTGACAACTTCTTTGATGTTGTTGTAGGTAATATTCCTTTTGGTGATTTTAAGGTTTCTGATTCGAGGTACAACAAGAATAATTTTCTGATTCATGATTATTTCATTGCAAAATGTTTAGATAAGGTAGCTGTAGGTGGTATTGTTGCTTTAGTTACTTCTAAGGGAACTCTGGATAAATCAAACAGTAAAGTGCGAAGATATATTGCTGAAAGAGCTGATCTTCTTGGTGCAATCAGACTTCCGTCTGATACTTTTAAGGCAAGTGCAAATACTGAAGCTACGTCTGATATTTTGTTCTTCCAGAAGAAAGCTGCACCTACTCTTGCAAATGATGAGCTTAACTGGCTTAGTCTTGGAAATACAGAAGATGATGTCGTTGTAAATCAGTATTATCTTGATAATCCGATTATGTGTCTTGGTAAAATGATAAAAGATACTAAGAGATTTGGGGAAGACAGAGCAATTACATCCTGTGTAAATGATAATAGGGATGTTGATTTAAGCGTAAAATTAACGGCTGCTGTTAATGCTTTGCCGGCAGGTGTTTTAAGTGTTATTGATAGGGACACTGAAGAAGAGACTCCTGATATTAAAACGATAGAAGCAGATCCGACAGTAAAAAATAATACATATACTATTTGTGATGGTGAAGTTTATCTTAGAGTAAATTCCCTTATGTATTTACAGAAAGATGCTATGAATAATACTGCATATGAGCGTGTAAAGGGATTATGTGGCATTAGAACCATATTTCACAGATATATGGATGACCAGATGAACCAGGAGGATGATTCTGTAATTGCAAAGGATCAGGCTGACTTAAATAAGGCTTATGATGATTTTATTGATAAATATGGATATATTAATTCCAAAGCTAATCAGCTTGCATTTGGTGAAGATGTTGAATATCCGTTACTTTGCTCGCTGGAAAGAGAAGAAAAAGAAGAGTATGTAAAGGCTGATGTTTTCTATAAACAGACTATCAGACCTGTTACAAAGATAGAAAATGTCTCTAATGCAACTGATGCGTTATATGTGTCTCTTAATGAGTTTAACTCAGTTAATATTGAAAAAATGCTTGAATTGTATAATGTTTCTTTTGATGAACTCATAGAGGAGTTAAAAGGACAGATTTACAGAAATCCTGTTAAAGTCATTGATGATGAGCCATATAGCGGATGGGAGAGTGCTGAGGAGTATTTATCCGGTAATGTAAGGGAGAAACTTAGAATTGCTGAAAGTGCTAATGAATTTAACCCTGTTTATGGGGATAATATTGAAGCGTTGGGAAAAATAATTCCTAAAGATCTTCTTCCATCAGAAATCAATGTAGGTTTTGGTATGTCATGGATTGATACTGAAGATTATGAGAAGTTTATGTATGAGATTTTTAACATTCCTAGCTGGCAACAGAGAACATATAAGTTGTCTTTTGAACCTAATTCTCATTCTTATTTCATAAGTCACAAAAGAAATTTTATATCAAATGAATTTGTAAATAATGTGTATGGTACTTCCAGAATGAATGCTTTTGACATAATCGAGGATTTATGTAATCTTAAGCAGATTGAGGTAAGGGATAAGATAGAGGATAAATATGTACTGAATACAAAAGAAACTCTTTTGGCCCGTGAGAAAGCAGATGTAATTAAAGAAAAGTTCAGAACATGGTTTTGGACTGATGGAGAAAGATATGAAAAATATATAAGAAGGTATAATGATACATTTAATTCAAATGTGCTTCGTTCTTATGATGGTTCATATATGACTTTTCCAGGTATGAATGCCATGATTAATTTAAAGGATTATCAGAAATCAGCAGTAGCCCGTATTATCAGAAAGGGTAATACACTTTTAGCTCATTGTGTTGGTGCTGGGAAATCGTTTGAGATGGCTGCTGCATGTATGGAGTTAAGAAGACTTGGACTGTCTAATAAGCCACTTATTGTTGTGCCTAATCATTTGACAAATCAGATGGCCAATGAATTTATGACACTTTATCCTAATGCAAATATTCTCCTTACCACTAAGAAGGATTTTGAAAAAAATCGTCGTCGAAGATTTATTAGTAAAATTGCAACTGGTGACTATGATGCTGTAATTATTGGAGCAAGTCAGTTTGAAAAAATACCAATTTCTAAGGAAAGACAGGAAGTTTATATTCGCAGTGAGATTAAGGATTGTCTTGATGCTATTGCTGCCATTAAATCTGAGAATGGTGATAACTGGTCAATTAAACAGATTGAAAGTACAAAAAAGAGTCTTGAAGCAAAAATGGATAAGCTTGCTAATGAGGAATATAAGGATGATGTAATTACTTTTGAGGAACTTGGTGTTGATTCTATTTTTGTTGATGAAGCGCACAATTATAAGAATTTGAGCTTTAATACAAAAATCAGCAGGGTTGCAGGTATTAATCCTAATGGCTCAAATAAGGCTACAGATATGTATCTTAAAACAAGATATATTCAGGAGCTAAATCCTGGCAAGAATGTCATATTTGCGACAGGTACTCCAATAAGTAATAGTATGTGTGAGATGTTCACAATGCAGAAATATATGCAGTATGACACATTAAAAGAGCTTGGAATTAATCATTTTGATGCATGGGCTGCAAATTTTGGCCAAATTGTTACGGCTATGGAGCTTGCTCCAGAGGGACAGACTTATCGTGAGAGAACAAGATTTTCTAAGTTTGTTAATCTTCCTGAACTTATTGGACTATACAAGGAATTTGCTGATGTACAGATGCCGGATATGCTTGACCTTGCAATTCCAAAATTGAAAGATAATCAGTTTACCATTGTTGAAAGTGAGCCGGATTCCATAACTAAAACTTATATGGAGAGTATTTGTGAGCGTGCCGAAGCAATCCATAACCACAGCGTAGATCCAAGTATAGATAATATGCTTAAAATCTGTAATGATGGTCGTCTGGTTGCTGCCGATACAAGACTTGTAAATCCGGATAATGAAACATATGAAGGCTCTAAAATCATGAAGTGTGTTGATAATATTGTAGAGCAGTATCAT
>OMDF01001431.1_pt1 | contig 11387 bp, 6 predicted proteins | sample 1673631 | NCBI WGS metagenome assembly OMDF01 (sample SAMEA103958117, study PRJEB25191) | human gut metagenome | biome: human-associated habitat [ENVO:00009003]; feature: intestine environment [ENVO:2100002]; material: feces | place: Germany | collected 2013/2015 | reverse complement strand
GATAGGTGAATGATATGCTGAAATACGAGCTTAAAAAGTACATACTGAAGCCGTCACTCCTTATATGCATTATCGTGCTTATTCTTTTAAACTTTGTTAAGGTATTTGAGCTGTATTACTACACGGGTGGGGGCAGAGCCGTCCTTTCGGGAAATGCCGTACAAGGCACGGATATACTGTACGATAAATACAGCGGAAAGATAACTGATGAAAAGATAAACGGACTAAAAACCGAGCTTGCTAATGCGGAGCAGATGCTAAAAGAGTACGGTATAATTGAAGAGCCGATTGAGGGTACATATTGCGGCTACCCCTACGGTGATGTAAATTTATTCAAAGACCTTATTTCGTCCTACGAATACGCTATTCTATACTCAAATAAAAGCGCAGAAATAACCGAAAATGCAAGGGCAAACGCCGAGTTCTACAGCGATAAGAGCCGGTACGAATACCGTCTTTCAAAGCTGTATGAGGATTGCTATAAAGGTAGGTCGCTCGACGGCTTTTATCAGTCCGAGGGGCACAAGGCCATCTTCGACTACAAGTTTTCTGCCTTGCTTTCAATGTTTATCATAGTGCTTGCAATATCTCCGATAGTTTCAAAGGAGTATGTTATAGGCTACAATAAGCTTATATCCTCATCAGGAAAAAGAGGGTCGGTTATGCTTGCAAAGCTGACAGCGGCGGCGATATTTACATTTGCGGTTACACTTATACTGTTTGCTTCGGATATGGTTTATTTTCAGCTTATCTACGGCTTTGACGGATTTTCCGCACCGATATACGCCTTGCAGGAATTTGAAATGTGCCCGTTCAATATCACGCTTTTCGGCGCTCTTGTGATAACGTTCGTACTAAGACTTGTGTTTCTGCTTATGTTCACATTCCTTGTGACGGCAGTATCGTCCTTTTGCAAAAACGATATAATTTCAATGGTTGTAAGCGTAGCGGCGGGATTTCTGCTTGTAATCGGCTCGGAGCTGCTCCCCGGCGTGCTAAACCCCACGACGCTTATCGGTACGACAGAGCTTTTCACAAATATGAATGTCTGCAATATCCTTGATTTCCCCGTATTCAATGTTGTTGTAACATTAACCGAAGTAATACTTCTTGCTGTCGTCTTTGCTGTCGTGTCTGTACGGAGGGGTATGAAATGCTGTTAAAAAATGAACTGAAAAAACTGTACATAAAGCAGTACGGGCTTGTTGTACTGCTGATAGTCTTTATAGTAAAGCTGCTCACAAGTGCGGATTTGTACAAGGCAAGCTACAGCGATATGTCGTACGAGCAGCAGAAATATTATCTCGGATATATGCAGGAGTACGGCGGACAGCTTACCGATGAAAAGGAAACCGCTATACTCTCGCTATACAGCGAGGCAGAAGCCGCAAAGCAGCTGCAAAACGATATACTTGATAAAAACAGAAACGGAGACTATGCCACTCCCGAAGAATTTACAAACGCGATGCGTGAGATACCCGACATAATCGAAAAGTATGACGCTATAAAGCTGCTTTATTCAAGCTACGAGAGAGTAAGCGCAGACCGCGAAAATCTGCTTATGCTCCCGTCCGATTCAAACGCTATGACAAGCGGAATTGAGTATCTGTTTATTATGGCTATATGCTATATCTCTGCGGCTATGTGCTATTACGAAAGAAAGATGAAGCCGCTTATCGTTACCGCCGCAAACGGCAGACGCTCGGGCGGGTACAGGCTCATCTCCTTGTTTTCGCTCATTTTTATCGGCTGGCTCGGACTGTTTATTATAGAGCTTACTTCATTATTTACCGTTATCGGAGCGGAAAACCTCGGCTGTGGCGTACAGTCACTTGAAGCCTTTGAGAACACCCCGTTTGGCAGTCTGTCTATAATCGCAATGTTTATAGTTATTCACCTGACAAAGCTGCTCGGCTACCTGCTTATTTCGGCTGTATGCGTACTGCTTTGTACGCTGACAAAAAATCTGCCGCTGTCGCTGTTTGTGCCTATGGCGGTCACTTGCGTGTGGGTTTATCTTTTCGGCCGGAATAATGCCGTGTATTATTCGCCGTTTTCACTTGTGCTCGGCTCGCCGTATTACACGGGAGATTGTTATGTAACCGAGGGCAGACTTGAAATTCTGCTGTATTCATGCGTTCCTGCCGAACTTCTGGTTATGCTGATAACGATAGCTGTTATTGTGATAGCGGTTACTGCGGCAGTATATATCGGCAGTATAAAGCGCTGTCGTCCGGGAAAAAAGGCAGTGATTTCGGCAGTTGCCGCTTCGCTGATACTGCTGTTGTCAGGCTGTTCTCAGAGCACCGCCGATAACACGGCGGCGGACGGAAGATACGGTTTTGCTTATGACGGTGAAGGATATTACTTACTCAGTACCGAGACCGACGATGAATACAATATAATTTCTCAAAGGATAATCAGATATGACGATAAGCTGAATCTTTCAGAGGACGATATACTGCGAAATATAACCTGTGACGGCAGAGTTGATTATATGCTTGCAAGCGACGGGTATCTTTATTATACCGAAAGCTTTCAGAATGGCGGCACATATACCGATAATGTGTGCAGAATACGGCTTAGCGATTATTATAAAGAAACTGTGCTTGCCGCGCCTGATGCCCAGCGTCTCAGCCGCTACCTTGACCTACTGACAATATGGTCGGGTGACAGCGATGATTACAGCTACAGCGGTATGTGTAAGTATCAGAATAATCTCTATCTGCAGACTAATAACTACAAGGTGTTTGTACTCGACTTGAATACCGGCACGCGCCGTCTGCTGTTCAGCGAGAATTATATAAACGGGGATATTTCCGTTATTGACGGCAAGGTGTTCTATCTTAATTCCGATGGCAATCCGGTCTGCTATGACAATGAAAAGAAGATTATCAGTGAAAGAATGTTCTATGCGATTGCGTCAGACGGAGAATATATTTACTGCTCAAACAAATCTGCCACTTATCGGTATAAAGCAAGTGATTTTACGGAAGAAAAGCTTGCCGACAAGGGTGATGCGTATATGGTAGACAGGGGCGGCGTGTATTTCGATGACGGAACATATATGGACGCTGGCGGAAATCTTATAGAAATACCTCAGGCGAAAGACGGACGTATTTTTCTTGCAAACGGTAAGGTAATAGTCAGAAACAGTGACGGAGAATTGCAATTTTCAGACAAATAACGGAGGAAACGTAAATGAAAAAACGTATTATAGCATCATTACTCGCTTTATCAATCACTCTCTCGCTCTGCTCCTGTGCGGGAACAAGTGAAAGCGGAACACAGAGCCTTGTTTCAAACCCATTTGAAACATCTGAAAACGAAAACAGTGAAACGCCTGAATATGACGAACGATATGAGCTTTACGACAAGTATCAGAGCGGAAGTCTTGCATTTGACTTTTCAGAAATGAACGACACTCAGAATATTGAATATAACGGTGAGGAAATAAACATAGTCTTTTCTGCAAATTCTGCGGGTAATAAAGAAAAGATAACCGACGGCTATATGGCATTTATCGGCGGTGTACCGCAGCTTATATCGGTAAACGGGAGTGAAGAAGCCGAAACTGTAAATGTAGATTTCCCTAAAGACGAAATAACCAAGGTTTCAATTTCTATAAAACCTCGCATTACAAAGGAGCTTGAAGATAAGAAAGAACTGAATTTGCAGATTGTTTCGATTTTCAATATCGGTTATGTGCCGCAGGGTAAATATGCGGGCTTTGGCTTTGGCAATATAAACGCAGGCTCTACCGTATACACAGCTTGTCTTACAATGAACGAAAAAGCAGAAACTGTTGAGCTTAGCGGAAATGCAGAGTTTGAAAATATACCCGCGTCTGACAGCTCATTAAAGTCATATAGGCTTAAAAAAGCGGGTGAAATGGACAGCGGCGCAACATTAAAAATGTTCAGTGCGAATAATGAAACTGAGCACCTTGTTCTTGATAATAACACCCTGACTTGTGATGTGATTTTTGACGGTGCGGACTTTGAGACATACAATGTTTTCTTTTATGTAAATCACAAGAGAGTACAAATAAACGGTAAGGACTATGCTACGGTATCGGCAAAGGCGGGATATGTACCAAAGCTCACAGCTACTCTTGAAAATGTCAATAACCACGATATTGTCTATGCTATAGCCGTGCCTTTAACTGATGATTATACAAAGGCAAGACTACTTAAAACAACAAGCCAGCTCAGCTTTTCGCCCGATGATGAGATAATAGCAAATTCCACTACGCAGTCAGTCGCCGATACAAGCAGCGAAGTACCTGTAAGTGAGCCTGAAAACAGCAGTACGGCTACATCGAACAGCAAATTGTATCATTACAACGTGGTAGGATATATAGATGATGATATGAACTATCTTCTGCTTTATATAGATAGAGACAGCTTGATTGGCAACGAGGATGAGGATTATTTCTATATTTACTACATATATGATAAGACAACCGGCGAAATATATGAAGCATTAAGAACTATAAAACCGCCTTTCTTGATTACATGTTGTGACGGTCAGTTTACATGCATATACGAAACTGTATTAGAGGATAACAGAACTTTATCCAGTATATTCGCTATTACATATAATGAAAAGCTTGAGGAGATAAGCAGGCTCAGCAATCTAGCAATTGATAAAGGCATATACTATATATCTGCTGTATACTCAAAACAGCTTGACAAGTATTTTGTATGCTATGCTCAGCCAGGTGTAGAAGGTTACACAATAGGCAGATTCAGCAAGGATGGCAAGGAAGAAGAAAAAATTTTCAGCGAAAGCGATTGCGGCTGCTGTCAAAATATTCTTCTAGCCGATAACAGACTTATTCTCAATAAATCAAGCTCTAATCCTCATCATTGTTCAATACAGGTAATTGACTTTGACGGAAACGAAATAACCGCCGATATGCCGCAGAGTACAGATTATTATGCGCTGATGGGGCAAAAATCGGGTAAATACTACTGCCCTTTATCTAATCGAACCGGTTACGCATCCAAAACCGAAGAGTTCCCCGAGGATACATTGTATCTTTATGACGGCGAAAAGGACAAAATAGTTGAATTCACACCCGAAGAAGCTATTGAAATGGGTTGCGTGAGAATAACTCCGGACGGTACAAAAGCGGTAACTATAACCGAACATGAGTTTTTGAATGAGGAGCAGACAAATCGTCTGTACACCGATCTTGTAATAAAAATATATGACCTTGATACCGGAGAAAAGATAAATGAGATAAAAAACGACAAGGGCAGCGGTGTAAAGGGGCGCAACATTCAGGCGTTTGATGACAGAATTGTCGTATATGACGGTAGCATTACAGATTGCATTTTATATCAGTTCAGATATGATGAGCAGGCGGGATAAGTAAAAAGTGTTGTTAATCGGCGGCGGACGATTTACATGAATTATTTAGATTAAACGGAGGACATTTAAAATGATTAAAAAACTTTTACGAGCATCAGCAGCATCACAATTCGCTATAGCTTTGGTCCTCTCACTCTGCTCCTGTGCGGGAACAAGTGAAAGTGACACACAGAGCCTTGTGTCAAATCCATTTGAAACATCGGAGAACTTAAACAGCAAAACACAAGTGAGCAACCCGTTTGACACAACAGCTTCCGTAACAAATATCTCCGTAGATTCAGCGGTTATAGAAACATTGCCTCCGTTTAGTAAACCTCAGGAATCCGAACCGGAAAATGATGATTTCAGCAAATATCAGGAAGCCGAAATTTCATTCAGCGACTACAGCATTGAAGGCAAGTCAACTGTAAAGTACAGCGGCGGTGAGGTAAATTTCAGCTTTGTGTCCGATTCTGCAAAGAATAAATATGATGTAGAGATTGGCTATATGGCATTTATAAACGGTGTGCCTCAAAAGCTGTCGCTGAACGGCTCTGAAAAATCCGAGCTTGTAAGCATTTCACAAAAGCCCGACACAAAGCAGACGGCTACTCTTACCTTTATTCCGGAGATAACAAAAGAATACGAACATGAAAAAATATTGAAAGTAAAGCTGATGACCGTTTTGCACCCGTCTTACAGACCCAAAGACGGCTTTTTAGGCTTCGGTAACGCACATTCCGGACAGTCGTTCTTTGAGTTTGAGATTGAAGCAGACACAGAACCACAGATTATCGACGATTTTACATATTCGTCAGATTGTGAAAGCATTTTAGCAACCGCAAAAGTAAAAGAGGAGTATAATCTGACTGATGCAAAAATATCCGGCGCAAATATGATAAGTTTGTTTGATGCAAAGCGTCAGGAACACAGCTTATCTATTGATAAAGGCTCGGATAAATTGGGCGTCACTCTGCTTTTATATGGCGGCGAGCCTGATGAATATGCTGTATATTTTTATAAGAACCATGAGCGAATAAAGCTTGGAGATAACGGTGGTATGAGATTTGCTTCAAAAACCGGTTATATAAATGAGTACAAGGTGACGCTTGACGATGTAAAAGCGGGAGATATAATTTATGCTGTTGAAGTACCGCTGAACGCCGAGATTGGCTCAATGAATATCCGTAAAAGTATTAGTATTGTGGTTACGGAAAACGAATAAGATGACAAAATATATTTCATAAATATCGGAGGAGCGCAAATGAAAAAACGCATTATCACATCTGCACTTGCTTTGGCACTTGCTTTCTCACTTTGTGCTTGTACAGACAATACATCGACAACGGAAAGCTATTCCGATAGTACAAGCGGAACGACCGCATCGGGGAAATCTTCTTTTGAGCAAAGCGGTGACAGCGTTCTTTTACCTGAGAGCGGATATGAAACGAGTAAACCGAATCAGGCTAACGAAACCCTGAAGGACATAAGCATTTATGATTATATCCCTGTCGGATATGTTGATGAAGAGCAGAGGTATTTGTTGCTGAAAGCAAACGCAGATAACTCCTTAAACGATTATACTTGCGATTACGTCGTTTATGACGACAGAGAAAAGAAGGCTGTATATCACTTTACAGTCGGAGGTTACTATGATCCGGTATCTGAATCACAGCCTTTTGATTCGAATGTAAAATATAGTGAAGGAATGTTCTCTTTTTCTGCATGGAACTATTATGTCGATACCGATGAATGTGAAAGATGGTACGAGGTTACCGATGTGTACGGAAATCTGATATATAAAAGTACAACAAGCAAAACGCAGATAAGTCATTGTACTTATGTTCCTTCCGACGACAAGGTATATTTTAATTCTTCTGTAAACGATGAAGGTTGCTTTTATAAAATGGATAAAGACGGAAGCGATAAATTTAAATTATTCGATGAGAATTTTGTGGATTTCTATGTGCTTGATGATGAAATAGTGGGTTATTACTGCGAGGGCGAGGCGTTTACCGATGAATTTGACGCTTGCTATTTTTGCGTTATGGATAAAAACGGAAAGATGATAAAGCAGATAAACATAGGTCCTTTCAGCAACTGCAACCGCAGGCTTGTTAAGGCGGGAGATTATATCTGTTTTATGTCGCCGTTTGACCCGGAGATAAATCCGGATTTTTCCGAACGCTCAAACGGAGTTATTCTCTACAATTACAAAACGAACGAGCTGAGAGTACAGTATTTTGATAACGAGATAGAAAACAGTTATTGTTGGATTACTCCAAACGGTAAATATCTGATAACCTGTGTGCCCGATGATGTTGAAATCGCAGATTCGGCATTATACGGCTATGAGCGAGGTGATACAACCGTAAATATATATGATACAGCAACCGGTGAGAAGCTGAAATATGAAAAGCTCGGACAAGAAAATCTCCGCCCGTCATATATGAATGTATTCAATGACAGAGTGGTTTTCATGGACGGATGGAACAAGTCTGTTTATATGATAGATAGCATATAAACCGGCGATCGACGGTTGATAAAAAGATGGAGTCCTTTGCAGGGCTTGAGGGTAAAATCAAGATACGATGAAAAAGGGGGCTTGCCATAACACGGTGGCAGGCTACTTGATTTTTGAATAAGAATATGTTATACTGTATAAACAAATAAAGGTTTATGCGGCGAATAGTCGGGGGTATCCGATATGTGCTTCTTCACCGGACAATGAAAACACCCTCGTTTTTTATGACAAATCAAATAAAGTTATGACATCTTATGTGAGGTTATGTACTTTAATGAAAACGGTTTGGATTAACAAAGTAAGGAAAAGAGAGGTTAAATCAGGGTATAAGATACTTTCCCTTGAAATCCCGACGATGAAGCCGTTAGACTGATTAAGTCTGGATAAAGGTATATATCCCAAGTTAGCGGAACTTATCGAAGGTTTTTAAGCCAATTCTTAAACCAATTTAAGCCGAAGTTAAGCCAAAAACACTTGTAGAATTATGCAAGTTGAGATAAGTTAAGATAACTTACGATAAGTTAATACTAATTAAGCCCGTTGAGAAAATCAGCGGGCTTTTTTCGTTTTATATGCACCTATTACATCTTTAATTGATGTGATAGGTGCTTTTTTTATGTCCAAACGGAGGTGATAAAAAAACAAAAATCAGCTATACGACCGACAACGGCGTAATCAATAAGAGCACCTGTGCCAATCGGTATAGCTGAAACTTTTTTATAATCAGTTGTCTGCAGAATTATTTTATTATTATCCGTCAAAATCCGGTTCTTCACGGTATAATAACCTCGGAGTAAAAATCCGCCTCATGCGGATTTTGCCACTAATTTGTTTTGCTGACACAAAACTGCGGCGTTACCGCCGCAATGCCTTACGGCATTAAAAATCACGGTATAACATCACACAGCAGACAAACATATTGTCTTTTTCGTAAAAATCCGCGCTGCCGTTATATTTCTCCGCTATTTGCTTTATTGTTTTTATACCGTATCCGTGACCTTGTAATCGTGATTTTGAGGTTTTTAACGAATGATTTTCCGAAAGCACGGATTTTTCAATAGTGTTGCTTACATAAATCATAATCTTATACTCATCACCGGAAAAATTGCAGATTATACTTTTATGAGCATCGGGCGAGGCAGAGCAGTTTTCGATAGCGTTGTCCAGGATATTTCCAAGTAAATTGCACATATCTATATCCGCTACGCCGTCAAGCTGTTTTGAACCTGTGAAGACAAAATTAATGTCATGGTTTCGAGCGATTGATATTTTAGTGTTAAGTATAGCGTTGATAAAGACGTTTCCCACATCGATGCACACATCAATATTGCTTATCTCGTTTTTGCATTGCTTTAAAAACATACCGATTTCATCGTACTTCTTTTCGTCGGACAGCATCGTCAGTACTTCAAAGTTCTGCTTCATATCGTGTCTGAGTCGAGCTGTTTCCTCGTACTGGTTCTTTATCGTTTCGGCGTATTTAATTCTATATTCCTGCTGCTGCTTTTCAAGCTTCAGTAGGGTGGCCTGACGGTTGCTCTTGCTCATGGCTACGGTCATATAAAAGCATATCAGATTTATGATTACCAATCCCAGTTCAGCTATCAATAAAATACGCGTTTGATTTTCGTTATAATCGGAATATAGCTGTGACATATGAATGAATGTTATTGAAACAAACGAAACCACAAACACCGACAAAATAAGCAGCCATTCGCTCGATCTAAGCGCAACATCTTTATCAGCCGTTATTTTCAGAATGATGCCGAAAATATATATAAGCAAAATTTGAACCGAGAGTACGGCAATAACTCTTTCCAAAGTATGAGTGCCCAATATCTCCGCAACCGCGTTACCTGAGGCGGCTGAAATTGTGCTTGTAACAAGAGCGTTTGTGCAGACTATTACGATATTGGCAAGTATAGCGGCAAATGCCTTTTTTATTACCGACCCCGGCAAAAACAGGCTGTAAGCAAAGAACATAACAGTATAAATCAGACCGTATACTCCTTCGTACAAAGTAAAGTTGTTTATAACAGTGACAATCACCGAAAATGATATACAGCCGGTAAGGTACAGAATTATTCCTTTTCTGCTTTTTAAGTCAAGCTTTAAAAACCTGCATATAAAATGGCATACGGTCAGGTTTTCAAAAAAAGTAATGAAAAGCTCAAATGCCGCCCATAAAAAATCAGTCATATTTACTCCTGTTAGGTTGTTTCCCTGATAAACTTTTTGTACTTTTCTGCAAGTGAATTTTTATATCGTCGGCTTATTTCCGCCCGGTTGCTGTCAGTTAAGTATACTATATGATTCGGATAATCAATACGCTGAATGTGATTAAGATTAACAATTATCCTGTTATGCGTCCTTGCAAAATGTTGTTCGGGTAGCATACCGCTGATATTATCTATCGTGCTTCTGATTTTTAGCTTCACGTTCGATTTGCAGATAATGTCTATGTAATTCGATCTGCTACAGATATATATTATATCACCGACAGTCACTTTCCCGATTTCTCCGTATGGCAGGTCAAAGCACAAGGTCTTTGAAGTCTGAAGAAAAAACATCAGCTTTCCGATAACCGACCGTAGCTTTTGGTCAAAAATATCAAGGTCCTTCGGAATAAAGTTGAACGGTCTGTAGTCAAAGCTTTCGTATACAAGATGATTTTCTGTGGTGATAAAGATGATTATTGTTTTTTCGGATAAATTTCTTATCCTGTTTGCAACATCAAGACCGTTCATTTCCGGCATAAGTATATCAAGAAAAACTACATCGTACGGATTTCGCTCATGCTGCTCGAGAAAAGACACTGCATTTAAGTATTTATCCAAGGAAATCTCAATTTCAAATTCTTTAAAGCACGCTTTTATCTTCCTGCTCAAGCAATCAAGATATACCTTTTCATCATCACATACTGCTATTTGCATATGTTCAGCAACTCCTAATTAAAATTCATAAATTCTGTATAAATCAACAATTGTCATTTGACTCGGTGTAAAATAAAAAGAAGGAGTGAAAATCATGGAATTTTCCGAAGGGCTAAGACAATTACGATAAAAACACGGTTATACACAAAAACAACTTGCTGATTTTTAGTTTGATTACGAGATAAATACGGATAAAATAAAACAAGAAAATCGGGCAAAGGATTTCCTTTATCCTTTTTTGTAGTATACATCAAATTAATTCGCTTTGTCAAGAAGCTTTAGCTATTAGTATACTTTTTGATTTAAACTATATCGACTAAACTTCACTAAATTACGCCAAACTTCACAGTTTTATTGACATCACAATTTTTTTGTTATATTATTAAAAAAATTGCAGGCTAAATTGGCAATTCTCATTCAAAGAATAACCAGTGATAATACAATAAGAATCAGAGCTAAGTTATGTATAGGAGAAAAAATGAAACTCGAAATCAACCGGCTCACAAAATCCTACTCAAAAGGCAAAAAAGCCCTCGACAGCTTTACCCTCACCCTTGAAAAAGGCGTGTACG
>OMDF01001423.1_pt1 | contig 11455 bp, 9 predicted proteins | sample 1673631 | NCBI WGS metagenome assembly OMDF01 (sample SAMEA103958117, study PRJEB25191) | human gut metagenome | biome: human-associated habitat [ENVO:00009003]; feature: intestine environment [ENVO:2100002]; material: feces | place: Germany | collected 2013/2015 | reverse complement strand
CCTACGGGAGGCAGCAGTGGGGAATATTGCACAATGGGCGCAAGCCTGATGCAGCGACGCCGCGTGCGGGATGACGGCCTTCGGGTTGTAAACCGCTTTTGATCGGGAGCAAGCCTTCGGGTGAGTGTACCTTTCGAATAAGCACCGGCTAACTACGTGCCAGCAGCCGCGGTAATACGTAGGGTGCAAGCGTTATCCGGAATTATTGGGCGTAAAGGGCTCGTAGGCGGTTCGTCGCGTCCGGTGTGAAAGTCCATCGCTTAACGGTGGATCTGCGCCGGGTACGGGCGGGCTGGAGTGCGGTAGGGGAGACTGGAATTCCCGGTGTAACGGTGGAATGTGTAGATATCGGGAAGAACACCAATGGCGAAGGCAGGTCTCTGGGCCGTTACTGACGCTGAGGAGCGAAAGCGTGGGGAGCGAACAGGATTAGATACCCTGGTAGTCCACGCCGTAAACGGTGGATGCTGGATGTGGGGCCCGTTCCACGGGTTCCGTGTCGGAGCTAACGCGTTAAGCATCCCGCCTGGGGAGTACGGCCGCAAGGCTAAAACTCAAAGAAATTGACGGGGGCCCGCACAAGCGGCGGAGCATGCGGATTAATTCGATGCAACGCGAAGAACCTTACCTGGGCTTGACATGTTCCCGACAGCCGTAGAGATATGGCCTCCCTTCGGGGCGGGTTCACAGGTGGTGCATGGTCGTCGTCAGCTCGTGTCGTGAGATGTTGGGTTAAGTCCCGCAACGAGCGCAACCCTCGCCCTGTGTTGCCAGCACGTCATGGTGGGAACTCACGGGGGACCGCCGGGGTCAACTCGGAGGAAGGTGGGGATGACGTCAGATCATCATGCCCCTTACGTCCAGGGCTTCACGCATGCTACAATGGCCGGTACAACGGGATGCGACACGGCGACGTGGAGCGGATCCCTGAAAACCGGTCTCAGTTCGGATTGGAGTCTGCAACCCGACTCCATGAAGGCGGAGTCGCTAGTAATCGCGGATCAGCAACGCCGCGGTGAATGCGTTCCCGGGCCTTGTACACACCGCCCGTCAAGTCATGAAAGTGGGTAGCACCCGAAGCCGGTGGCCTAACCCTTTGTGGATGGAGCCGTCTAAGGTGAGACTCGTGATTGGGACTAAGTCGTAACAAGGTAGCCGTACCGGAAGGTGCGGCTGGATCACCTCCTTTCTACGGAGTTTTTCAGGACGCCGGTCCGGCGTCCGTCGTGTGGCCCATGCGCCGGGGATCGTCTCCGGGTTCGTGTGGGCGTGCTGGTGTGGAAGAGATCGTTGGCTTCGCGGGTCCTTGGGGCCGGCGGGGAGCGGTGCGGATATGCTTTTGGGTTCCCGGACCGCCACCCGCATCCGTTTTGGGTGCGTGCGGTTTTCCGGATGCCCCTGGCGGGACGCCGTCGGCCTTGCGGGCCGCGGGTCGGGTCCGGTCGGGGCGCGTGGTGGTTTGAGAACTGGATAGTGGACGCGAGCAATGCAGGATTTTTTGTCCTGCTTGCTTTATCGCGATTTCGCCAGGCTTCTTTTTTGGAGTCTGGTTTCGAGATCGATCGTTTTGTGATCATTTTTTACAGTGTGATGATTTGTCGTCTGGCGTTTGAAGCTATCATTGGGTTTTTTCGGGGCGTGTGCCGCCCTGAAGGGCGTATGGTGGATGCCTTGGCAGACAGTACCGATGAAGGACGTTTGAGGATGCGATAAGCCTCGGGGAGCCTCCAACATGGCTTCGATCCGAGGATTTCCGAATGGGGCAACCCGCCGGCCGTCATGGGCCGGCACGGAACCTTGTTGTTCCGGGGGTACGCAGGGAAGTGAAACATCTCAGTACCTGCAGGAAGGGATACTCCGTGAGTAGTGGCGAGCGAAAGCGGATCAGACCAAACCATGGGCGCGTGATACCCGTCGGGGGTTGCGTTCGTGGTGTTGAGGGAGCGTGTGTCCCGGTTCCGACGGACCGGGCGGGAGTCATAAAACGGCTTGCCAGGGGAACAGGCTTGAAGGCCTGGCCGCAGAGGGTGCCAGCCCCGTACCTGGAAGCTTGCCGTCTTCCGATCATGTGTCCCAAGTAGCGCGGGCCTCGTGGAATCCCGTGTGAATCGGCCCCGACCGTGGGGTAAGTCTAAGCATACCTGTCTGACCGATAGCGTACCAGTACCGTGAGGGAAAGGTGAAAAGCACCCCGGGAGGGGAGTGAAAGAGTTCCTGAAACCGTGCGCCTACAATCCGTCGGAGCCTCCTTGTGGGGTGACGGCGTGCCTATCGAAAAATGAGTCTGCGAGTCAGTGGTGCGTGGCGAGGCTAACCCGTGGTGGGGGAGCCGTAGCGAAGGCGAGTCTCAAAAGGCGTTTTGAGTCGCGCGCCCTGGACCCGAAGCGGGATGATCTAGCCCTGGGCAGGTTGAAGCGCGGGTAAGACCGCGTGGAGGACCGAACCCACCTGGGTTGAAAACCGGGGGGATGACCTGGGGCTAGGGGTGAAAGGCCAATCAAATTCCGTGATAGCTGGTTCTCTCCGAAATGCATTTAGGTGCAGCGTCGGTTGATTGCATCGCGGGGGTAGAGCTACTGGATGCTTGCGGGCCCGTGTCGGGTACCAATAGCAGCCAAACTCCGAATACCGTGGATGTGTATTCCGGCAGTGAGTCGGCGGGGGATAAGCTCCGTCGTCGAGAGGGAGACAGCCCAGATCGTCGTCTAAGGTCCCGAAGCGTGTGCTAAGTGGGAAAGGATGTGGAGTCGCATAGACAGCCAGGAGGTTGGCTCAGAAGCAGCCATCCTTGAAAGAGTGCGTAACAGCTCACTGGTCTAGTGGTTCCGCGCCGACAATGTAGCGGGGCTCAAGCACACCACCGAAGACGCGGCAGCGGTCGTATGGCCGTTGGGTAGGAGAGCGTCCCGCGTGGGGCGAAGCGGCCGGGGAACCGTGCCGTGGACCGCGCGGGAGTGAGAATGCAGACATGAGTAGCGAGAGACGGGTGAGGATCCCGTCCGCTGGATGACCAAGGGTTCCGGGGCCACGTTCGTCGTCCCCGGGTGAGTCGGGTCCTAAGGCGAGGCCGACAGGCGTAGTCGAATGGATGAACGGGTGGATATTCCCGTACCGGCGGCGTACCGTAAGAGCCGAACGGATGAGTACTAACCTCCGGTCGCGTGGCGTCGTTCCCTTCGGGGTTCGGGGTCCGCGGTCGTTGGGAGCGTAGTCCCGGTAGGCTAGCGCACAGGGGTGACACGGAATGGGAGCCGGCCGCGGAGGTGGTTTTCCGTGGTCAAGCACGCAGCCCGTCCCATAGGCAAATCCGTGGGACGCATAGGGTGAGGTGTGATGATGGGCGTCCTTTGGACGCGATATCCGGTGGTCCAGGCCGTCGAGAAAAGCCTCGGCGCGAGGGGCGTCGCCGCCCGTACCCCAAACCGACACTGGTGGTCAGGTAGAGAATACCAAGGCGATCGAGCGAATCCTGGTCAAGGAACTCGGCAAATCACTCCCGTGCCTTCGGTATAAGGGAGACCCCCGGGCGTGAAGAGGCTTGCCCTCGGAGCGTTGGGGGGTGGCACAGACCAGGGGGTAGCGACTGTTTACCAAAAACACAGGTGCATGCGAAGGCGCAAGCCGCTGTATATGCACTGACGCCTGCCCGGTGCCGGAAGGTTAAGAGGATCCGTCAGCCCCTTTTGGGGTGAAGCGGTGAATTCAAGCCCCGGTAAACGGCGGTGGTAACTATAACCATCCTAAGGTAGCGAAATTCCTTGTCGGGTAAGTTCCGACCTGCACGAATGGCGTAACGACTTCCCCACTGTCTCGACCAGGAGCTCGGCGAAATTGCAGTACGAGTAAAGATGCTCGTTAAGCGCAGAAGGACGAAAAGACCCCGGGACCTTTACTATACCTTGGTATTGGCGTTAGGCGCGGATTGTGTAGCATAGGCGGGAGGCTTCGAAGCGCGGGCGCCAGCCCGTGTGGAGCCGCAAGGTGAAATACCGCTCTGTTCTCGTTTGACGTCTAACCTCGAACAGTCATCCTGTTCAGGGACAGTGCCTGGCGGGTAGTTTAACTGGGGCGGTTGCCTCCCAAAGAGTAACGGAGGCGCTCAAAGGTCCGCTCAGCCCGGTTGGCAATCGGGTTTCGAGTGTAATCGCACAAGCGGGCTTGACTGCGAGAACGACGGTTCGGGCAGGGACGAAAGTCGGAGATAGTGATCCGGTGCCGGCGCACGGGCGCGGCATCGCTCAACGGATAAAAGGTACCCCGGGGATAACAGGCTGATCATTCCCAAGAGTCCATATCGACGGGATGGTTTGGCACCTCGATGTCGGCTCGTCGCATCCTGGGGCTGGAGCAGGTCCCAAGGGTTCGGCTGTTCGCCGATTAAAGCGGCACGCGAGCTGGGTTCAGAACGTCGTGAGACAGTTTGGTCTCTATCCTCTGCGCTCGTTGGAATCCTGAGGAGGCCTGCCCATAGTACGAGAGGACCTGGGTGGACGGACCTCTGGTATGCCGGTTGTCGCGCCAGCGGCATGGCCGGTTGGCTACGTTCGGGAGGGATAACCGCTGAAAGCATCTAAGCGGGAAGCCTGCTCCAAGATTAGGATTCCTTGGCACTTCGGTGCCTGTAGCCCGCATGTTGAACACGTGTTCGATAGGCCGGAGGTGGAAGCCCCGCGAGGGGTGGAGCCGACCGGTACTAACGGGCGAACGCGGCACACTTTCCGACCCGCTTGTCGGGTCGGGTCTCGTCCTGTGGTGGTTTCTTTCGTTGGATGGCAAGGAGCATTGTTTCTTGTGGTCACGGAAACGATACCGGTGAAGCGTTTTTGCTTGCGTCCGTTGTCCGGTTCCCGGACCGCCACGATCGGAATCGTGGCGTGGTTCCGGTTCTGCCGGCCGATCCTTGTGGTTGGCCGTTATATTGGTTTTGCGGTGGTCATGGCCCAGGTGAGACGCCCGGTCCCTTTCCGAACCCGGAAGCTAAGGCCTGGTCGCGGCGATGGTACTGCACTCGAGAGGGTGTGGGAGAGTAGCACGCCGCCGCATTCAACGTCGGGGTTCCCGTCGAGCGTGACGCTCCGGGAACCCCCTTTTTTTGTCTTTTGGTTCGTGTTTCCCGCGGCGCGCGGGAGGCTCCCAATCCACAACATTCAACTTAATAATATGAAGATCCTTGGTAGAGCGCTCCGCTCCCAAGGATCTTTTTGTATTTCTGGGCAAATAATCGCCATTCCGGCAAACTGCCCGGCATAACGGAATGGTGGCTCAGCAAAGCCGGGCCAAGAAAGGGAAGGCCGGGAACGGCCGCAAATCCATGTCACAGTCCATTGCGCGAAACAATAACACGGCAACGCAAGATGACGAGAACATCTCCATCAATCTTATTCTTGCCATTCTGTCAACTGGAATCATGGCCTTCATTGGCATCCTTACGGAAACCCTCACCAACGTGCTTTTCCCTGGATTAATGGCGGAATTCCACGTCGACACGTCCACTGTTCAATGGCTGACGACCGGCTATCTGCTTACGGTAGCGCTTGTCACGCCGCTCTCAAGCTATTTCAAGCGCAAACTGAAGTTGCGTACCATCTTCCTTACCGCAATCGTGCTCTGCATCACCGGCTGCCTGATGGCAGCTTGCACGTTGAATTTTCCTATGCTGATGACCGCGCGAATACTACAGGGAGCGGGCACGGGAATCGCGCTTCCGTTGATGTTCAATATCATTCTTGAACAGTCTTCGAAAAGCAAAATCGGCATGCTGATGGGCGTTGGAGGCATGGTGGTGGCCGTGGCGCCGGCACTCGGACCGACTGTGGGCGGTCTTGTCGGTACGTTCATGCCGTGGCGTTGGATTTTCGTGATTCTGCTGCCGTTCCTGTTTGTTTCGCTGGTGTGCGGCCTTAAAACGATTCATCAGGTCACTCCTACCGAAGAGGCGCATATCAATCCGCTGCATGTGCTTTGCCTAGCAGTCGGATTCGTCTGTTTCGTGTTTGCGCTCGACCGTGGCGGATCCGCCGTTACCGCAGTGAGTAATGGGGATACTTCCGCGACTACGCAATGTGTGATTGCAGTGGTTCTGCTGCTGATTGCCATGGCCGCTTTGCTAGTGTTCGCTTGGGTGTCGCATCGTGCGTTCTCGCCGCTGGTTCGTCTGACCGTGTTGCGGAGTGTGAAATTCCGTTGGCATTTGCTTGCGTATGTGCTGCTGCAGTTTGTGACGATCGGTTACGGCTATATGATTCCGAACGCTTCGCAACTGGGATTCGGCGCGTCTGTGCTTGCTGCAGGCGTGGTGTTGCTGCCTGGCGCGTTGCTGGGAGCGGCTAGTGCTCCGGTTTCGGGATCGCTGCTTGATAAGTTCGGTCCGGCCCGCCCGATGTTCACTGCCATGCTCGCCGACCTGCGTGCCTTCGCGTCCAAACGATAGCTGCTGTGCTCACGGTACGTGAGTTCGTGTCCGGATCCCTCCACTCGCTGGAAGAATCTGGACAATTCGGGGGTGTATGTGCGGGCAGATTCCTCCAGTGGGTGGGAGAATCCGGATGCTGGGAAGTATACCAACGTATCAATTCCTCCAGTGGATGGAGGTTTCAGGACGTTTGGAGGCCGGTGCGCGGGTGTTTTCCTCCAGTGGATGGAGGTTTTCGGACTGTAGAAGGCCTATGGGCGTACTGATTGTTCCAGCCACTGGAGGAATTCGGACTGTGAGAATCTTGGCAGCGGGCTGATTCCTCCAGTGAGTGGGCGATCTGGGACGCTGAGAGGTGCGTTGGCGGGTGAATTGTCCCAGAGGGTGGAGAATTCGGTGCGCGGGGAAGTCCTCACGTGTACGGATTCCTCCAGTGAGTGGGCGATCTGGGACGTTGCGACACGCCGATTTGGGGTTTGGAAGAAACTGTTGTATCCTAATCAAGTTGCGTTTCGCGGATAGACACTGTGAGACGTTGCATAATTGGAGAATTCGCCTAGTGGTCTATGGCGCACGCTTGGAAAGCGTGTTGGTGTAACAGCCTCACGAGTTCGAATCTCGTATTCTCCGCCAGTAGGGCTTCCGGATGATTTCGGAAGCCTTTTTTTATGCCAAAACGGCGGGTTTTCAATAGCTCGCTGGCGTGGCTCGCTGCGGCACGTGCAACGGAAAAGTTGCGAAACAGTGGGGGAGTTGCGCATATCGCTGATTTCGTTCGTAACGGTATGCTACCTTGCGTTACGCTCGGAACGATGACCGTTGCCAGTGGAGAGATTACCGGCAGAGATTGCTTGAAGAGAGGGAGGGCAGCGATGGCTGAGTTCGACGATGAGCTAGATATGCAGCGTGAACTCGATACCCGCGATTCCCTGGCTTCGATGGCCCACTACCATGTGTCATCGCCGGGTGCCGTTACCGCGCAGGTGTTGCCGCCAAGCTTCATTCCCACTGCGACCGGCCGCATTCGCCCTGTGACGGGCACGATTCCCGCAATACAGTCGGATGCTCAGGAAAAACAGGCGCAGATTGGCCGTTCCGTTCGATCCATACGTTCGCTGGCTGCCGGCTCGCTTCGTAAATCGCAAGATTTCGATGCAGACGGTAGTACCGACGGCAACGGCAATAGCGGCTCCATAACGCCCCGCATAGCGTCCAGCGCCCCGCACTACGTCGATTGATCGTCGATTTTGACCGTCGACATTGCTTTCGACTTAAGTTCGATGAAACAGGCCTGATTCTAACCTAATTACAGTCCGCTTTATCGATTAGTCGTCGCAGCCGGATAATGCCCGATTATCAATCTGCCGTATTACTCAACAACAGCAATAAACGGACTTGCAGGCAATCCGAGATCGTTATACAGCAGACTGGAAATAGCCGGATTTCCACTCCACCAGTAACGCACTTGAGTTACCGCGTTGCAATTCGAGCTTCCATCGGCGGCACTCAGCACAATCTGATCACCCTTAATCGTTGCCGTTGCCGAAACCCACTTTCCGGAATCGTCGGCAATTTCAAAACCTTGCAATGGCGTGGAAGTCGGCGTTGCAACGTTGGAAATACCATTCAAAGGAGTCGCGTCCGGATTCGCATCATAATCGGGCACGGTCGCGCTCGCAGTCTTCGAATAATTGGGCTTTTCCGCCTGCAAACCGGTTGCGGTGCCGTTCTGGAACGACAATACGATCGTGCCATCGGAAGCATGCTTCGCATGTGCGATAAGCGGCCCGTTGGGAATGGTCCTGCCTTCCGACATCGCCAGATATTGCGCTGCCATGCGCGCGCCGAGAATATCTTTGCCAAGCGGATGTATCAACGTTGAAGTGCCCTTGTCCGTATCAAGCGACACCGTCATTGCAACGTTGGAAGCATTGCGTAATCCGGCATTGCTCAACGTGTTCAACTGCGCGAATCGCACGTTTTGCGTGTACTGGTAGCCAGGCCAGCGTGCCAATTGCACATACAGGAACGGCAGATCATCCTGATCGAACACTTCACGATATTGGTTGATCAGCAGCGTCATCTGCGACTCGTACGCCAGCGCGGTCGCCTCGTTCGTGGAATCATTGCATCCCTGATACCACAGCACGCCCGCCACGTGGAACCCTTCCAAAGGCGCAATATGGTTCGTATAAATATCACCGCCTTGCACGTGACGTCGAATCGGCGTGCCACCCCATGCGGTTTGAATAATGCCGATCGGCACGTTCGGATGCGCGGCACGAAGCTGCATGACAAACTGCTGCGCCAGATAACTGAAATGCTGCGAATTATCGGCGGTCGCCTCAAGCCAGGTGCCAGCCTGCTCATTCACGTCGCGCAACGGAAAATCCGTACCTTTCGAGGAATTGGCGCTCGCAACGAAGTGTACGTTGTTGTCGGAAAGCTGCTTCGGCAGATCGTCGGTCGTTATCAGACCTCCGCCGAAATTGTAGGAGTTGCCTGAACCCTCATAATATTGCGAATAATTCAATTCCATATTCGACTGTCCGGCAGCAATAAATACGTCGCCAACATACACGTTTTTCAGAGTCAACAAAGTGGTTTCGTTGTATAAAATCGTTAATGAATATGGTTTAAGACTTGCTTTTTGTTTAGGTAAGGTGCAGGTGAAATCGCCATTTTTGGAAATTTTAGCTTGTGCTGATGCTGATTTCTTTCCTTGGGAAATCGTTGTAATCAGTTGCGTTGGGTCAACAACTTTTCCGCGTTGTGAAGTGGTGGCCGTTCCTTTGACTATCAGCGTTTTCCCACGTTGGAAAACCATGTTCTCCAAATAGTAGGAGGGGAGTTTCACGGTGATGCGGGCCGCATAATTGTTGTTGGATTGCGCGGCGTTGTCGTTGCTGGAGACATTATCTGATGCGCTGCTGCTGCTATTGGAATTACTGCCGTTGACGTTTGCTGAACCGTCGCCCCATTTCGGCCCACAACCAACAATGATCGCCACCAGAATTGCCGCGGTCACTACCGCGGCAATAATCACGCGTGCCAGTCGTTTCTTCTTCAAGATGGCTCCCCTTCTGCGTCCGCAATGCAACGCTTGCAGCGTTTGTTTAACGGAGCAAGCACATTAAAGCCTAGTCAATCTTGCTGCGATGCGCACAAATATGGTCATCCGTCAGGCTCTGCCCATTTCTGTCATCTCTCCATGATGGCGTCCCATGGGCCGGACTTTTATCGGTCGAGAGCGGTGGTCGTCCCATAATCACGCCACCCACTGTTCGTTCGTCTTCAGGAAATTCGCCTTGTTCGTAGGAGTTGCGCCAACGATCGATCATCTCATCGGTGATCTCTCGCCCATTTGCCGCTGTCCAGCTCAGGAGAGCCTCCTTTCCGTTCGTTTGGTCTTTCCCTAGTCTTGCACTTTTCTTTTGACTTGTTACTGCATTTTATAGCCGTGAAGTCTTGAAAATGGCGGAATTTCAACGTTTCTTCTTTTGCCTGCCATGTGACTCTCTTTTGCTTTTCTTTTGATTCTAAAATCAAAAGAAACGTTGGGTATGCGGAAAAGGGATATGGAAGAGTTGGGAGAAACGTAAAGATGGTGAGGCTAATGACCGGCTTGGTTGACAGGCCTGGTTGGCTTGATTGGCCGGCTTGATCGGCTGGTTGGTTGGCAGCGTTGCGATTGGTTGATTTACTGGAGGAATTGATCGTCCAGCGTTGCGTCGGTCGCGTCGGCTGCGCCGGATTAGTCGACGGTGCCGTCCGTGGCGCCCGCGTCGCCGGCAACTCCAGCATCGCCCTCCGTGTCTGTGGCTCCGTCCGTTCCGTCGTCGCCGGCCGTTCCGTCAGCGCTATTGTCGGTTCCGTCACCGCCATCGGTGGCCGCGGATTCGTCGCTCTTCTGCAAAGCCTGCTTGAACTGCTTGGCCTGCTTGTCGTACTCGGCTTTTGCGGCGTTGGCTTTGCTGATGGTAGCGGAAGTGTCGGCGGCGCAGCTCAGCGTTTTCGGCGCGGTAACTTCCGTCTGGTGCAATTCGGCAAGCTTGTCGAGATCGTAGGACCCGTCGAAGCTGGTGAACGCTTCGGAGATCTTCGCCTTCAGCTGGAACGCCTTGGAATAGGAGGTGTTCATGGCCGTGACGGCTTCCTTGCAGTCGTTGAGTGCGGCCAGGTCGCGCATTTGCTGCGATGCGCGCACGCCTGTGAATCCGAAGACCGCGCCCAGAACAACGACTACGACGACTACGGCGATGATGATCTGGCGGTAGATGTGCTTTACGCGCTGGTCCGTCCAAGCGTCGCCGTCGCTGATGCCTTGCGCTATGGCCGCGTCGAATAGGTCGTGCGGCTGGCGGGATTCGCTGGATTCGTGTGATTGCCGGTTGCTGGTTTCAGCCGTGTTGCTGCTGCTGATTGTGCGCTCTCCGGTTGCGTTGGTACTGGTTGCGTTGGTTTCGACTTCGGTTGCTTTGACTTCGTTGGAAGCGTTGCCGACAAGCGTATTCCCGGTATTGCCATCGGCATCGCTGGCAAATGCGCTGCTGACGGTCGAGCTGTTGACTGCGATACCGCTGGCAGCGGCGTCAGTGCTGTCGGCAGAAGTGTTGGTCGTTGCGCTTCCGGCAAGTGTTCTCGGTGTGTGTGACGAGGTACTTTCCTCGCTTGGCTTCTTGCCGTGCCGTGCCATAACCCCTCCAGAATCTGCCTACTATTCTGTACTCCCCGGTGACAGCTCCCGATTCAGGGCAATTGAATCACGTTCCGAGAGTCCACCTGAAATGCCAATATACAGCGTACGATACCCGTCCTTCCCCGATTTCCCACACTCGTGTTGTAGTCGTTAATGCATTCAGGTACTCTCTGGAGTTTTATTCGTCTGTGGTAACTTCTTAAAAATTTTGAGAAGTGTTGGTGGAAACTTCTTAAAATTTTTGAGAAGTGTTATGCTGGGATTGTTGGGTGTTTCGCAACGGACGGCGAAAGGAAGAACTTATGGTGCCGGATAATCCATGTGAATCGTATGCCATGCTGGTT
>OMDF01001418.1_pt1 | contig 11485 bp, 15 predicted proteins | sample 1673631 | NCBI WGS metagenome assembly OMDF01 (sample SAMEA103958117, study PRJEB25191) | human gut metagenome | biome: human-associated habitat [ENVO:00009003]; feature: intestine environment [ENVO:2100002]; material: feces | place: Germany | collected 2013/2015 | reverse complement strand
TTTTTAAAGAATGTGCTCAACGTTTATTAAAAACGTAAAAAGCCTCTTTTAAGCCTAAATTTGATAAATATCAACAAAAAAGGCGGTGATTCTTATGAAGAATTACCGCCTTTCCTATTTATTGTCTATTATTATTCTGGGAATGGATCACCCAGATTCTCTATTATCAGTCCGTATTGCTTGGGGGAGAGCCAACGATGATTATAAGGCTGATAGCCCGTTTCAACTAAAGCAGTCGCCAGATTTGTACACCTTTTAATGCTTCGTTGTAAAGATCTTACCGCATTTTTCGGAGTGGAACAACCGGGGAAATACATACCGGCCAATTCGGAGAAAGAAAGAATCAGTTTTGCCATTTGCTAAGGTTTTAGGTTTAATATTAAAATTCAGTTTTTTAAAGCTCTACAAAGATACTACATCAGAATGGCGAAGTCAAGTATTTGGGTTGGTTTTTCCGACTTTTATTTTTTCTTTTTTTTATTCTTCTCATTTTTCTAAGATAACATCTTGTATATTCGTTTTTTTTATAAATTTGTCCAACTTACAACATAACAAAAAACAATATGCGACACTCTTGTATTTCCTTTCTCAGCATCTCTCTTTTTCTTCTCACGGCTTGTTCCGGAGAAAAAGGTTCACATGAACAGGTTTCTACAGTCAGTATTGATAAAGGCGTCGAACACTTTGATGCGGACTACACTTCGGCACAATATCAATCTCTTTTCAAGAATCCGAAAACGATCCGGCTGGAAACGAATGATAAATACCTGTTGAGTGCTAATGCGTACCTGCTTAATGTGACTCCAAAGTACATAGTTATCGGAGATAAGACGGGTTTTTATTTCTTTAATGCCGAAAACGGTTCTTTTCTTTCTGTGATGGACAGGAAGGGAAATGGACCTGAAGAATATGCCGACATCTTTTCCCGCTTTTTTGATGAAGAAAAAGAGTTGATTTATGTTGCTACTCCTAATAAGACTAAATTATATAAGCCGGACGGGACTTTCGTCAGCGAATACCCCAAAGATAGTATATCCAACTTTATAGGTGTATCCAACGGATATTGGGGAACCTACAAAAGAGAATATCAGAAATCGCACTTAGTAGCCTTCTTTGATAAGGAGTGGAACATGAAACAATCTTTTTTTCCTTTCGATGCTGAATCGGTGACGGGCTTTTCGGGTGGCTACATCGTGCCCAGATTCAGAGCCGGAAACGACCAAGTGTGTATCGTGATTAATGATACGTTGTATGCCAGCAGAAAGGAAAAACTCATTCCCGCTGTAGCCATCAATCAGGGCAAACTAAAGATGCCGACAGATTTGAATGGTGATCTTGAACGTATGCTTACGGAAGGGAAATATTGTATTAAGGCGGAAAATGCTTTATTGGTGAATGACTTGTTGTTTTATGATTTCTTCTGGAATGAGAGCAGGCATTATACACTATGGGATACAAATAGCGGGGAATTGTTGACTCATTCGGAAAAAGGATACGCCATGCCTTATAATGAGAAAGCAATTGTAAATACTCCCGTTTCCCTTATCCGGAACAACAAGGCATATACATTGCTTTCTGTTGATAAGTTGGCTCAATATGGTTTAGCCAGTGAGGAGGATGACTCGAATCCTACATTGCTCTGTGTGGATTTAGGAAACTGAAATATAGTGTCCAGCAAGTCCAACCAATGTTCCCAATATTACGGCATTGAATGCTATTATTGGCAAAGATTTCTTATCCGAATGTCCTACCTGAATAAGCATCGGGATAGTTAGTGCCAAGCCTACAACGCCTCCTTCCAGCCACCAGGGAATATGAGGTATGTCTACATTGAGAATAATAATTGAAACGAAAAAGTAATGGAAAAACGCCGAAACGGTGGAGTAGCGGGGAAGTTTCTGCATAATCATAGGAATGATGTCTATGACTCCGGCAACCAATCCGATAATTGCCGAGAAAAGTACTTTGTCCATGTTAGATATTATTTAGTTAATGATGAAAAATCATCTGTTTTAAGCAAATTGAAAAGATATTCTTTGGCTTGCTGTTTAGAAGAGTGTCTGAGTAAGTTTGAATACAGGGCTGTCGCGGCATCAATGTTTTCCATGGCAGACTTCGATGTGGAGATTCTCTCCGGTATCAATGATGATGAGTAAGGCAGGGCAGGATCGATACGGTGTTGGCTGAGGGCATAATTTACCCGGTTCATACAGTTACATTTCTTGCCTCCTGCATGTTCGCAATATTCTGACAGGAAAGTACTCATTACCTTTCTGGAGCGTGACAGCCGTTGCCTGAAGTTGTCAGCCGACAATCCTGTAATCTCACTTCCCAGTCTGCTGTCTACATCAAACATGGTTCCCAAAATGAAGATTAACCTGTCGAATGGATTTAAGCATTGAAGCAAAACGTTGGTGCATGACAGTTTCAGCTCTTCCGAGAAAATCTTTTTCTCAGCCGGATTCGTTTGGTCAACTGAAGAGGAGACATATCTGTCTATATCACTCCCGAAGATTTCAAAAGACAAAGGATGATTTACGAAGTCTTTATTCTTCTCATTGATTAAATGGTTTACGGCTATTTTATACACCCATGTCGAAAATAAACTTTTTCCTTTATAAGAAGAAAGGCTTGTGATGACCTTTATCAGAATGTCTTGCTTTGCGTCTTCAGCATCTTCAATCCGCCCGAGCATGCGCAATGACAAATTAAACACCGGACCTTCAATATTCTCAATGATTGCTTCTAATGCCTCTTTAGAGCCATTTATCGCTTGGTCCACATGATAGATTTCTATTTCCATGATTTCTGTTTTATATATTTAGACATGGGCCGAAGAGGATTGTGACAGTCATTTGTGTTTTTAACATTAAAAAAATGCAGAGACTATTCTTTTTATCGGATAATCTCTGCAATACCAGATACATGCTTTACACTCAGTGGAGTTTTATAGTATGATTATAACAAATAGAATATACCATACATCATTACGAAATTAAATCCCGAATGTGCCGCAATTGCTCCCCAAAGTGAATCACAATACAGCTTACATCTGAAAAACACCTGGCTGACTATAAACATTGAAAACACCCAAAGCAAGGCAGGAATCGGTAAGAAGCACCATGTTCCCAGTGTATAAACGATCCCGAAATGGGCTACATGCGTTAATGCAAAAGCCAGTGAATCAAAGTATGAAGCCTTTGTCTCTCCGAATTTAGGGACAAAGCACCCGTGAATAATGCCTCGATACAGGAATTCTTCGCCTATCGGACTAAATATCATGCTTGGAATAACAGCGATTGTGAAGTACAACAATTTATCATCTCCTGTTATACCACTGCTGGGATTATTTCCCCCGATATATACAAATGCGTTTTCGACAGATTGTCCATACAGAAAAGAAAATAAACCAAATATGGCCAAGCAAATAATCCCGCCGGACAGGAAAGAAACTCCTATTCTCCACCAATGCGTGGGATGTTTAAGCCCTATGCCTTTCCGACCATACTTTGTAAGAAGAATGAACGGGATAATCCACATGCTTAAAAATACGAACATGACAGTGCCGTAACTTCTGTCCACATAAGATTGTAGCACGATTATAAAACGGGGTATTCCGAATAATAATATGAGAAATACGCCTAATTTCCAATTAAATTGAAAATGATTGCCCCAGAATTTCTTTAGATACCGGTCCATAGCAGTAGAATTTATAGATTATACTTCTTTTGAAAGAATGCTCGTAAAATTACAAAATAAATCGAAAGGACAATCTTCTTTTACATTTTATGTGCCCACCTTTTCTTTTATCCGTAATATTGGTTATATATTCTACAATTTATACACCTGCATCATTGCTTTCTGCTGATAAATTGGCTCATTATAGCTTAGTAAATGAGGAGGATAACTCAAATCCGACATTGCTAAGTGTGGATTTAGAGTGAATTTCTATTCTATAACATAGCTGTAATTTGCTTCTCCAGTGCTTGTTTGATGAAAGCATTGATAGAGATACCTGCACGCTGTGCCAGCATTGCGATATGGCTATGTATCTCAGGAGTCAGACGAACATTTAATGATCCTGAATAGCTTTTGTGCGGTTGTATTCCTTCTTCCTCACAATAAGCCAGATAATCATCGACTGCTTCATGAAATGCTTCTGTCAGTTCTTGAACACTCTGTCCTTCAAAATTAACCATTCCATTTATTCCTTCTATTTTACCGAAAAAAACGCTGTCTTCTTCACTGAAGTTGACAGACCCAATGAAACCTTTGTACCTTAATGTATTCATAATAATACTCCTTTCTTCATTTTATAAAACCTGCATCCATCAAATCATTTAATACTTGTTTCATTGCATACCCTTTGATAAGGTTGCCGGGATGAGGTTTGTGAATCATTATAGGGCGTTTGTCTCCATTCTTAAAGATAACTCTCGAACCGGAAGTTTTACCTTTATTCGATTTTTCATAACCAAATATCGACAACAAGCGTTCCATTTCTTCAAATGTAAAATTTGCTGGTAACGACTTGAAACGTTCGATAAGTTTTTCTTTTGTTCCCATTCATTTATAAGTTTCAGCAAATGTAACTACAAAATAGTTACAATCCAACAATAGGGGGTATAAAGTATATAAAAAGGAGATACATCCGTAATATTGGTTATATATTCCGTAATTTATATACCTGCATACTGGATAATACTCCGTAATTTTGTATCATTGCAATATGCTTACCGAATCGAAGCGTTTGCTACGGAAAAGTAATCTATGTTTGAACTAAATAATATATCGTATGAAAAGACTTACATTCTTTATGGTAGCGATTATGGCGTTATGTTTGACGGCAATCGCACAGAAACAAAGTTCTAAGACATTGGTTGCCTATTTCTCGGCAACGGGAACAACAGAAAAAGCAGCCAAGGTAGTTGCAGAAGTCACAGGTGGCACTCTCTACGAAATACAGCCTGCGAAGAAGTACACCTCTGCCGATCTGGACTGGCACGACAAGTCCTCACGCAGCAGTGTGGAGATGGCGGATGCCAAATCACGTCCTACTTTAAGCTCCAAAGTGGAGAAACTGGCGGACTATGATACTGTTTATATTGGTTTTCCCATCTGGTGGAATTTAGCTCCGAGAATCATTAATACTTTTATAGAAAGTGGTGATTTTTCAGGTAAGACAGTGATTCTGTTTGCCACATCGGGCGGAAGCAGTATCTCCAATTCCGAAAAAGAGTTGCAGAAAACTTATTCCAATCTGAAGTGGCAGAAAGGCAAACTGCTGAACGGTGCAACCAAAGAAGACATTAAACAATGGACTAAAAAATAAATTAGTATGAGAAAGAATTACGGAGCAAAACCCTTTTCCTATCCGCAGCCGGTGTTTATCATCGCTGCTTATGATGAAAATGGACTCCCAAACGCTATGAATGCGGCTTGGGGTGGTATCAGTGAAATGAAAGAGATTAGTATTTGCATCAGTGAAGGACACAAGACCACTGCGAATATCCTGAAACGCAAAGCATTTACAGTAAGTATGGCAGAAGTGGGGCAGGTTGTTGCCTGCGATTATGTAGGTATAGTTTCCGGCAATAAGGTAACGGACAAATTCGCCCGTGCAGGCTTCCATGCCACCCGTTCGAAGTTCGTGGATGCTCCGCTGATTGACGAACTGTCCGTAGCGGTGGAGTGCAAACTGAAAGATTATAATCCCGAAACCTGCATCTTGCGTGGAGAGATCGTAAATGTAAGTGTAGACGAGCGTGTACTTGATGAAAATGGAAAAGTAGATGCTTCCAAAGTAGCTCCCATCATCTTCGATCCGTTTAACAACGACTATCTGAAGGTGGGCGAAAAGGTGGGTAAGGCTTTTTCGGATGGCAAGGCATTGAAATGATTCTAAAATCAGGTCTTCATAAAAAAATATTCCTCAAAGTATAGCTTAAATACTTTGAGGAATACAGATCAATGATACATTGTGATAGTTCTGTTAAACTACTTCATTATCAATTTGTTTAATCACCCTGCAAGGATTTCCTACGGCTACACAGTTGTCAGGAATAGAATGGGTTACTATACTGCCGGCACCTATGACACTGTTTTTCCCAATTGTCACTCCCGGTAGGATTATTGCACCACCACCAATCCACGCTCCATCATTTATTCTTACGGGGAGTGCATAGGTTTTGCATATACCTTCTCCTGCTTCCCAATCCGCCACGACTCTTTCTTGCAATTTGGTAGAGTGGGTGGCTGTGTATATCTGTACATTGGACGCTATCAACACATTGTCGCCTATCTCGATTATGTTGTTGTCTACAAACGTACAGTTCATATTGATGATAACCTGGTCACCAATGAAAATATGCTTCCCGTATTCGCAATGGAAATCAATATCGATGTGAACATGTTCTCCCATCTTGCCGAACAAATCATGAAAAATTCGCTTTCTCTGTTCCGTATCGGCATAATCCGTTTCATTTAGTTGTTTCAATAATCTTTTAGCATTCAGCGTCATATCTGCCAATACTTTGTCACCGCCATTGAACGGTTCTCCGGCTAAGCACTTTTCCAATTCTGTTTTCATATATTGAGATCTACTAATTTTTAGAGCATTCAGGTCATTACGAAGATGACTTATTCACCACATTTATGTGATAAAGATAAGGATAAAAAACGGAAATATGAACAACTATACTTTTCAAATACCAGATTAAAAACAACCATTAATGATTATTTATCCAACCACTCTTTCAAAGCAGAAGCTCGTTCTCTACTTACAATAATCTCTGTATCAGGATATTTTTTCATATGTATTTTTAATCTGGAGTTAAAGTAGTTGCTTACATTCCGTATGCTGTCAATGTGCAAAAGATATTGCCTGTTTGCCCTGAAAAAAATATCGGGATTGAGTTGGCTTTCCAGTTCATCCAATGAATAAGATATGTTCATGGATGCTCCATCGTTCAGAAATATAAGCGTCGTCCGTTCTTTCAAAGCGATATGGCTGATGTTTTTCACTTGTACGGAGATGTACCCATCCCGGTAGGGCAACAGGAAACGCTCGCGATAACGGTAATTATTGCGGTACATATATTCCACTAACCGACGCATATCTTCTCCATGCGTGTCGGACAAAGTCCGGCGACGCACCTTATTGATGGCTTCAGCCAATTCTTCGGAATTAATGGGTTTGAGCAGGTAGTCGAAGCTGTTATATTTAAAAGCTTGGATTGCATATTCATCATAGGCAGTGGTGAAGATGATTGGGGATGGTATGGCCGTCTGACGCAATACGTCAAAACTTAGTCCATCGGACAGGCGTATGTCCGCAAGTATAAGATCCGGAGTCGGATGGGTTCGTAGCCATTCCACCGATTCCTGAATATTGGCCAGTGGTCCTTCCACATGAAAAGTCGTATCTATCTCCTCCAATTGACGTCTCAGGCGATTGAAGTTTCGCTGTTCATCTTCAAGAATTAAGATATTCATATTAAGTATTATTTATAATAGGCAGTTTGACAATATAGGTATTTTCTCGTTGTTCGATAAAAGGTTTTTTCTTGCAAAGTAAGAGATAACGCCCGATGATATTTTTATTGCCGATCCCCGTCGATTCAAAATCGGATGCTATCGGGCGTAAGTCGTTTTCTACTACAATATCATTTTCTTCACGGAAAACACGTATCGAGAGAGGGTGTCGAGCCGATGCACGGTTGTGCTTAATGGCGTTTTCCACCAATAATTGTAGGCAAACGGGAGGTATCTGCCCGTCGATTTGCTTCAATGTTTCATCTATATTTATGCAGACAGCGTCCTCGTAGCGCATTTTTATCAAGTAAATATAAGAATGGAGGAAAGCGATTTCTTCTTCGATGCTTACCGTATCTCGTTTCAGATTCTGGATGACGTACCGGTACACCTTTGACAAGTTGTCCAGAAACTTTTCAGCCAATGCAGTGTCTTCCACTATCAATTCAGAAAGAATGCTGAAGTTGTTGAACATGAAATGAGGGTCTATTTGCGATTTCAATACTTCCAATTGCATCTGTGCGGCATGTTCCTTTTCTTTCAGAAGGGTTATTTCCAACTCCTTTTTCTGTCTTTCGGCTATATTGGGCATCAGTATAGATATAAGACACGAATGTCGCCATTACACTGAATATGTACAACCCCTGATGAAAAAAAGCAAGCCCCTCATCAAAACATATATTTATCAACAGAGAAAAGCACCAAACGGTCAGGTTGTTAAATAAGAGTAGCAGGAAAGCACAGATAAACAGTCGTAGATACGGCTTATCCGTAAATGAAACGAGACGAAACGACCAACTGCTATAAAAGACAGATAGTTCCACGAATACGAAACTTATCAGCAACGACACGCCGAAATCGATCATATAATCTACAAACGACAGTTCGCCGCCGAAAAACCACGTAGTATATTCTTTGTCGATCAATGCTGTCAGCAGATAACTGAGAAGAAATACAATCACTACCAGTAGCACGCGATTTTTTATATTGTCGAACTTGGTTTTTGCCATCCGTTTTTATTTGCAAAATAAGTGACTTTCACCTCTTCCTCCAAACAAAGTGGAGACGAAGCTTCATAAATAGTTCTCGAAATGATATAAATTGAGTGTGAATCGAATACAGGAAATGAAAAAGAGAGTATATTTCATTATCCACATGTCGTAATCCATTTATTACGTTTCCGAAACTGTTTTCTACGCTTCACGCATTTGCTTATTGCGGTACAGTTCCGTAATTCTTTCCTTTGCGCCAAAAAAGAGAAGAAAGAATGAAAAGAATTATTGGAGTTATACTTTTAGCATGTACAATGTGCCTGTCTTCGTGCAAGAACAGGGAAGTGAAAGAAACACTGCCATTGTGCCGGGTGATGACTGTTGCCGCAAAGGCGGTGGAAATAAACGAGTCTTATTCAGCTTCCATACAAGGGCGGCAGGATATTGACATCTACCCACAAATATCGGGTACAATAACAGAGCTTCGTGTGTATGAAGGGAAAACGGTTCGGAAAGGTGAAGTAATGTTCGTCATAGATCAAGTGCCTTACCGTGCAGCATGGCGCAAAACAATGGCTGATGTACATGCAGCTGAAGCGCAGGTGGAGACGGCTCGTCTGGAATATCGCAGCAAGCAACAGCTTTTTGCGGAAAAAGTCGTTTCAGAATACGATCTGTCCACTGCGAAGAATGCCCTTGCCATTGCCGAAGCGACATTGGAACAGGCAAAGGCTTTGGAAGAGGATGCACGGAACAGCCTGTCTTATACGGAGGTGAAAAGTCCGTCGAATGGAGTTGTCGGCACACTACCTTACCGGGAGGGCGCATTGGTCAGCGCTTCGATGGCTATTCCGTTAACTTCCGTTTCCGACAATTCAGAGATGTATGTCTATTTTTCAATAACCGAGAAGCGGGTTCATTCCTTACTCCGACAATACGGATCCCATGATGAAGTAATCCGCCAAATGCCTCCGGTCAGATTACAACTGAATGACGGTAGTCTGTATGATGGACAAGGACACGTAGAGAGCATTAGCGGCATTATCAACCGGAAGACCGGTACGGTATCCGTCCGCAGTATTTTTGATAATACCAACCGTACATTATTAAGTGGGGGAATCGGTAACGTCATTATTCCGCATCGTGAAGATTCTGTCATTGTCATTCCGCAGACGGCTACCACCGAATTGCAGAATAAGATTCTGGCATATAAGGTAGCTGAAGACGGTTGTGTTCACTCTTGTGAACTGACTGTGGAAAAACTCAATGATGGCAAAGATTATATTGTCAGATCCGGTCTTGCCGTAGGTGACGTAATTGTAACCGAAGGAACGGGACTTCTGCGGGACGGTATTCAGATAGATATAAGAAAAGATGAACCCTCCAAATAATAAAAAACTATGAACCTAAGATTTTTTATAGACCGCCCAGTTTTTTCTGGCGTCATATCTGTCGTGATCGTACTAATGGGATTCATCGCCTTATCTAATCTGCCTGTGGAACAGTATCCTGATATTGCACCGCCTACTATTCAAGTATTTGCCAACTATCCGGGAGCCAACGCCGAAACGGTACAGAAATCGGTTGTAGTTCCTCTGGAGGAGTCCATCAACGGGGTGGAAGATATGACTTATATCACCTCCACGGCCTCTAATAACGGTGATGCCATGATAAATGTTTATTTCAAGCAGGGAAGTAATGCTGATATGGCGGCGGTAAACGTACAGAACCGTGTATCCACTGCCTTGAGTTTGCTTCCTGCCGAAGTGACAAAAGTCGGTGTTACCACCATGAAGCAACAGAATGCCGAACTGAAAACATTCTCGCTCTTTGACCCTACCGGGAAATATGATTTGCAGTTCCTGAACAATTACATGAAGATAAACGTGGAACCGCGTATCAAGCGTATCGGGGGTGTGGGTAATATGATGCTGTTCGGTTCCAATTACAGTATGCGTATCTGGATGAAACCCGATAAGATGGCGCAATACGGTCTTATCCCTTCGGACATCACCGCTATGCTGGAACGGCAGAACATTGAAGCTGCTACGGGAGCCTTTGGGGAAAATCATGATAACGCTTATCAGTACACAATGAAATACCGAGGCCGATATTCCACTCCGGAAGAGTTCGGTGAACTTGTCGTTCGTTCCCTCCCTAGCGGTGAGGTTCTCCGACTCAATGAAGTGGCAGATGTAGAGTTGGGCGATGAAGCCTACAACTATTCGACTGAGATGAATGGTCATCCGGCTGCTATGGTAATGATTTACCAAAAGGCCGGCTCCAATGCTTCGGAAACTATCAATGAAATAGATGCCGTACTGGACGAGCTCGGCAAGGATTTACCTAAAGGACTGGAATTCGTAACTCTGAACGACACGAACATTTTTCTGAAAGCATCCATCAAGGTTGTATTGAAAACATTGTTGGAAGCTATCTTACTGGTAGTGCTGGTGGTATATGTGTTTTTGCATGACATTCGTTCCACCCTTATTCCGACGATAGGCATTGTGGTATCCATTGTTGGCACATTTGCTTTTATGGCAGTGGTTGGATTTTCTGTCAATTTAATCACGCTCTTTGCACTGGTTCTTGCTATCGGTACGGTAGTGGATGATGCCATTATCGTGGTCGAAGCGGTACAAGCACGTTTCGATATAGGTTATCGTTCTTCCTATATGGCCACCAACGATGCTATGCGGAGTGTCGCATCGGCTATCCTGACCTCTACGCTGATATTCATGGCCGTGTTTATTCCCGTTTCCATGATGGGAGGTACATCCGGAGAATTCTACAAGCAATTCGGCATCACGATGGCCGTAGCTGTGGGTATTTCAGCGATCAATGCATTTACCCTTTCACCTGCCTTGTGCGCTTTGCTGCTTCATCCTTACAAGGATGAGCAAGGGAATACGAAGAACAATTTTGCCGCTCGTTTCCGTACAGCGTTCAATGCGGCT
>OMDF01001406.1_pt1 | contig 11541 bp, 9 predicted proteins | sample 1673631 | NCBI WGS metagenome assembly OMDF01 (sample SAMEA103958117, study PRJEB25191) | human gut metagenome | biome: human-associated habitat [ENVO:00009003]; feature: intestine environment [ENVO:2100002]; material: feces | place: Germany | collected 2013/2015 | reverse complement strand
AAGAATACCGCTCGAAGTAGCTTTCGATGTACTCCCGGATGCGGAGCATAAGCTCCTCGCTCTTGCTTCTCATATTGTACTTTTCTCCTATCTGGAACAAAAGTTCCTGATAGCTCTATTATACACAAAACGAGCAGAAAATCAAGAGGGAAAATGAGAAGGTGTGCAATCAGATGCACACCTTCGGGGGAAAATCTTCATTTTTTAACCTGACCGATGGATATGCTGGGCGTTTCATCGGCTGGTTGCCGTTCGCTGAAGCTCTCCAGCATCCTTTGAAAGCCGTCTACCGCTTCCTGCGGCGCTGTGATCTTCATCTTCCCGCCGGAGGCGAATACCCAGCCGTAGAAATTGCTGCTGAGATCAACGGTCGCCTCCACAGTGAAGTGGTTCTTGTCCACAATCTGCGTGGGAGCATCCTCCCCGAAGCGGTCGATGATGCTGTTCATGAGGGTGTTTTCGCACAGCAGCGTAACATGGCATGTTTTGCCGGCAAGCATGGAAAACTCCTGTGTAAAATACGCCGACACATCGAAATCCTCGGGCTTTTGAAGGGCAGCTTCCTGCGTGATCTGCAACCCGTCGATGCGGTCTACCCGGAACTTCGCAATCTGCTGCCTGTGTTCGTGGAAGCCCACAAGATAGTAGCTGTCGTTGTTCCAGAGCAGGGCATATGGGGAGACGGAATAGACTTTCCCGCCGTTTCGATGCACGCGCTCTTTGGAGGGGGAATAATCGAAGTAGCGGAAGGCGATTTTCCTTTGCGCTGCAATGGCGGTCTGGATGCGGTCTACGCTGATGTAGACGCCCTCGTTGACAGCTTTTACGCGGCTGTCGATGTACAGATGCCTTTCCAGCAGTGCGGCGTCTCCGGGAGCAACAAAGGTCGTCAGCCGTTTGACCAGCTCCTTGCTTTTTCCCGGCGTGATGAACCGCGCAGATTGCACCGCGTCGATGAGCAGCTTGACCTCCGGGGCTTCAAAGTGCCGGGTTGCCACATGGTAGAGGTTCTGCACTCTGCGTTCTTTGACGATATCCACGCCGAACTCCACAAGCTGTTCAATGTCGTTGCGGAGCGTGCGCGGGTCGGCGGTGATGCCGTGTTCCTTCAAATGGGCGGAGATATCCGCAAGGGAGACCGGGTGCGCTTCGTCCGTGGTCTCCCAGAAGTATTTGAACAGGATGAGCGTGCGGTTTGTGAGTGCCATAGTTCCTCCGTTTCTGAAAATAGTCATCTTCATGAATGAGCAAAAGGAGTGGGGGTTTTTAGTAAACGCAGAGGATATTTATCCTGCTATTTGGGTTTTGCAGTGCTTAGCATAGCGGTTTCTTGTCTTTCCGTTTGACTTAATCATTGTAATTTTTCCTCTCTTGAACGCGGATGTCCATCTTCTCGGCATTCCTCATACGCTATCCAGCGGTTCATTATTTAGCGTAATCACTCTGGTGGCCTTCCTCGCTATTTCCGGATCGTGCGTAACGATAACTATCGTCTTCCCTTCGTTGTTCAATCTCAAAAGCATATCCAGTACAACTTCAGCATTTTTCATGTCCAACGACCCGGTTGGCTCGTCACACAAAATCAACTCGGAGTTCTTTAATACAAGCCTTGCTAACGCAATTCGTTGTTGTTCACCTCCAGAAAGCTTATAAACCTTCGTGTTGGTCTTTATGGAAGATAGCCCCAAATCAAACAGCATTTTTTGTTTGCGCTGGCTAAAGCCTACCCTTGAACAGGTTTTATTTCTGACGATATCTAAATTGTAATCAATATCCTCGTTATCAATCAATCCGTAGTTTTGAAAAAGGAAGCCGATTTTTTCCCTTCTCAACTTATTTGCGGTCGCTCCTCCAGGGGATACCCCGCTGATTCCAAACAAACTGACTCGTCCAGATGTAGGCTTTTCAAGAAGTCCTATTACATTGAGAAGCGTTGATTTTCCAGAACCGCTTTCACCCATAATACAGAGGAATTCTCCGACATCAACTACAAGATTAAAGCGGTCAAAAACTGTTTTCATTCCAAAGCGCACGGCGATATTTTCCAGTTTTACAATCGACATATTATACCCCTTTCTTTAGCACGTTAATAATATTCTTCTTTTCGCTAATCACAATCACAGCGATAGAGAATGCGATCTCTGTTGCTTGTAGAGTTAGATGTGCCTTTAGTCCCTGCTTTCCTGTTATTGCATAGCACACAATAAAAATCAGAACCTGAGCTACAACAAGGGGAAGGACTATTCCTCGCCATCGTTCTGCTCTTGGTCGACCCAATGATAGCAGAATAAAGCACTTATACTCATTAATCCTAAATAGAGATATTATCGCTTGGGAAACGGTCATAATCGTTAAAAACGCAAAAATACCCATAACTGCGAATAACGCGCGCGTTTGGACGCGAAGGTCATCAAGTTCCTGCCTGATAAGAGTATTAGGGATAACAAAACTCGGCAGATTATCGTCTAATGAATTTTTATTTATCTCTTCCATTAACGTTGCTTTTCTATCAGCAGGCGCAAGTCCATTTAATGGAATAAAAAGATACGGCCTGCCTCCAAACAAGTTGATATCGGGAACAAGGCAGTTGTTGGCTGTGAGAACTTGAACAATCGCATCGTTTATGTAATTGTGCTTATCTGGTGCAACATCAGGATTTATAGAAAAAAATTCTTGATCGTCTGCAATATAAATGATCTTAAGTTCACGTGCAGACGGCCGTTCTTCACAACCATATAAGCCGACATGCAAACTATCATGGAACGCTTCCCTGTCTGAAGATAATACGCTGATCAATTCAGCCTCTCTTTGCCGATACTTGTTCTGAACTAAATAGATAGTTTTTTCTTCAAATTCATCAATATGCACCGAGTTTCCATTCAAGTCTTTGACAGGAAACTTCAAAAGATAATTTGCGTTTACGACAAAAATACGGTTTAAGATATCCGCATTAAGTTGATCATTTTGTTCTGTAAACAGCAACGATGCTGCATAGATTGCTCCCTCGTTAGAGTTGGCATACTTGAAAAATTCATATCCTGGAATATCAAGAGGATATTCGCCACGTCTAATTGCATCCTGATCGTTTCCGGAAGAAACTGGAAAGAACACGCCATAATCCTGAATGGAAGCCCAAACAGAAAGATTATTTGTTCTCTTATTAACAATATTGATATTTGTTATTGCTGCATTTAAAATCGCTACGCAAATAACAGAAGTTAAAATGTAGCAGAGAAGATTAATAACAACTACCGTCCTCACAGGAGCTTGCCCCTTCATTGTCTGTGTCAATTTAATTCTTGCCGCATATCCCATATAGGTAATAGTTGCAATTAGCAGTTCAATGATTCCACATATTATTATGGTTGGCAAAGTCGAAACAATCAGGTAAGTTTGCAATGAGTCTGCAATTAGTAAAATAATCGTTGAAATCAAAAAGGATAGTAAAACCGAACCTGCCAATGAACATAGAGCCGCACGAAAAACACTTTCAGCGGTAGAATATCCCGTTGTTTTCAACACGGCAATTTCTTTACCTAAGAAGACGCACGAAAAAGCAAATATCAAAAATAAAGTACAAAGAGCAGCCACCTTTACATAAAGTAAAATGTTGCTAAGATTATCGTCTTCGTCCATTTGAAATGAGGAGTTCATATTTATGGTATACTGCTCCGTTTCAAACGGAATATTGTACTCGTGACGCAGATATTCAGATACTTCAGCAACGAATACCTCAGCGTCTGATTGAGATGAGACGCAAATATTATATGTCCCTTTTATTTCGTAGTTTTGAGGCAGTGCTTTTAGTGGTCGGATATAGAAAACCGTAGATTTGTTGAATCCATATATCGTTCCGATCTGATTTTGATCTTTAGTTTGACTTGTTGACACAAATGCTTGCAGATAGTCCATATCTGAAGAACCAAGCATTCTGCCCTCTATCACCTCACAATTTTTCCCATATATCGATGTTGTAAAAACATACTCCTCGACAACAGACTTATTATTGTTGTAGTCAAAAGAGTTGACCTGCCGTACTATATCAACACCTTTGTCATTGGCTACTGAACACAACGCATCAAGCACTTCTACATCGTAAGAATTGACATTGATTATGTATCGAAATTGAGATGGAATCGACCGCAATTGCGATATTTCTTTGTTTGAATACTCGATAATAGTTGTTATTGTTAGTATCACAAAGACAGCCACGGTAGCAAAAGATACAACTTTTTTCATGTTCATCCTCCCTTACAATGATACACCGAGAACTAATGGCGGCAACAACTTTCCGCCGCCATTAGCCGGTAGGGATTTAACGTTCAAAAAACAGCGACTCAATTTCGAACATCCCAATTGGTGTACGCTATAGACTGAAGGTTCTTACCCTTAGTCGAGGAATAGGATGTCGTCCGGGCTGGAACCCACCCGCTATTGTTGTAGTTCCCATCAATCTCACAGGAGGAACGATGGGTTTTGGTGTTATGATCCAGATTGGAATAAGCTGTCTTTACGGGCTTGGTTCCAACAAACCCGATGCCTGTTCCGTAACGCCATTGTCCATCTCCATTATCCACCATGACCGTAGTACGAGTGTTCTCGTGATTGGGACCAAGGACAGCAGTATGTCTTTCTCGATTCTCTGCGTAAGCAGAACTGCTCAAAGCCGAGAAGATGAGTATGGCCACCAGCAAAATGCTAATGCCTTTTCTTGTCTTTTTCATATGATACCTCCGTATGTTTTACTGCTATTTCTTTGTAATGATGTCTATTAACCGTGATACAGCTGGTTAATTAACCACTGTACCTGCCAATTTACTGTACCATTTTAATCACCACCTACGATAGTTTCGCTGCTATACCGCCTGCTTTTGTTTCAATCAGGTTGAAACTCTTTTAATTATTCTTTTGAATTGCGTGTTCTTCAAAACAATTCCGCTACGCTACAATCATAAAACATCGCCTCCTCTCAATCTGTTGAGCCGCTCTATTGCCGCCTCTACACATACAACGTTTTGAGGCTATGAACCGGTTACAGATTCCCGAAAGAAATTATCCCACCCTGCCTTGAACGCACGCCAAGGGCATGGTATAATTTGTACAGTAGAAATCATACAGTAGAATTTGTACTGACATTGAGGAGTGAAAACATGAATGGTCGCTATGATTTCCTGATTTTGCATTTGTTGAGCAGAGAGGAGATGTACGGGTTCCAAGTCATAAAGAAAGTCAGCGATAGGTGCACCGATGCTGAGTTTGAACTGAAAACGGGAATGCTTTATCCTCTGCTGTCTGCTTTGGAGACTAAGGGATATTTGTCATCACGGCTTGTCCCGGTAGCCGGCAGAGAACGCAAGGTGTATAAGGCGACCGAGAGCGGTATTGATTACCTTGCGCATAAGAAGGAAAAGTGGTACCGATGGGAAGAATTTGCCAATAGCATTCTTGAGCTTTGATTGTAACCTGTTTCCCGTTACAATCGTTGTATGAATGGAGGCTCATGGGCTATAGAAAGGAAAACCAATGCTATTGATTTATATGAGCTTTATAGACGACGAATCTCATCGCCGACTATTTGAGGAAATATACCTCAGTTATCGAAAACAGATGTTTCTCGTTGCACGCACCGTGCTTAAAAACGATTCTGATGCCGAGGATATTGTACATGACGTCTTTCTGAGGATTGCAAGGAAGTATATGGCAAAAATCAGTACCATCGAAAACGAGACTGATTTAAGGAACTATTTGTTAAAAGCGACAAAAAACGCTGCCTTAGATCACCTAAGAAAGCATCGTCATGAACGTGTTCGGACGGAGGAAGAAAACGAAACAGATGTGCCTGATTCGGAAGAAATGCCGGACGATGCTCTTGTCGAAAAGATACATAATCGCATTGAGTACAAAAAGATTGTATCAGCAATAGCATCTATGGGCGACATATACAGAGATGCCCTGTATTATCACTTTGTATTGGAGCTATCGGTGCCTGAAACGGCTAAGTTGCTGAACTGCAAGGTGTCAACCGTAAAGCAAAGGCTGGTGCGTGGGAAAAAGCTTCTTCATGTGCAGCTATTCGAAAGGGGGGAACAATAATGGCTGAAAACAAACTTAAAACGGCGCTTCGGGAAGTTGTTTCTGCTGAGTTCGCCGAGATTCCAAGGAATGAACGAGAGATAAACCATTCATTCTCAGATGATTTTTTGCGCAGAATGGATAAACTCACACATGCACAGCGAAGCAGGTTCTGGCGAATGACGAACACTGTGCCTAAGCGGGTTGCAGCCGTCGCAGCCGCATTTTTACTGATTGCGCTGACCGCTTGCAGCATTCCTTCGGTACGAGCTGCGGCAACTAAATTCATCCGGGAGACATTTGACTCCTATGTTCACTTCTTTACGGAAAAGTCTGAAAGAAGACAGATTACAGAGCATTACCGTCTAACGGAACTTCCGGATGGATATGCAGAAGAAATCGTCGTAAAAAATGACTCCTGTTGTATTTCCTTCTATCAAAATGAGGCGGGAGATCGGATCATCTTTGCGCAAAGCGTAACAGAAGATTTTGTAATTGATGTAGATAATGAGAATGGGAAACACTCCCAAATTGACCTATCCGGCACAGATGTATCAATTTATGAATCTGCCGGCGTTATGGTTGCAGTGTGGCTTCACGATCAATACGCTTTCAATCTAACGGTTTATGGAGACTGCGGGATTGACCTGATGATTAAGTTAATAGACTCGGTTCAAAGGCAGTGAAACAACAGCACAAACGAAACGAGGGAGGTTGCAGGCTAATGCCGACAATCTCCCTCGTTTGTATCTCACACTGAAAGGCATTCCAAACAATGCTTGGCAGTGCGCCTAATACGTTTTCTTGATTGTTCGAGTAATCGTGTCGGGAGCGCCACCCGAACCGGATATCACATAGACAACCGTGATGCGATATGTCCCTTTTGATGGAAGCTGGAACGTGTGATCGCCGGCATAAACGTAATTGTATATCACATCGTACCATTCGTTATTAGGCTCGCCAATATCAACGCGCTTCCAAAACAATCCCCACGTTTTCTTCTCAATATAAGTCGTGATCTCACCTTTGGTTGTTTTTCCGGAAATCCCTTGATATTGATTGGTTACTGTCAACAGGCCGCTGCTTGAAACGGCTGCAACGCTGCTTGCCAGTATGGTGTTGTTAAAGCGCGTTCCGTTCGATGATGCGACAATCACGCCGACTGTCGCGCTGAGCATCAGAACGATGACAACCAGCATGATAAACAGGTTTCTTCTTTTTTTGATCATATTCGGTTCCTCCTATACTCTCTTGCTTGTGGTGATGCTATCAAGAGAAATGTCCCCACGATAGCTCTTTACATATTCAACGTTTCTCATTGACATAGAGGTTACAGCTCATTCCATGGTTAACAACTACCACGGTCACATTTTGGGGAATGGCTCCTTAAACGCAGAATCAGATAAAAAATACAGATCTTGCGTTTTTATATGGTGCAGGTGCTGACTAAACATTGGCTGAATAAGACCCACCGCTTGAGGCGGCTTTGCTTTTCTATTTACGCGCAACACTGCCCATCATTCGCAATGCCCACTTATAAGGAAAATATATTTGCATATAATGCATATATATGCATTTGCGGCATTGACAGATATTGCCGCAATTGTGTACAATTATGGCATGAGAAGGACAGAAGCTCCGCTGAACATAGGTATTATTTGATTATGCAGAACGGTTCTTCGCATACTGTTTTCCAAATTAGGAGAGCGCATAAATATACATTTGGCAGTTATGCGCAGTATCCTTCGTAACTCAGAACGGAAGCCGTCGTGAACTCGGCAGAGGACGCGGCTGCGCAGCAACACCAGCTATGAATTTGCAGCTCAGTTTACTAACGCAAATTATATGGTTGCAAACAGATATAGCTTCAACCCAACACCTAACAACCAAAAGAAGGGGATACAGGCATGTGTTCTTCCTTTTGCAGCTCTTATACGAAAGCACGGAGAAGTTTTTGGCGGTTTCGCTATTTTCCATCTCCATGGCGAACGAAACATATATCGAAAAAAGATGCTTTTGGAGCTACGGCTAATGCCGATAACTCTATAAATAATCAAAGAAGGAGGGTTTCATTATGAAACACACGTCCAAACTGTTGACAGCTCTGCTGTTGACAATGGCATTTCTTGTTTCCGCATTGCCTGTCCATGGCATACATGCCGAGCCGGAAACTGCCACCGTTCAAAAGAATGCTGAACTGGTGTTCGTTATTGATTCTACCGGTTCAATGAGCGGCGCCATCGAAAACGTCAAGACAAGGATAACATCCTTTGTCAACTCATTGGAGACGCAAGGAGTAAACTTGCGAATAGGCATCGTTGAATACCGTGACATAGAGGAGGATGGAATGGATTCAACAATTATCCATGAGCTGAATCATTCTCCATGGATGAACAGCACTTCCGAAATGGTTGAGGTGCTCAACGGCATCTCTGCCGATGGCGGCGGTGATTATCCGGAAACGGTCATTGATGGGTTGGGCTACCTCGTCGATGGCGAAACGATTCCGTGGAGCAGCGATTCATATAAGTTTGCAGTCGTTTTGACAGATTCAGGTTATAAGATTGCAAACAGGCATGGATTTAACAGCTTGCAGGAAGTCGCAGATGCGCTTTTGGCAGCCGGTATCACCACCTCTGTCGTTACAGAAGAGAGCGAGTTTTCAACCTATGATGCGTTACCCGACACAACAGGCGGCATCAAAGCGGATATCTCCTCCGATTTCAGCACTGTCCTTGCGGATTTAGCAAACCAAATCCTCGGACTCACAGGAAAGGCAAAGAAGGCGATATACGTTTTACCCGGATACTTAGGCTCCGAGCTGTATGATGGTCCTGACGGAACGGAAGAAGGAAAACGCCTGTGGTTTCCAGAAAATCCTCTTGTTGATTTAGATATCTTAGTCGGGCAGGAGAATTTAAGGAAATTCTACCAAGATGAGTACGGGAATGGGACTCAACTACATGTTGACTATGAACGTGACGAATACGGTACTAACTTCCCTCTTTTTGGATATACTTCTTATGAGACCTTAGTAAAGAATCTCAAAAAAGAATTTGGCGCTGAAAACGGCGAGTATGATGTGAGATTTTTCCCATACAACTGGCTGGAAGATCTGAATGACAGCGTTGTAAAATTGGAAAAAGATATCTGGAAAAATGGTTACAGCAGTGTCATATTTGTAACCCACAGCACAGGCGGTTTGCTGGCGTCTGCGTTCATAGCGAAGAGCAAAATCAATAAGCGGTTGGTTTCCAAAGCCATATTGATAGCAGCCCCTCTTTTCGGGACATACGCATCCTTGCTCCCAATAGAGAGAGGGGATGCCAGGAAGACTTTAAACGTCCTCGGCAGGGACTTTTGGATTGATGCTATTACGGCAAATTGGTGGGTTCGCGGTTGGGCGAAGAATTCGCCAACTACATACCAACTGTTGCCAAGCAGCGAATACATTCGTCAAATACCCATGCTTAACTTTAACAGTGATACTTGGTGGAATCCATGGTCGAATTTGGAAGCTATCGGTTCCATTGGTGATTATTACAGGGTTCTCAATGAAAGTAATCGCATAAACCCCAATTTGACGAATGGAACGGAACGTAGCCACAGGTATTTTCGTGAAACTGCATTAAAGGTGGACGTCATAAGCCAGTGGTCGCTTGCATCCCTGATGGAGGTTGATACCTTGTTAATCTGCACAGCATCCGGTCACTCAACAACAAAAACGGCCCTATATAGGAACGGAATTTTCGGCGGAAAAGAGCTGGACGACATAATATACGACAGAAACGGCGATGGCACTGTTCAAGGCATTAGTGCAACAGGTGCCGTTAATGGGATTGTGAAACTCAGGGTCGATTATTACTCAGCTGATCATGGCGACTTGTGTAAGGATTCGGAGGTGCTCAATCGCATATGCTCCGAAATCAGAGGAAGGCGTACCCCTGTTAAGAATCATCATGTAGCAGACACCGCCGGCATTAGTGAATTAATCAAAATCCGCTATAAGGCAGACGTACCGGTTACTGCCACCATCTACGATGCAGATAGCAATATCGTAGCGCAGGCATCTTCGGAAGGCATAAGCGGTTTTGATGAGAACGATTTTATCTTTGATTCATTCGCAGATGTGGAGGAAGACGGAGAAAGGACGGAAGCCTCGATTTATATGCCGAACAGCGGATACAAAATTCTGTTCACGCATGGAAATTCCGCAGACGTAAGCGTGAATTTCAACGCCTATGTTTCTACTCTGGTTGATGATGGGTGGAAAGACTTCAGCGTGATGACTTCCGTTGCAAGTACATATGACTCAGGACTGATTGCTTCTTTTGACGGAACCACCCAGGTAATTGACAACGATACGATTACCGAGATCGTAGGCGGAACGGCCGAGGACTGGTTTACGGAATGGGAAATTCCTTCTTCGATCAAGGTCAACAAGGGCGATGTGCTGCCAATAGAGATTTCCGGAAGCGAGGCAGAAGTTGTTTCTGATAAATTGGTTTGGCATTCAGCAGATGAATCGATAGCGCATGTTTCCGAAAGCGGCGTACTTACGGCGGTAGGATACGGCAAAACAACTATATCTGCAACCGACGGCAACAAGGCTGTAACAGCCAAAGTTACAGTTATGCAAAATGCAACGGCAGTGAGTTTTTCCGATGTGGAAATGGTTATTGGCGAAAGAACGCTTATCAGGCCGTCCTTTGAGCCTGTATCAGCAACCGAAACCGATCTGACCTACTCAATGGATAAAGAAGGCGTCATTGAGATAAATGAATTCGGCGTTATGCACGCACTTGCCGAAGGAAGCGTTATCGTAACCGGAACCACTGCATACGGCGTGTCGGGACAGTTCACTGTCACCGTAAAGGATGATACGAACTACGGCGTTGAATCCATTGCCCTTCCTGCAACGGTTGAAGTCGGATTGAACAATAAAATCACCTTGGATGTAGCGTTTAATCCCGTGAATGCAACGAACAAAAACATCAAATGGTATGTTGAAGACGACAGCATTATCCGCCTCACTCCGGGCGATGCTCAGGCGGAAATTATCGGCACAAAACTTGGCTCAACGAAAGTGACGGCAGTTTCAGAAGACGGAGGTCATGTAGCCGAATGCATTGTCACGGTTACAGAGAAGGAAGTGGGGCCGCCCGAGACAGGTGCAGTCAGCATGGTAATGACGGGCATTATGCTCGTTGCAGCAGGGGCTGCCGTAACCTTGCGAAAGCGCAGAAGAAGAATTTGACGGTACTGTGTCTTGCTATGGTATCGGGTAAGAGAGGCCACTTTCCTCGGAACGGCTGCAAGTTTCATCGATTGAGATAGCTCTCACTTGTTCCTGTCTCTGAAGCAATTCGCTCTCTTGTTTTCTGTGCTGCAATCAAGTGGTCATTTTGACCACTTGATTTTTACGGAGTGGGAGTGACGTGTTACAGATAAAACCGGAGTTATCAAAAT
>OMDF01001404.1_pt1 | contig 11562 bp, 7 predicted proteins | sample 1673631 | NCBI WGS metagenome assembly OMDF01 (sample SAMEA103958117, study PRJEB25191) | human gut metagenome | biome: human-associated habitat [ENVO:00009003]; feature: intestine environment [ENVO:2100002]; material: feces | place: Germany | collected 2013/2015 | reverse complement strand
CACCGAGTGTTTCCGCCGCGAAGCCGGTTCTTACGGTAAAGACGTACGCGGACTGAACCGTCTGCACGAGTTCTCGAAAGTGGAACTGGTACGCATCGATACCCCCGAGCACAGCAAGCAAAGCCATCAGGAAATGTTGGATCACGTCGAAGGCTTACTCCAGAAACTGGAACTGCCTTACCGCATCCTGCGCCTTTGCGGTGGCGACATGAGCTTTACGGCTGCCATCTGCTACGACTTCGAAGTATACAGCGAAGCACAGAAGCGTTGGCTGGAAGTCAGCTCTGTATCTAACTTCGACACCTATCAGGCCAACCGTCTGAAATGCCGTTACCGTACAGCCGAAAAGAAAACCGAACTGTGCCACACGCTGAATGGCTCTGCTCTGGCTCTGCCGCGCATCGTGGCTGCTTTGCTGGAGAACAACCAGACGCCCGAAGGTATCCGCATCCCCAAGGCATTGGTTCCCTACTGTGGTTTCGACATGATAGACTAAAAGCGTTGCAAGGTCTGTCATCCTAATCATACATTATAAAAATAAAGGCTTGTACTGGCTGCTTCCGCTTGCCGCAAAAAGACAATCAAAAAAGAAGGCATCCCTGTACAAGCCTTTATCATATAAAAATAATACGGATTATCATTTTATTTTCTAACCTCATAAATCTACTTATCATGAGTGCTAAAAACAAAAGTTACGCATTGCCGCTGACATTCGTCGGTATCATGTTTTTTGCCATCGGCTTCGCGCTGGGCATCAACTCGCTGCTTGTTCCCGTTCTGCAAGGTTCACTGGGCATTTCGAACGCAGCTTCGTACCTGATTATCGCCGCAACGTTCATCCCCTTCCTTGTTTTCGGCTATCCTGCCGGACTGACGATTAAAGCTATCGGCTACAAACGCACCATGTCGCTGTCGTTCATCATCTTTGCCGTGGCCTTCTATCTGTTTATCCTGTCGGCCAATTACAAGAGTTTCAGCCTGTTCCTGCTGGCATCGTTCATCAGCGGAGCGGCCAATGCCTATCTGCAAGCGTCTGTCAACCCCTACATCACCATTCTTGGCCCGTTGGAGAGTGCAGCCAAGCGCATCAGCATCATGGGTATCTGCAACAAGCTGGCCTGGCCCATCCCGTCCATCTTCATCGTGTGGCTGTTGGGCAAAGACGTGCACCTCATCGGTATTGAAGACCTGAACAAACCGTTTGTCATCATCATCTGTGCCTTCATCGTACTGGGCATCATGGCCTTCTTCGCTCCCCTGCCCGAAGTGAAAGCCGAAGGCGAGGACGAAAACGACAACGCTTCCGAAGCTTCCAGCTATGCTTCGGGAAAGACTTCCGTATTCCAGTTCCCGCACCTGCTGCTGGGCTGCCTGGCGCTGTTCCTGTATGTAGGAGTCGAGACAGTCTCGTTGGGCACACTTGTCGACTATGCCAACTCACTCGGCCTGCCGGGTGCCGCCAACTATGCGTGGATTGCGCCTATCGGCATCGTCATCGGTTACATCTGCGGTATCATTTTCATACCTAAATACATCAGCCAGGCTGCTGCCCTGAAGATATGTTCCATTCTGGCCATCGCCGGTTCGCTGCTTGTTGCACTGACGCCGCAGGACATCTCCATCTACTTCATCTCGTTCATGGCACTGGGTTGTTCGCTGATGTGGCCTGCCCTTTGGCCGCTTGCCATGGCCGACCTGGGTAAGTTCACCAAAGCCGGTTCGTCGCTGCTCATCATGGCTATGTTCGGCGGAGCCGTCATTCCTACCCTGTACGGATGGTTGAAGGACGTAACCAGCCCTCAGCAAGCCTACTGGCTCTGCCTGCCCTGTTTCCTCTTTATCCTTTATTATAGCATATCGGGCTATAAGATCCGGACGAAGTAAGATTTAAAAATCTGAATTCAGGAGTTAAGAAGTTAAGGAGTTAAGCCGATACCTTGGTGTGCAAAAAAACATTTGGCTTAACTTCTTAACTCCTGAACTCCTTAACTCCTTATTTCCTCCCCCTCTCCCTTTCCCAAACTTTCTTTCCTTTCTTTCTTTGTAATTTACAAATAAGCCGTATCTTTGCATAACCTATCAATCTGATAGTAATTACGTAATTATACCAACAAAAAATAAGGAAATGAATAAAATCATCAGCAAAGAACAATTTTCGGAGAAAGTGTTCAAGTTCGAAGTGGAAGCACCGCTTATTGCCCGCTCCCGCAAGGCAGGACACTTCGTCATTGTACGTGTCGACGCCCGAGGCGAACGAATGCCGCTGACCATAGCCGGTGCCGACGTACAGAAAGGCACCATCACGCTGGTAGTGCAGGAGGTCGGATTGTCATCCACCAAACTTTGCCAACTGAACGAAGGCGACTACATCCTCGACGTAGTAGGACCGCTGGGACAAGCCACGCACATCGAAAACTTCGGTACTGTTGTCTGCGCCGGAGGCGGTGTAGGTGTAGCCCCCATGTTGCCCATCATACAGGCACTGAAGGAAGCAGGTAACCGCGTCATCTCCGTACTGGCCGGACGTAGCAAAGACCTGATTATTCTGGAAGAACAAGTACGCCGTTCGTCCGATGAGGTTATCATCATGACCGACGACGGCTCGTATGGCAACAAAGGCCTCGTGACCGAAGGCATCGAAAGCGTCATCAAGCGCGAGAAGGTGGACAAATGTTTTGCCATCGGCCCCGCCATCATGATGAAGTTCTGCTGTCTGCTGACTCAAAAATATAATATTCCTACCGACGTTTCGCTGAATACCATCATGGTAGACGGTACGGGCATGTGTGGTGCCTGCCGTATCACCGTGGGTGGAAAGACGAAGTTCGTCTGCGTAGATGGTCCTGAATTCGACGGCCATCAGGTAGACTGGGACGAGATGTTCAAGCGCATGGGTTCGTTCAAAGATGTGGAGCGCGAAGAAATGAGCCATCTGGCCGATTCCGTTTGCCATGCTACTGCCCAGGAAGGCGCACAGCCGGATGCATTGGCCTCGCAAGCAAACGCTCCTCAGGCCCAGGCTCCGATGGAAGAACTCCTCGACCGCAAAGCCCCGTGGCGCGAAGCTTTGCGCAAAAGCATGAAGCCGAAGGAACGCACCGCCATTCCCCGCTGTCCGATGAACGAGCTCGACCCCGTTTATCGTGCCACAACCCGTACGGAAGAAGTAAATACCGGCTACACCAAAGAGCAGGCCATGACCGAAGCCAAACGCTGCCTTGACTGCGCCAACCCGACGTGTATGCAGGGTTGCCCCGTCAGCATCAACATTCCGTCGTTCATCAAGAACGTAGAGCGTGGTGCCTTCCTCGAAGCAGCCCGCGTGCTGAAGCAAACCTCGTCGCTGCCCGCTGTCTGCGGACGTGTATGCCCACAGGAAAAACAATGCGAAAGCCAGTGTATCCACCTGAAGATGAACGAACCGGCCGTAGCCATCGGTAATCTGGAACGTTTCGTGGCCGACTACGAACGCGAAAGCGGTAACATCGTTCTGCCCGAACTGGCTCCGAAGAACGGTATAAAGGTGGCCGTTGTAGGTTCAGGCCCTGCCGGACTGACTTTTGCCGGTGATATGGTGAAGTATGGTTACGACGTAACCGTGTTCGAAGCCTTGCACGAGATTGGCGGTGTGCTGAAATATGGTATCCCCGAGTTCCGTCTGCCCAACAAGATTGTGGACGTCGAAATCAACAACCTCGAAAAGATGGGCGTACACTTCGTGAAGGATTGCATCATCGGTAAGACCGAAAGTGTAGAAGAACTCCAGAAAGAAGGTTACAAAGGCGTATTCATTGCTTCGGGAGCCGGACTGCCCAACTTCATGGGTATACCGGGCGAGAACAGCGTGAACATCATGTCGAGCAACGAATACCTGACACGTGTCAACCTGATGGATGCCTCCAATCCGGAAACCGACACCCCCATCAACCCTGCCAAGCGCGTGATGGTAGTGGGCGGCGGAAACACCGCTATGGACTCGTGCCGTACAGCCAAGCGTCTGGGAGCTGAGAAAGTGTTCATCGTCTACCGCCGTAGCGAGGCCGAAATGCCTGCCCGACTGGAAGAAGTGAAGCATGCCAAGGAGGAAGGCATCGAATTCCTTACGCTGCACAACCCCATCGAATACATCGCCGACGAGAAAGGTGCCGTGAAGCAGGTAGTACTGCAAAAAATGGAACTGGGCGAGCCCGATGCCAGCGGCCGACGCAGTCCCGTAGCCATTCCCGGAGCAACGGTTACACTGGACATCGACATGGCTGTCGTTGCTGTAGGCGTATCGCCCAACCCCATTGTGCCCAAATCGGTAAAGGGTCTGGAACTGGGCCGCAAGAACACCATTGCCGTCAACGACAACATGCAGTCGTCCATCCCGACGATCTATGCCGGTGGTGACATCGTACGCGGTGGAGCTACCGTTATTCTGGCCATGGGCGACGGCCGACGCGCAGCTGCTGCCATGCACGCCAACCTGCAAGAGTAATACCTCTGACAGACATTAGCCTTCGGGCATCCGAAGCACATACCAACAGTCCCTTCTGCCTCTCCGCAGCTTCTCTTTCAGCCGAAAGAGAAACACGGAAAGCAGAAGGGACTTTTCTTTTCCTTCGTCCCGAGCAGCCTCTTCTTCCCTCAAATCCATTCCTCAGGGCTTTCGAAACAAAACGCCGGGAGTTTCGAAACAAAACTCCACGACTTTTGAAGCAAAACCCCAAGGGTTTCAAAGTAAAACCCCACGAGTTTCGAGACAAAAGTCCACAGGTTTCGAACACAACCCCCAGCCATCCACACACAAAAAGCCCCGTCGGCAGGAAGGCTACTGCACCTTTCCTGCGACGGGGCTTCAGAATATTGTTTGTCAGCCTCGACCGAGGACAGACTTATTTTACAATGCTGTTGGTCTGCGGATCAGGGAAAATGACCGTCGGTTTGAACGTCTTGGCCTCTTCAAAGTCCATCAGCGCATACGACATGATAATGACAATGTCATCAGGTTGCACCTTGCGGGCCGCTGCACCGTTCAGGCAAATCTTACCCGAGCCACGTTCGCCCTTGATAATATAGGTTTCGAAACGCTCTCCATTGTTGTTGTCGGCAATGTAAACCTTCTCACCGGCAATCATGTTGGCGGCATCCATCAGGTCTTCGTCAATCGTAATACTTCCCATGTAGTTCAGGTTAGCTTCCGTAACACGTGCACAGTGTATTTTCGATTTCAGCACTTCAATCATCATACGACTATTCCTTTTTATATATTGATATTGAATTTACTCCTTATACTTGATGTTGTCAATCAAACGAACCTCTCCGCAGAACACGGTGATACAGCCTACCGCATACGACGTATCTTCCCAGTTGGCAATCTTCTGCAACGTGTTTCCGTCTACCAGTTCAAAGTATTCCAGACGCAAACCGGGAGCAGCCTCAATGGCATCTTCCACGAACTTTTGTGTTTCGGCTACCGTATGCGACTTGGCGTAATCGCGGCTGGCAAACAACGTTTGCGAAATCTTCAGTGCCTGCTGACGTTCTTCGGCCGAAAGACGTGCGTTACGGCTACTCAAAGCCAAGCCGTCTTCCTCGCGGACAATGGGACAGCCCACAATCTCCAGCGGAAACTTCAACTGACGCACCATCTCGCGGATGATGGCCAACTGCTGGAAGTCCTTTTCACCAAAATAAGCACGGTCGGGCTTTACGGCCTCGAACAGCTTGCTCACAATCTGGCAAACACCGTTAAAGTGCCCCGGACGATACTTGCCCTCCATCACCGTATCCAGCGGGGCATAGCTGAACTGACGTGTATCGGGTTCGGGATACATCTCTTCCACAGAGGGAGCAAAGGCAAAGGCTGCGCCACACTGCTCCAGCAGACGGCAATCGGCATCCAGCGTACGCGGATACTTTGCCAGGTCGTTCTTGTCGTTAAACTGCGTGGGATTAACAAAAACACTCACTACGGCTGCATCGTTCTCGGCAACACAACGCTTCACCAGCGAAGCATGACCGGCATGCAAGGCACCCATTGTAGGTACCAGTCCTACCATTTTACCCTGGGCTCTCAAGGCCGCCAAAGCAGCCTGCAAGTCCTTGATAGTATGTACTATTTCCATTTCTATTGGTTATAAAAATAACTTTGTTGTTCGCTAAAACGGTGCAAAATAAACCAATATTTAGCACATAAAGAAGAAATATCGTAAAATTATGCAGGTTTCAGCCACTTTTCCTGTTCAGAGGGGTTAATATCGCCACTGATATACAATTAGTTAACAAAACATAAGGAATAATAGGACTGGTTATTTTGTCCGATTGCCTGTTTTTTTTGTATCTTTGCACAATAATCGAGAACATTGTTATTATTATGACAAAGGCGAACAAGGTTTTATTTATAACACAAGAAATCACTCCATACGTTTCAGAGACCGAGATGTCTCTTGTAGGCAGACACTTACCGCAAGCCATCCAGGAAAAAGGCAGAGAAATACGAACTTTCATGCCCAAATGGGGAAATATCAACGAACGCAGAAACCAGCTGCACGAAGTGATACGCCTTTCCGGTATGAATCTGATCATTGATGACACGGACCATCCGCTTATCATCAAGGTAGCATCCATACAGGCTGCACGTATGCAAGTATACTTTATCGATAATGACGATTACTTCCAGAATCGCCTGCAAATCACTGACGAAAACGGAAATGAATACGAGGACAACGATGCTCGTACCATATTCTATGCCCGTGGCGTACTGGAAACCGTCAAAAAACTGCGCTGGTGTCCGGACATCATTCATTGTCACGGATGGATGACCGCTTTGGTTCCTCTTTATATAAAGAAGGCCTACAAGGACGAACCTTCTTTCAGAAATGCCAAAGTAGTATTCTCGTTATACGGCGACGACTTCAAGCAACCTTTCCACCCAGACTATCCCAACAAGCTGTTGCTGAAAGGCATTGCTAAAAAAGATGTGGCACACCTGAAAAGCCCAATAGACTATGCTACGCTCTGCAAGCTGGCTGTCGACTTCTCCGACGGCGTTGTCCAGCAAAGCGAACACGTCAACGAAGAAGTAATGGAATACGCACGACAGGCCGGAAAACTGGTATTAGACTATCAGTCACCCGACAATTTTGCCGACGCCTGCAACGACTTCTACGACAAAGTATGGGAAACTGAACAACAATAAAAGCAAATCCAAGACACTAAATTTATGAAAGCCAAGTATATAGGAATCCTGTCATTGGCACTGTTAAGCATCTTCGGATGCGACGACAACACCGGAACACTGGGAATGGGAATGCTACCCGACTCAGACGGTTTGTCAGCCCACACTGCTTCATTTGATGTAACAACTTATTCAGTTGAAGCAGAGCAAGTTTTTTCTAAAACAAGCACCGGATATATCGGCCGATTCACAGACCCCGATTTCGGATATTATGAATCCAGCTTCCTAAGCGAGCTGAATTGTACAGACGACTACACATTCCCCGCCGTGTACAAAGAAAGTGCAGACGGAACAAGCGGAACCGGTATGATGGCTGGTGACACGGTAGTATCCGTAAGCTTGGTACTATACTACAAAAGTTGGTTTGGCGATTCGCTGAATGCTTGCCGCATGAGCGTTTACGAGCTGAATGACGAATGGCTGAACGACCGCAAGACAGCCGACAATTACCGTTATACCGATTTCGACATTACCAAGTATTACGACCCCAACAAATTGCTTGGCAGAAAAGCATACAGTGCTTACGACGCAACGATTCCCGACTCTGTAAGAAATGCAACAGACTCATATGGTAATCCCATTTATTATCCTTACGTTGCTTTCCGTCTCGACAAAGAACAGTATGGCAACAGGATTCTGAAACTGAACCGGGAATACCAGGAAGGCAAAAACGATTATTTCAAGAATGCCGAAAACTTCATCAACAACATCTTTAAAGGTATATATGCCAAAAGCGATTACGGCGATGGCACAATCCTTTATATCGACCGTGTGGACTTACAGATGCAATTCCGTTTCCACTATGTAGACGAAGAGACCGGACTTGCCCTGAAGAAAAAGTCTGATGATGAAAATGGAAAAGCAGGCGAAGACTCTTTATATTATAGTACTGCTACCGTTTTCGCTTCGACCAAAGAGGTTGTTCAGGCAAATAAGTTCACCAATTCAGACAAATTACAGGAACGCTTGCAGGAAACAGACTGGACATACATCAAATCGCCAGCCGGAATCTTTACTGAAGCTGTTTTGCCCTACGACGAAATTTACAAGGAACTTGCCAACGACACACTGAATGCCGTTAAACTGACCTTTACTAATTATCACCAAAAGGATAATTACGAGTTCAGCATGAGTGCGCCCGACAACGTATTGCTGATACGCAAATCCGATTACAAGAAATTCTTCACAGAAAATCAGTTACCGGATAATATTACATCGTACACCGTTGCTCACAACAATATTGCAACCAACCAATACACATTCAGCAATATTGCACGCCTGGTAACATCGTGCATCGGCATCAAAAATACAGCGAAAGCCGAAGCACAAAAAGAAGCTGGAAGCAACTGGAACGAAGCCGAATGGGAAGCTAAATGGACAGCCGAAAACCCTGATTGGGATAAAGTCTGGTTAATTCCGGTTTCAGCGTCATACGATACCAATAAAACCACTTTAATAGGTATACAGAACGATCTGAAACCCAGCTATGCCAAACTTAAAGGTGGAACAACCGGCGACAAGCTGAAACTGGAAGTAACATATACGACTTTCAATAAGTAAAAACAAATAAGTTATACGAAGAATAAACGGGTACTTGTCAACTATCTCTTCACAAGTATCCGTTTATTTTTTTATATAATAATAAAGGCTGCCCTTTCGAGCAGCCTTTATTATTGAAATGTACGTTTGTTTATTTGCTTTCCTTTACCTTCTTGGTTGTCTTAGCAGCAGCCTTCTTGGCAGTTGGCTTCTTTTCGGGCGCCAATTTAGCTAATTTAGCCTGTGCCTTTTCCAACTCCTTATTCAGCTTCTCAATCTCATCTCCCTGATTCTTGATAGTAGTCAACAAAGCATTCAGTTCTTCATTGTCTATATCTTCAGGATAAAGAGAATCTACGCGTTTGATGAAGTCACCCAAAATATTCATATAATTGGTAAAAGCATCGTATGGCGACTCATAAATGCCTCGATTCAGCCCCACACCATTGTTTTTAGTTGTCATAAAACGGAAATTGTTACTTGCCTGCAAGTAATCCCAATCCTGCTTTATACGGCGATCATCGCAAAGATGTACACGCTCTGCCACACTATACAGTTTATTAAAGGCTTCACGTTGCATAGCATTACCCAACCAGCAGCTTGTATCTCTTTCCTCATCTACCCAAGACATCGGATAAGGTACGTCAAGCTGAGATACAGACTTCAGCTTGGTGACGATTTCGGTCGGTGTAGAGAAAGTAATGCCTTTTTCCTTTGCATAAGCCGGCAATGCCTTCAAGAATTCCAATATATTGGAAGACAACGGTTGCGACATACCCAATGCACAAAGCTCCATAAAGATGTTGATTACCTGTTCTTCCTGTGGCAGCGAATCAATCCAACCGATATATTTATCTGCAAACAACGGATATTCATTCCACTCTGAATTGGAGAAGCGCAAACTGATGTCATCGGACAACTTATAGTCGCGCAACAGCAACTTCAAGTTAGGATTCATGTTGCAATGATATACATAATGCGGACTCTTCCAACCCAGAATGTATTTAGCACCTTCGGTCAGCATTCCCTTGAATCCCATGCTGGCTACCATAGCACCTATTTCATCATTATAGATCAAACTTGAATTGCGGAATATCTTAGGTTCCTTACCGAACATTTGTTTCATCTTGGCACTCTGGCGCATAACTTCCTCTTTGAAGCAATCTTCGTTGGCCAACGAAGAAAGGCCATGAGAATAAGGCTCTGCCAGGAACTCACAACAGCCAGTTTCATTCAACTGATGCAACAAGTCGATAACAGCCGGAGCATGAATTTCCAATTGTTCCAATGCTACTCCCGAAATAGAGAGTGCTACCTTGAATGCGCCTCCATTGGCTCTTGCCATTTCAATCAACGTATTCAGCGCAGGAACATACGAACGCTCAACTACTTCGTTGATGCCTTGTTCGTTGGCATAGTCATCATAATAATAGTGGTCGGTGCCTATCTCGAAGAAACGATAACGTTTCAAATGGATGATTTGATGTATCTCAAAGTAAAGACAGATTGTTTTCATATCTAGTGTGATTTTTATTATTTACCATAGTTTTTTAACACCTGCTCATAGAGGGCACGGATTCTCAAGCCGACTTTCTCCCATGTAATGCCATCCACTTCCTTTTTACCTTCTTCTTGCAAGTAATTAAAGAGAGACGGATAAGTACAGAGTGCATAGATGGCATCTGCCATCGCATGTATATCCCAATAGTCTGTTTTTATCACATTGGTTAGGATTTCACCACAACCGGACTGCTTGGATATAATAGAAGGAGTACCACACTGCATAGCTTCAAGAGGAGCAATACCGAACGGTTCGGAAACCGAAGGCATCACAAACACGTCACTTTGTTTATAGGTTTCATAAACCTGACGTCCGCGCTGAAATCCCGGAAAATGGAAACGGTCTGCTATACCACGTTCCGCCACCATATTTATCATCGCATTAAGCATATCGCCCGAACCTGCCATCACAAAACGAATATTACGAGTACGTTTAAGTACTAACGCCGCTGCTTCTACAAAATACTCAGGCCCCTTCTGCATAGTGATACGTCCGAGAAAAGTAACAACTTTTTCTTTTGAATGATCCGGGCGTGGAATATCCTGATATTCTTGTGACAATGGATAAACCGCATTGTGCATGGCAAAACATTTACGCGGGTCTTGATGATACTGATGTATAACAGTCTGACGAGTCAACTCGGATACACACATGATACAATCCGCATGATCCATACCATTTTTCTCCATGGCATAAACCGTAGGGTTCACTTTGCCACGAGAACGGTCGAAATCAGTGGCATGCACATGAATACACAAAGGCTTTCCACTGACCATTTTGGCATGTACACCGGCAGGATAAGTCAGCCAGTCATGAGCATGGATAATATCAAATTCTTGTTGGCGTGCCACTACACCGGCAATAACAGAGAAGTTATTGATTTCTTCATGCAGATTCGACGGATAACCACCACCAAATTCCATACAGCCCAAGTCATTGACGTGCATATAAGAAAAATCAGCGTAAATATGGTCACGGAAAGCGTAATACTGTTCCGGTGTCATATAAGACGGCAAACGCTCTTTGAGATAATCATAATTCACATCGCGCCATACAATAGGCACTTGGTTCATTCCTATGATATTTAAGAACTGCTCTTCCTCGCCACAAGGTTTCGGCATACAAAAAGTAGTTTCCACATCACCCTGCAAGCTCAATCCTTTCGTTATACCATAAGAAGCTACGGCAAGACCACCATATATTTTGGGAGGAAATTCCCATCCAAACATTAATACTTTCA
>OMDF01001403.1_pt1 | contig 11576 bp, 8 predicted proteins | sample 1673631 | NCBI WGS metagenome assembly OMDF01 (sample SAMEA103958117, study PRJEB25191) | human gut metagenome | biome: human-associated habitat [ENVO:00009003]; feature: intestine environment [ENVO:2100002]; material: feces | place: Germany | collected 2013/2015 | reverse complement strand
AAGCATCTGCTACCTTAATATAAATAATGCCTGGTTGTTTTTCTATATCCTTGCTATGAACAATAACTTTTGCTCCTTGAAAAATAGCATCATCCACATAACGATGTCCATCTACACTCAATCCTTCAATACAAAAGAATATAGAATAGGGTTTTACATATCTTGAATCACTATGAATTGAGTATATTTTCATATCATTATCAATATTAAACAACTCATTTAATCGTTTCATTATACCACTCTTCCAATTAACATTTCATCATATGAATCAATTATAACATTCTTCAATTGACCTATCAATTGTTCATCACTTTGTACTTTTATAAGTAAATAATTATCTCCATGTCCCACATAATATCCATGATCTTCTTTTTCAAAAAGAACTCTTAAAGTTTTACCAATTTGAGATTTTGCATAATTTTCATTTAACTCATGAGATAATGCAATCAATCGATTAACTCTTTCATGTTTAATTTTTTCATCAACTTGTACCATACGTGCTGCTGGTGTTCCTTTACGCATAGAATAAGGGAAAACATGAAGTTGTGTATATCCCACTTTTTTAATAAATTCATAAGTTTTTTCAAACTCTTCTTCGCTTTCTCCAGGAAAACCAACAATGACATCTGTTGTAAAAACAATATCAGGAATCAATCTTCTAATTTTTGATAATTTTTCTCTATAAATAATCTATCATTATTTTTACCAGCCATTTCATGATTTAAGGCATCATCTGCTAGTTTAGTAAATCCTAAATACTTACTATCACTTTTTAAAGCATGAGCTTCTACGGCATAATCTGCACAATTACCATCACTCTTATATTCTTTTAATTTAGCCATTCTCTCATCTATTCCAGCTAAAAAATCTTTAAGCGTTTCATCATACATACTTTTCTCTCCTAATAAAGATATGCCATGGTTAAAATCTATTCCATTTTGAATTAAGTAATCTGGATTATTAGAATTATCACTTGCCTCTATTTCTTGACTTAATTTGATCTCATTAAGGGGTTTACTCATATCAAGCCACTCCTTAGGAAAACTATCATCAAAAATATGATGTTCTTCTTTTTCCACCTCTTTAGTTATAAATTTTGAAATTACTTCCTCTAATAAAACCTTATCTATAGGTTTCGCAATATATTCATCAAAACCTGCTTGTAAGAATTTTTCTCTAGAACCGTCTAAAGCATCTGCAGTAAGGGCTACAACTTTAGTATTAAAACCAGGCATTTTTCTTAATCTATTTAGTGTTTCAACTCCATCCATATTAGGCATCATTATATCCATAAATATTAAGTCATAATTATTATTTTGTACCATTGATAAACACTCTTCACCACTTAAAGCTTCTTCTATTATAAAGTTGTATTTTTTCATTATATTTGCCGCTATCTTTATATTTAGTTTATTGTCATCTACAATAAGTATTCTTTTATCATTACTACTATTGTTACTTGATGAATCACTACTATCTAACATTTCAATAGTAGTGTTATTAGTCTTTTTAGTTAGATATTCTTGTAATACTCTTATTAATTCTTTCTTTTCTATAGGTTTAGCAAGATAATCATCAAAGCCTGCCTTTAAATAGCTTTCTCTCATTCCTGACAAAGCATTCGCTGTAAGAGCTACTACAGGAGTATTAAAGCCTTTAATTTGTTTTAATCTTGAAAAAACTTCTGTTCCTCTCATTTTTGGCATCATATCATCCATCAAAATTAAATCAAACTTTTCATTATTGTTAATAAGATTTAAACAAGCCGCTCCACTATCAACTAATACTGTATCAATACCATATCGCTTTACTATTTTATCAATTATTTTAAGATTAAGTTTATTATCATCTACTACTAATATTCTAGTTGACTTAAATGAAATATCATCACTAATTTTATTTTCTGTTGGCAAAGTTTCAAGTTCATGCATCTTAACTATTTTTTGATTCAAATAAACTGTAAATGTAGAACCTTCTCCATATTTACTTTGAACAATTATTTTTCCACCCATCATTTCCACTAATGATTTCGTAATAGCAAGACCAAGTCCGGTTCCTTCTAGTGTTGTATTACGATCTTCATCAAGTCTATTAAATTTGGTAAATAAAGTATCTATCTTATCTTGTTTTATTCCTCTACCTGTATCTTCTATAGAAATAACTAAAGAAGATACCTCATCTTTATTAATACAGTTAATACTAAAGTTTATTTCACCTTTTTCTGTATACTTAACTGCATTCGTTAAAATATTAGTTATAACTTGTTTAATCTTTCCTATATCACCATACATAACAGCCGGAATATCTTTAGCAAAGTGTGTCTTTAATTCTACTGGTTTTTCTCCAATCCTTGGTTCCATTAGTTTAGCAATATTTTCTGCTTCTGGTAATAACTGATACTCTTTATTAACTATTTCCATCTTATTTGCTTCTATCTTAGAAATATCTAAAATACCATTAACTATTTCTAATAAGTTATTACTTGCCATAATTATATCATCAGCATCTTTTATAGCATCATCTAAAGTTTTTTCTGTTTTAATACACTCTGAAAAACCAACAATAGCATTAAGTGGAGTACGAATTTCATGAGACATACTGGATAAAAATTCTGACTTAGCCTCGTTTGCTTTATCAGCATGTTCTCTTGCCAACTTAAGTTCATTAATTAACTTCATATCAGGATTTTCAATAGTATGATACATTAAAAGAACAATATATGTTTCCATTGCAGTCATAATTAAAATTCCCGGATTACTTGATTGAATAAAAATAACCAGCATTCCTAAAACAATAAATAATAATAAAGGAATATATTTTTTAGATTTCATATTTTTATAATTACGAAGTAACATTATAATCCAAGAAACAATACATAAACTACTCATGACATAAGATACGTTTACAGCAGGACCATAGGCATAAGAAATGTTACCTTTATGAAATAATGTAATTGGACATATTAAAACAAGTATTCCAGCAAAACATCCAAATAAAATTTAAAATCTTAACTCTTTTCTTATCATAATCTTTAACAGAAATAATGATTATATAATTTGTAAACAAAATAATCCATAAAATTAAATACATCAAATATAATTTAGTTAAAAGAATATTAAAAGCCCCTGGTAAAATATTAACTTTGGCCGTAATATTACAGAAAAGTTCTATAACTAATCCAAAAAAATTACTAATTATAAGCCATGAATAAACTTTATTTTCATAACTATTTAATCTCTTTTTAGAAAAGTATGCCACCATAATTAATATGCTACAGCATAATCCACATACTATAAATGAAATACCACTTATCACATAACCACCTCACACTACTATAAAAAGTATATCATATAAATGAAAAAAAGTGTTATAAAACACTTTCTATTTAACATTAATTTTATTTTTCTCTGTATTTGGTTTTAGGTATTCCTGTGATTCCTTCTTTAACGTCATGAAATCAACTTTACCATTTTTAGTATAAGGAATATTATCTACTATTCTGTAATTTAAAGGCATATAATACTCGAATAATTTATACTTACATATATCATTAATTTCTTCTAATATCTGATTACGTAATCCATCTTTATTATATTCATCTTTTAAAACAATTGATACAACTGGCACGCTTCCCTCAATACTATCATCTACTCCAACGGCTGCGACATTTTTAACGGCATAATGACTTCCAATAGCGTTTTCTATTTCAGATGAAAATAATTTAAATCCAGATCTTACAAACATTCTTTTAATTCTTCCTACTACATATAAGAATCCGTCATTATCTATATAGCCAATATCTCCCGAATGCATCCAAACTTTTCCATCATCATGCATCTTCAAAACTTTCTTTGTTTCAGCATCATTATTATAGTATTTTTTCATTACTGAATCACCACAGTAACAAATCTCTCCTTTTTGACCATAGGTTAACTCTTGATTATTATCCATATCAAAAATACCTATATTATTGCCTATAAAAGGAATTCCAACGCTTCCAATCTTATTTATTTTATTAGATGTTGTAGCAATAGTTCCATTTCCCTCAGTAGCACCATACCCCTTAATGACTTTGGCACAACTACCATGTTTTTCTAAAAAAGTATTAACCTTCATTTCGGTATTTATATTCATCGTATCAGCACCAACTGCAGCTGTCTTAAAAAATGATAAATCTGTGTTAGCCTTAATATTTTTACTTCCAAGTAAAATATCCAGATTTTTAGGTATACCTGTAGTATGAGTTGGTCGTTCTCTTAATATTAATTTATCATAAGTTGCAGGATCAAGCTTTGGAATAAAAATACATTTTACTCCCGTTTGATAAAGTAAATAGTAAATAACCATTCCATAAGCCGTCCATGGTGGTAAAAAGTGTAGGAATGAATCTCCCTTATTAAAATCTATTTTACTATTTTTATAGCCTTGTACTACAGCATTGAAATTCTTATTAGTAAGTTCAACCCCCTTAGGAGTACCTGTAGTTCCTCCAGTATAAACAATAACAGCTGTATCATCAGCATCAAACTTAACAGGATCAAAATCTAAAACATCTTTTCCCTTTTTTAAGAATTCTTTATAAGGGATTTCTATTTCTTTAATAGGGCTATTATTTTTATGTAATTTATCATTAATATTCATAATAGTAGCTATCGGAAGAGGTAAAGAGTCTTGCGGAGAAACTTTAATGACTTGTTCAATTTTATTTTCACTTGTATCATTATGTTTTTTTATAGAATTATTTACTTTCTCACAAACACCATCAAATGTAACTGCTAATTTAGAATTAACATTATTAAGGCATTCTACTAACTCTGCTTCACCAGTTCTAAAATCTATCCAATTAGAAATAGCTCCTACTTTATTAATAGCATAGAAAAAATAACCAAACTCTGGAACACAAGGAAGACAAACTGTTACGATATCTCCTTTTTTTACCCCACTAGCCACTAATGCTTTAGCAACCATATCTCCCATTTCCTTACTTTTTTCATATGTCATATCAGATTTTATATATCTAGACGAGTTTAGGTGAGCATATTTTGTGGCACTGTTACTCATTCCTTCAGCTATAGAGTGCTTCATTCCAATAGCGCTTTCTACAATACTTTCCTCTATTTCTTCTTCACTAGAATATTTAAGCCAAGGTTTATCTACACTTGCTTTTCCTGTTAACGGCCCATAAATATTTCCTAAGGCTAAATTTCTTAAATGAAAAGCTCTAAGTTTTTCCTCTTTTATTGAAACATTTTTGATACTCATCAAATATCCCCCCTATTTGCGCTAAATTTTACCACAAAATCGTGATTTTGTCAATGTTTTTGTAGTTCCAGTAAAAAAAGGAAATCACTTTTTTTTGACTTCCTTACTATTTTTAATATACTTCTTTAAAAACTTTGTAACTACCTTAGCATATTTATCAAAGTCTTCCAACTCACATTGAGCGTGTCCCACTCCTTCAAATACTATCTTTTCTTTATCTGATTCTAAAGCATTATATAAAGTATCAATTTCTTCTAAAGGTATCATATTATCCTTAGATCCATTAATAAATAAAGTTGGAATCTTACTATTTTTTACAAATTTAACCACACTTGCTTTTCTCAAATTATAACTATCCTTTTTAAGCATAAATGAAAAATTAGCCATATTTAAAATTGGAAAGCTTGGAAGCCCAAATAAACATCTCATCTGTCTTTTAAAGATTCCTAAGATACTTGTATAACTACAATCAGCAATACACGCAACTACATTTGTAGGATTCATTCCCGTTGTAAACAAAGCCGCAGCAGCTCCCATAGAATGACCATGTAAAACTATTTTAGCATCCTTATCTCTATTTGTAATATAAGATATAAAATTTAACATATCAATTCTATCCATATATCCCATACCAATATATTTACAGGCACTTTCGCCATGTCCTCTTAAATCTGGTACTAAGACATTATAGCCATTATTATAATACCACTCTGCTAAATGTAACATTTCCTCTTTTTTTCCCTTATAACCATGCAGTAAAATAACCCAGTTATGGCTATTATTTCTAAATTGATATGCTACCAACTTAAGATTACAAGAATTAATATTAATCTTTTCGTGCTTTACCTTTTTTAACCATTTCTCAGTTTCACTCTTATACTTATTATAATTTTTAAAGGCCTCTACACTAAGATAAAATAAGTCACTATCACATTCTCTTTTATTAGGTTTCTCCCTAACTAGTGCCTTTTCTATAAAATTATCTCCAACAATAATTGAAGTTACTACCAATACTACTAATAATACGAAAATACCTACTATTATATAAAACATTCTTTAATTTTACCTCCATTAAACTACACCATATTATTATAATTTTATAAAATGGATATGTCAAACAAATAGGGTAATATTTGCAAAAAAGTTTACTTTATGTTTACAAATTAGTCTTTCTTATGAACTTTTTCTCTAATATCACTTGCTATAATATCCTCTAGTTCATTTTCTAATCCATTAACACTATAATATTTAACTATCTTAGTTAAAAGTTCTTCACTACAACATTTATACTTTTTACATAATATTTTTTGTTTTAACCAATCATTTATAGTTCCACTATATTGGTTAAAACTTTTAAACTGTATAAATTCATTCATAGTAAGAAGAGGATTCATAAAAGCTTCGTCACATAGTTTAATAAATTGTGCCTTCTCTTTAATCCACTCTCTAAAAGTTAAGTCTTCTTTTTCCAAAAACTCACTTCTATATTCTTTTATTAACTCCGTCTTACTTTTTCCAAGTCTCTGGCAAAGGTTTTGTATTTCTATTTTTTCTTTAAGTAAATCAACAATTGAACCATCATAACCATTTTCTACTTCGCGCAAATAAATATCAACTATATACCTAAAAGATACATTTTTATATTCATCAATTTGTTTTACTAACTCTTCTATTTGATCATAATTATCCATAAATTTATGAAACTGTTCTACTTTAAAGTTTAACCAATCAATAAATGTTCCCAAAAATCCCTCTCTTTTGGCATTTTCATACTCTAATGCTGCATCCATCACTAAAATATCTAACTCAGCACAAAGTCTTTTAATTATTTCTTTTTCTTGTTGAGTAAATTTTGACCATTTATCCTTTTCTTTAGACACTTGGTCATTATCTTTTTCCATATGACTTTGATTGCTATTCTTAATGACAGAATAAGCTTCATTTACCAACTGCATCATTTTTGTATTATTATTAGCATCAGAAAAATTAATATCTGGATGAAATACTTTGGCTTTTTCTCGATAAGCCTTTTTTAACTCTATCATATCATACGGTTCACTTACTCCTAAAATCATCAAAGCTTCTCTATAACTCATTTATCCTTCCCCCCTCAAAAAGTAAACAAATTATAACAAAAAAAGGTCTAAATGTCAATTTAAACCTTTATATTGTATCTACATGTTCATTAAGTTTTACACTTACTAATTTAGAAACACCAGATTCTTGCATTGTAATACCATATAAAGTATCTGCATATTCCATAGTTTTTTTCTTATGAGTAATAATTAAAAACTGTGTTTTATTTTTATAATTGTCTAAGTATTTTCCAAACTGGTCAACATTTGCTTCATCTAAAGCAGCCTCCACTTCATCAAATAAGCAGAATGGCACTTCTCTAACATTTAATATTGCGAATAATAAACTAATCGCTGTTAAAGTTTTTTCTCCACCTGATAATAGTGTAATAGAGGAAAGTTTTTTTCCTGGAGGAGACGCTACTATATCTATTCCCGTTGTAAGCATATCATCCTCATTAGTAAGTTTAAGATAAGCATTACCTCCTGAAAATAATTCTTTAAAAACTTTAGTAAACTCACTATTTACCTTCTTATAAGTATTACTAAACTCTTCTTCAATAACGCCATCCATTTCCCTCATAATATCTAATAAATTCTCTTGAGCATTAAGTAAATCATCTTTTTGCTTACTTAAAAATTCATATCTTGTATTAACCCGTTCAAACTCTTCAATAGATGCTAAATTAACCATTCCTAACTTACGTATATTGCCCTTATATAAATTTACTCTTTCTCTAGCAAGTTCTACTTCGATATCTAAAGTATATTTTGCTCTAGCAGCTTCTAATGTAAGTGAATATTCCTCATTCAAAGTATTAAGCATATTATCAAGTCTAAGATCTAATCTATTAATTCTTATCTTTAAATCGTTTTGTTCTTTTTCTAATGTCCTTATATTAGCTGTCTTTAGTTTATATGTTGCATTAAATTCTTCTATTGAAGTCTTTAAATCAGAAATTTCACGTGTTAATAATGCCACTTTATTTTTTAGATTATCACGTATACCTGTCTTTTCATAATATAAATTAATAAGTTCTTGTTCTCTCTCACTAACTTTATTACTACTTGCATTTTCAAGTGAACTAATTTCTCTATTAATATTCTCTAAAGTTGCATTTTTACTTTCTAACAACTTCATCTTTTCTTTTAACTCTTCTTTTAAGTTTACCTCTTCACGAGATAAAACAAAGTATTTTTCTTCAAATTCTGAAATATTTTTTGTAAGTTCACTAATTTCATTAGTCAAGTTTTCTTTATCTTCTAACAAACCATCTTTTCTTTTTTCGCAGGAATCAATTTCTTGTCTTATAGTAACTGCACTCCTATACTTGGTATTAGAGCTACCACCACTCATTGAACCACCAACATTTAAGACGTCCCCATCTAAAGTAACTATCTTATAACGATGATAAATTCTTCTTCCTATACGAATAGCCCCATCCATATCACTTGCTACTACAACTGTTCCTAACTGATTTAAAATAATATTTTTAAACTTGCAATCATATCTTACCAAGTCACTAAGCACACCTATAAAAGAACTATCTTGTTTCAAAAGAGTTAAAACTTCATCATCTATATATCTACTTTTTATAACTGAAAGTGGAAAAAAAGTAGCTCTCCCTAAATGATTATCTTTTAAATAATTAATGGCCTTCTTACTACTTTCTTCATCTTCTGTAATAATAAAGTTTTTAGAGCTATTAATCGCAACATCCAAAGCCTTAATATATAATGAATCTATCTCTAACACATTACCTATAGTATTATAAATTCCTAAAAGACTATCCTCTGTCAATATTTTTTTAACGGCCAAAGGAAGCCCAGCCCCACTATCCATTTCTAATTTCAAAGAATCTATTTTATGATTGATAGTTATTAACTCTTGATCAACGCGTGAATATTCTTGATTTTTCATTTTCTTCTTATCTTTTATATTATTGATGTCTTTATTAGCCGCAATCAAATTTTCACTATGTAAATTAAGTCTTTCATTTATTCTAGATATTTCCTCTTCCATAACATTTATTTGAGAAGTAAGTTCGGCTCTTTCTTCAAGATTATTTCTAAGTAGTAAAGAATTATCACTATCACTATTTTTACTTTTTTCTTGAAGTAACATCTTTTCACTATTAAGTTTTTCACATAAGGCTACAACATCCAATAGCGCTTTATTATTCTCTCTTAATTCTTCTTCTTTTTTAGAAAGTAAATTGTTTTGTTCTAAAACTTTTAAATCACTATTATTAGTAGTAACATTTTCCTCTACTAATTTATCTTCTATTTTTTTTAGTTTCTCAGCTAAAGTCTTTTTCTCTTCATTATCGTTATATATATCATACCCAAGTAATGCTACTTCTAAATTCTCTAAGGCTTTCTTATTTTCTAAGTATTCCTGAGCCTTCTTACTTTGTTCTCTTAATGGTTCTACTTGTTGCTGAAGTTCTCTAATTATATCTTCCACTCTATCTAAATTAGTATGTGTCTTATCTAATTTTTTTAAGGCTTCTTCTTTTCTTTTTTTGTATTTTACAACTCCCGCTGCATCCTCAATAATAACACGACGATCAAGAGATGAACTAGATATAATTTTTTCAACCTCTCCTTGTGAAATAATATTATAAGATTCCCTTCCGATACCACTATCCATCAGTAATGATATAACATCTTTTAATCTGCATCTTTCTCCATTTAAGAAATATTCATTTTCCCCACTTCTAAAAGCTTTTCTCTTGATAGAAATTTCCGTATATGGAACATTTAGATAATGATCGCTATTATCAAAAACTAGTTCTACTGTCGCAACATTTAAAGCTTTACGTGACTTACTACCTGAAAAAATAACATCACTCATAGTACCATCACCACGTAATTGTTTTACAGACTGTTCTCCTAAAACCCATCTAACAGCGTCCACTACATTACTTTTACCACTTCCATTTGGACCTACTATACAAGTTATCTTATCATCAAGCTTAATATCAATTTTATCAGCAAATGACTTAAATCCATATGCGTTAATCTGTTTTAAATACATCTTCAATCACCCTTACCGTAACTACTCCCATTATACAATAAATTTCAAATAAAACAAAGAAAAAATAGGTAAAGACCTATTAATAAATTTATTTTTCTAATTGTTCTTGTAACAAAGTATCAAGTCTTACCAAGTTATATCCTTTTTGTTTTATATAATTAATAATTGTATTAAGATTAACCCTACTATTCGAAAGACCTATAATAGATCCTCCTCTAAGTTTATTTTTTACAACACCAAATGAATTATTAGACGTATCAACAGAAGGTATTACCGTATGTAAACTAAGGCTATTACATATATCAAGTACTTCTTTTTTATCATAGTGTGCAACACAATATTTTGGTCTATCTTTCGTTATATCATTAAGAACATGTAAACTACTTTCAAAATATATTTTATCATAACTCCCATTATAACTAAGGAGTTCAATCTCATAACCTTTTTTACTTACATTTTCTAATAAACTACGATTATTTTCCATAAACAAACCATCTACAAAGAAAGTAGCCGTTACATTATTAGACTCCAGTAAAGACAAAACATCATCCATATTATCAAATCTTAATATATCAAAAACGAGTGCTACATCTTTAGAGTCTTCTCTACCACTTTCTACATATTTATCAAAATAAGTATTAATAGAAACTTCCGGTTCTACTTCATCAAAAACATATAAACTATCATTATATTTTCCATATTGACTCATTTTCTGAAAGCTTGCTTCAATATTAACCTTTTTACCATTTTTACCAGGTATAATATTATCTCCACTCACATTTGCATTAATAGCTTTCTTTTCATAATTAGCTTTTTCTTCTTTAATAGATTGCATAATAGGATCTTTTCCTCTCACTATACCAGCAACTTTATTTGTATAATAAAAACTAAAGGCAATCAGTAAACAAGATAAAATAACAGGATAAACCCTTTTCATTAAAAATCACCTAATAAAATATATTTCTAAAAATTAAAAAAAGAACCTAGGTTCTAAATAATTTCTTCTGCCTACTGCTACTTCCAATAATTTCATATAATAAAAAGCCATATACTACATTAATTAATAAAGTATGTGAAATTTTATAAACAAAGTCATAAAAGCAAATTGGTACTAAATTAAATATTAAGAAGATAGAGGCCACTAAAAACTCATATAGTATAATTATTAAAAATACATACATGATATTCTTATATTTATC
>OMDF01001402.1_pt1 | contig 11588 bp, 10 predicted proteins | sample 1673631 | NCBI WGS metagenome assembly OMDF01 (sample SAMEA103958117, study PRJEB25191) | human gut metagenome | biome: human-associated habitat [ENVO:00009003]; feature: intestine environment [ENVO:2100002]; material: feces | place: Germany | collected 2013/2015 | reverse complement strand
CCCCTTGGCGGAGAGCTCCACTTGGGTCTGATACGCGCCCACCGCTTCGGCAATGGCGCTGTAAGCGTTGAGCATATCGGTATCGCCGCTTTTCTTGAGCAGCGAACCACAATGCTTATATATTGAAACGAACTCCTGGCTGTGTTGTATGGCTATCATGTACCCTGTTTCGGTGGTATAAGTGCTCAGTATGACCGTGCCGTCGAGGGTAGCCAAAACGCTTTCACCGGGATTGGCGGCAATGTCGGTGCCGAAGTGTTGTTGTTCGGCATCGAACTTGGCCGAAATCATACCACGGGTGGGGCGGTAGAAGATCAGTCCATCGGCTTCGGTGTGAGCGGTGATGTTGGTCAGGTTGTACTTCTCGGCTTCTTCGTACTGTTTGCGGAAGTCGGTTTCGCGTTGGGTGCGTTCCATCAGCGAGTCCTCGCGGAGAATGGCCAGTGAGTCCATGGAGCGTACGGTGTCGGCTTTGATTTTCCCCAGAAAGATGTCCTGGATGTTCATGATGTAGAGGTTCTGCTGGTTGACCAATAGCTGTAGGGAGTCTACCCGCAAGGCGTTTTCTACGACCTGTGCACGGACCTCACTGTTCATATAACCAGGCAAATAGTTGCGCAAAGGTGTGGCAGCTATGATGAGGGCCGCAATCAGAAACAGGACAGTAAGTACGGAAAGCAGTACGGAGATGCCGTTCAGTTTGGACACGTGCAAACCGAAGACCTCTTCCAGCGTATTCTCGTTGATGACGGTCAGTTTGTACTTGAATTTGATGTCTTTCCAAAAGGCTTTTCTTCGTTTCCTGTTTTTCTTTATCATGATTCGATCCTGTTTATTCAGTATTGTTTTTTTGTAAACCAGGCTTTTCTCGTTTTATTCCTCTTCTGCTTCGTCAAGGTTCAGCAGGCCTTGCGGCAAGTCTACCGTAATGACTTTATGCTGCTGGTCGATGTCGACGATAAAGTCTTCCTGTGCAGGAATGAGCAGTTCTTCTCCCTGGCGGTCTACGATGAAGAGGGTGTTGAGGGTAGAGTCGTCCACATCGGTTACTTCACCCAAATATCCGTGGTGTATTTCTTCCATGCGGAAGCCTACGAAGTAGTTCCACGTCAGTTCGTCCGGCGCAACCTGCTCAGCATGTTTTATGGGGAAGTAGACCTCTACGTTGGTGAACATGCGTGCCCGTTCGGCGGTATCGATTCCTTCGAGTTTCATCAGGGCTGTGGTGTCCGAACGGAAGCGGTACTCTTTGATGAAGAAGGGTACGAGGATGCCGTCCAACAGGCAGATGATGTATTCTGCTTCCACACGGTCGAAGATGTCGTCACTGAAGGTGAACTGCAATTCGCCGTGGATGCCGTGGGGCTTGTTGAATATACCTATTTTATATACTTCTTCTCGTTTGATCATATTGTTTATATTCTCGTTATCCGTGCTCCCAGTGCATTGAGTCGTCCTTCGATGTTCTGGTAGCCGCGGTCTATCTGTTCGATGTTGTGGATGCGGCTAATGCCATCGGCACTCATGGCTGCTATCAGCAGGGCGATACCTGCCCGGATGTCGGGTGAAGTCAGATTGCCTCCGCGCAGCTTAAAGTTGTGGTTGTGACCGATGACAACGGCCCGATGCGGGTCGCAAAGGATGATTTGTGCTCCCATGTCTATCAGTTTGTCCACAAAGAACAAACGGCTTTCGAACATCTTCTGGTGGATGAGCACACTGCCTTTGGCCTGTGTGGCTACTACAAGCATCACACTGAGAAGGTCAGGAGTAAGCCCCGGCCACGTGGCATCGGCAATGGTCATGATGGAGCCGTCGATGAATGATTCTATTTCGTAACTGTCCTGAGCAGGAATGTAGATGTCGTCGCCCCGTTGCTCCATCTGGATGCCCAGTCGACGGAAGCTGTAGGGAATAATGCCTAGATTCTGGTGCGACACGTTTTTGATGGTCAGTTCGCTTCCTGTCATGGCGGCCATTCCGATGAAACTGCCCACTTCGATCATGTCGGGCAGTACGGTATGTTCCGTTCCGTGCAGCTCTTCTACGCCTTCGATGGTGAGCAGGTTCGAGGCAATGCCTTCTATCTTGGCCCCCATACGGTTCAGCATGCGGCACAGCTGTTGTACGTAAGGCTCGCATGCTGCGTTGTAAATGGTTGTTTTGCCTTTGGCCAGCACGGCAGCCATGACGATGTTGGCGGTACCGGTGACGGACGCTTCGTCGAGCAGCATGTAGGTGCCTTTCAACTCGCGGGCGGTAATCTCGAAGATTTCGCGCTTGTCGTTATAGGTGAAGTCGGCGCCCAGGTTCTGTATGCCGATGAAGTGTGTGTCCAGTCGGCGGCGTCCTATCTTGTCGCCTCCGGGTTTGGAAATCAACGCTCTGCCGAATCGTGCCACCATGGGACCTACCAGCATGACAGAGCCACGCAGACTGGAGCATTTCTTCAGAAAGGCGTCGCTTTCCAGATAGTCTAAGTCGACGTTCTCGGCTTTGAAGCTGTAAGTATCTATCCCTTGCTTGGACACGGTGACGCCCATGTCGCGCATCAGTTGAATCAGATTGTTGACGTCCAGAATATCGGGGACGTTGTGCACGATGATTTCCTCGGGTGTGAGCAGAGTGGCGCAGATAATCTCCAGTACCTCGTTTTTGGCTCCCTGGGGATAGATGTCGCCCGAAAGTCTGTGACCTCCTTCTATTACAAATGATGCCATGGTGTTGCAGGGTATTTAGTATTTCCGTTTATTATTGTTCCGGTTGTTATTGTTGTTCCGGTTGTTGTTATTATTAGCCTTGTTGGGACGGTAGTTCTGCTCGATGCGTTCGGCCATCAGGCGTACGATGTCGTCGGTCATTTGCAGTTTTCCGTTCGACAGTTCTAAAAGATCTTCGGCTATCTTGCGGTCGTCTACCGTGTCCTTGTTCCACGTCATGTAGTCCTTCTTCATGTGGTTGCAGATCAGGGCTACCAGATTGCGCTTCTCGTCGCCTTCGGGAAATTCGCAAGCTTTCTGGATCAGTATTTCCAGCGTGCGTCCGTAGTGGCGGTAGCGTATCTTGGTGTTGGGGTAGGGGACGGGCTCGGGTTTGTTGTCCAGCTTGTCCTTGCGGATGACTTCGAAAGGGTAGTCGATGTCGAGCTTGAAGTCGGACATGATGGCCAGGTGATCCCAAAGCTTGTGCTTGAAGTCGGGCACGTCGCGCAAGTGCGGGAACATACCTCCCATAATGTTGATGATGGTGTTGGCACAGCGTTGGCGCTCGGCACGGTTCTCGATGGTCAGAGCGTGGTCTACCATGTTTTGGATGCTGCGTCCGTATTCGGGAAGAGGCATCCGTTTCTGTTGAGTGTTATATTGCATTTTGTTAATGGATAATTGACGTTGGGTAATGTCTTTTTCTTTCACGGCGTCGGCTTACAACAACTTTTTGGGCATGCTGGCCACGAACTCTTTCAGGTAGAAGGGTTCGAAGTAGGCTACGTCCTTGAAGTCCTGTTCGGCTATAGCTTTTTCGGCCAGCGGAAACATCATGCTGGCCAGCGGACGGATGTCGTCAAGGAAGTGCGCGTTGGGATGGGCTATCTTCTCCTTGCACTTGGCGGCTCCGTCGCCGAAGAAGTATACGGGATGTTCGTTCAGAAATTCCGTGTACGAGTTTTTGTCCACAATGTCGGCGGCAATGTCGCGCACGGGTCTGAGGGCGCGGTCGTAGATGGCGGCATAAACTTCCATGCGGCGGGCGTCGATCATGGGGCACAGCAGGGCGTCGTCGGGCAGCTCGTCGTGATAGAGCAGCACGGGGACACTAAGTACCTTCAGCGTAGGCAGGCCGATGAGTTTCAGGTCGCGTCCGTAGCACACGCCTTTGGCCATGGACACACCGATACGCAGGCCGGTGTACGAGCCTGGGCCACAGCTGACGGCTACCGCATCGAGCGGCATGGCATGGCTGTCGGCAAACGACAGGGCTTCTTCGACAAATACTCCCAATGAAACGGCGTGAGATGGGCCGTTCAGGTCTTCTTTTGTAAATACGTTTTGTCCGTCTTCGCTGACTGCCACCGAGCAGGCGGAAGTAGACGTCTCAATATGTAAGATACATGACATAGTTTCTAATCTTTTAATCAGCAGACAAAAATACATGATTATTTTCAGTATTTAAAATAATCGTGTAATTTTGCGCAAAACTTAAGAAGCATTATGATACAGTCAATGACGGGTTATGGCAAGGCAACAGTCGAACTGCCCGATAAAAAAGTGAACGTTGAGATAAAATCGCTTAACAGCAAGGCAATGGATTTGTCTACACGCATTGCCCCGCTTTACCGAGAGAAAGAGATGGAAATCCGTAACGAAATAGCCAAGACGCTGGAGCGCGGGAAGGTGGATTTCAGCTTATGGATTGAGAAGAAAGACGCCGAACAACTGGCTACTCCCATCAATCAGGAACTGGTGACGGCTTACTACAATCGGATAAAGGAAATATCGGCTGCGACGGGTATTCCCGAGCCCGAAGACTGGTTTGCAGCTTTGCTTCGCATGCCGGACGTGATGACCAAGAACGAGACGGTCGAGGTGACCGACGAGGAGTGGAGCGTGGTAGCTGCCGCCGTACGCGATGCCATCGGGCATCTGGTGGACTTCCGCAAGCAGGAAGGCGCCGCCCTCGAAAAGAAATTCCGTGAGAAAATAGCTAACATTACTCATCTGCTCGAAACTGTAGAGCCTTACGAGAAGGAACGGGTGGCCAAAATAAAGGACCGCATTACGGAGGCGCTGGAAAAGACGTTAAGCGTGGATTACGACAAGAACCGTCTGGAACAGGAACTTATCTACTACATCGAAAAGCTCGACATCAACGAAGAGAAACAACGTCTGGCTAATCACTTGAAATACTTCATCAGCACACTGGAAAGTGGCAGCGGACAAGGCAAGAAGCTAGGATTCATCGCTCAGGAAATGGGACGCGAAATCAATACGCTGGGCAGCAAGTCCAACCATGCCGAGATGCAGAAGATTGTCGTTCAGATGAAGGACGAACTGGAGCAGATCAAGGAACAGGTCCTGAACGTGATGTGATGGAAATGAAAAATGAAGAATGAGGAATGAAGAATTCTTCCTTTCTTAATTTAACTACTTAAATATTTTAATTCTTAATAGAATCGTTGTGGCTAAACTGATTATCTTTTCAGCCCCCTCGGGTTCGGGCAAGTCAACCATCATCAATTATTTGCTGACACAGAACCTGAATCTGGCTTTTTCCATATCGGCTACCAGCCGTCCGCCGCGCGGAACCGAACGCGACGGTGTAGAATACTTTTTCCTGACGCCGGAAGAGTTTCGCCGTCGTATTGCAGACGATGAGTTTCTGGAGTACGAGGAGGTTTATCACGACCGCTTCTACGGCACGCTGAAAGCACAGGTCGAAAAGCAACTGGCCGACGGACAGAACGTGGTGTTCGACGTCGACGTTGTGGGCGGATGCAACATCAAGAAGTTCTATGGCGACCGTGCCTTGTCGGTATTCATCCAGCCGCCTTCGGTGGAAGAACTTCGTCGCCGCCTTGTAGGACGGGGCACCGATACGCCCGAAGTAATCGAAGACCGCGTGGCAAAGGCCCAGTACGAGCTTTCGTTTGCTCCGAAGTTCGACAAGGTGATTGTGAACGACGACTTGGAGAAGGCTAAAGCCGAAGCCTTGGAAGTAATCACTCAATTCCTGCAGTCATGAAGCCGTATATCGGAGGTTCAGGCAACCGGCCGGCGCCCTTATCGGAGCATCCGAAACAGAACAAGGTGTTATTGGTTATCAACATTGTGCTCTGCCTTGCATCGATTGGTCTGGCGGTGGGCTACTACTGTTATTCGGATTACGAACTGACGGTATGCATGTTGCTCGTGGCGCTTGTCACAGGCTACAATGTCTTTATGGCGTGGCGCACTTTGCGTGGCGGCAGGAAGAAATAGGGCATCGTGACGGACATCCTTGTTTAAATCTTCAATCTCAGTGAAACAGATGAACATCGGCATTTTCAGCGGCTCCTTCAATCCCGTTCATATCGGACATCTGGCTTTGGCCAACTACCTTTGCGAGTACGAGGGACTGGACCAGGTATGGTTTATGGTTAGCCCCCGCAATCCGCTGAAAGAGGCCGACGAACTGATGGACGACTCGTTGCGTCTGAAGCTGGTTCAGCTTGCCGTCGAGGGCTATCCTAAGTTTTGGGCGTCCGACTTCGAGTTTCGTTTGCCGCGGCCTTCGTACACGGTGCATACGCTCGACGAGCTTCGGCGTGCTTATCCTCAGCACGTCTTTCATCTGATTATCGGGTCGGACAACTGGCTACTGTTCCCGCGCTGGCGCGAGTCGGAATGTATTCTGGCCACTACTCCGCTCATCATATATCCGCGTCCGGGCTATCCGGTCGACCCACAGACACTTCCTCCGACGGTGAGGATGACATCGGCTCCCGTTTTCGAAATCAGCTCCACCTTTATCCGGCAAGCCATTGCCGAGGGACGCGACATCCGTTATTTCCTCCATCCGCGGGTGTACGAGGCGTTGTGCAAAGAGGATAATCGTGCGGCTTCTCAAGCTGAGTAGCTGGAGTGACAGAAGAACGCCTTCTTCACTTGTTCTCCTTTCAAAATGATAAAATTTAGTCGTATTGGCTGACACGGCCTTTTTCTGAAACTTCCGAAATAGAAGTTGAACCGGACGAAAACTGCCTTTAAACTGCATATATATGCAGATAATAGTCGAAAATAGTGTCTTTTGGAGGTGAAAATGCATGTCTGCTGCTTCCGGAATGCTTGTTCGGCTCTCGCAGATTGCTTGTTCCGCTTCTGTGGAATGCTTGTTTGGCTCGCCAACATTGCTTGTTGCGTTCGTCAACATGGTGTTTCGGAACCGAAATCATGGTTTTTCTCCGTCGGGCGGATTGTTTTTCTTCTATTCTGAATGTCAATATTTCGCTATCGTATTGTAGAAGAGACGGATGCGGAAAAACGCTTCGCAAAATGGAAACAAAAACACCTGCGGCCGGAAATATCGCATTCTCGCCGCAGGTGAAATACAAAGTGTCAAAATGTTAGTTACTCTAAACAGGCGTCCAGGTCGCGTGTCAGCTGTTCCTTGTCTATGTGCTGGCCGATGAAGACTAACTTCTGCATCCGGTCGCCATACTTCTCGTCCCAGTCGCGCATCAGTCCCGGCTCTTGTTTCATCAGTTCGATGAGGTCTTCTTCGGGGGCAGTGGCATACCACAGTCCGGCTTCGGTCAGCTTCTTCTGCACGCCGGCCTGTTCGAAGAGGTACGACATGTCGCGGTTGTGGCTGAAGTAGCACACGCCCTTGGTACGGATGACGTTGCGGGGCCAGCGGGTAGCGATGAACTGGTCGAGCTTGTGGATGTTGAATGCCGGTCGGCGGTAGTAGACAAACGTCTGGATGCCATATTCTTCCACCTCACCGCCTTCGTGGTCGTGATGGTGGTGGTGATGGTGTCCGTGCTCGTCGGCTTCGTCATGGTGATGTTCATGCTCGTCGTGGTGATGTTCATGTTCTTCATCATGATGGTGCTCGTGCTCCTCGTGGTCGTGGTGGCCGTAGTTGTGGGCTTCCCGTTCTTCTTCGGGAGTGGCCTGACGTTCTATCTCGCGTATCCATCCGGCAGAAGTAGCCACGCGTTCGAAGTTGAACATACGGGTGTTGAGGATGCGGTCAAGGTCGATGCGTCCGTAGTCGCATTCGATGATTTCGGCAGCCGGCTGCAGGGTCTTGATGATTTGCTTGATGCGTCCCAGTTCTTCGGGTTTCACTTCCGAAGCCTTGTTCAGCAGAATGATGTTGCAGAATTCGATTTGCTGGATGATAAGGTTTTCGATATCCTCCTCGTCGATGTGCTTGCGCGTCAGGTTGTCACCGCAGGCAAACTCGCTCTGCATGCGCAGGGCGTCGACTACGGTAACGATGCTGTCCAGCCGGCAGATGCCGTATCGGGTATACATGCCGCCCATCGTAGGTATGGAGCAGATGGTCTGGGCAATCGGCTCGGGCTCGCAGATGCCGCTTGCTTCGATGACGATGTAGTCGAAGCGCTGCATTTTCAGTATGTCGCCTATCTGTTCTACCAGGTCCATCTTCAGCGTACAGCAGATGCAGCCGTTTTGCAGGGCTACCAGGCTGTCGTCCTTCTTGCCTACAACGCCGCCTTTCTGGATGAGGTCGGCGTCGATATTTACTTCGCCGATGTCGTTGACGATGACGGCAAACTTGATGCCGCGCTTGTTGGCCAGAATCTGGTTGACCAGTGTGGTCTTTCCACTGCCCAGATAACCGGTGAGCAGCAGTACCGGAACTTCTTTTGTATTCATAAAGCGATATTTAAGTTTTTGAGTTTTTAAGTTTTTGAGTTTTTGAGTTTTTTTGGGGTGAGTTTTTAGGGCTTTGAGCTTCTTCTTTCAACGGACTTGTAACTCACAAACTTAAAAACTCACAAACTTAAAAACTCAAAAAACACGGCGCAAAATTAGCCGATTTCTCTGATAATAAGATGTAAAGTAGATGAAAGGTGTATAAAAGAAAATCTCTCCTGCCGTGCATGCACGACAGAAGAGATTCTTTAGTTGTATTGAGTATCTATGGCTGCGTTTGTTTCTTATACAATGCCTTGAGCCATCATGGCGTTAGCCACCTTCATGAAGCCTGCCACGTTGGCACCCTTCACGTAGTTCACGTAGCCGTCGGGTTCGGTACCATACTTCACGCAGTTCTCGTGGATGTTCTCCATGATGTAGTGCAGTTTGGCGTCTACCTCTTCGGCGCTCCATGACAGACGTTCGGAGTTCTGTGTCATTTCCAGACCCGATACCGATACACCACCTGCATTGGCAGCCTTACCCGGAGCGTACAGAATCTTGGCTTCCTGGAATACGCGGATAGCTTCCGGAGTAGAAGGCATGTTGGCACCTTCGGATACGGCAATCACACCGTTGGCAATCAGCTTGCGTGCATCGTCGCCGTCAATTTCGTTCTGAGTGGCCGAAGGAAGTGCGATGTCGGCTTTTTCGCCCCAAGGACGTGCGCCTTCTACATACTTCACACCCGGATATTGTTCTGCATACTCGCGGATACGTCCACGGTAGAGGTTCTTCAGTTCCATGATGTAGTCCAGTTTCTCGCGGTCGATACCTTCGGGGTCGTAAACGTAACCGTCAGAATCGGACATGGTCAATACTTTACCGCCCAGTTGCAGTACTTTTTCGGCTGTATATTGGGCAACGTTTCCAGAACCTGAGATGAGGACAGACTTGCCTTTCAGATCCCAGCCTTTGGTCTTCAGCATTTCCATCAGGAAGTATACGTTACCGTAACCGGTAGCCTCGGGACGGATCAGTGAACCACCGAATTCGCGGCCTTTACCTGTCAGCACGCCGCTGAATTCACGTGTCAGCTTCTTGTACATGCCGAACATGAAGCCTACTTCGCGGCCGCCTACACCAATATCACCAGCCGGTACGTCTACATCGGGACCAATGTGGCGCCACAGTTCCAACATGAATGCCTGGCAGAAACGCATTACCTCAGCATTTGACTTGCCACGCGGTGAGAAGTCGGAACCACCTTTACCGCCACCCATCGGCAGTGTAGTCAGTGAGTTTTTGAATGTCTGCTCAAAGGCAAGGAATTTTAGGATTCCCAAGTTTACAGAAGAGTGGAAACGAATACCGCCTTTATAGGGACCGATAGCGTTGTTGTGCTGTACGCGGTAGCCCATGTTGGTTCGGATGTTGCCTTTATCGTCCATCCAAGTAACACGGAACTGATATACACGGTCGGGAATGCAAAGGCGCTCAATCAAGTTTACCTTATCAAATTCAGGGTGTTTGTTGTATTCTTCTTCAATTGTACCGAGCACTTCTTCTACTGCCTGATGATATTCAGGCTCATTAGGGAATCTTCTTTTTAATTCATCTAATACCTTAGCTGCATTCATAATCTATTTCTTTTATGGTTACTAATTAGTTTTTATTGCTTTATTGATGATGCAAAAATATAGATAAGAATTGGATTGTGCAACAAAATATAAATAAAATGCGATTAAAAATATCAGATTGTGCAAAATGTAAGCAAAAACATGAATAAAAGATTATTTCTCCCTATTCTTTAAAAACTTTAGTAAAGGAATAAAGACTAAAGTGCCCGAAATGATAATGGATAAGATTAGTGGTCCGTCTATTTGTTCGCTTCCGGTGAGGATGATATAGCAGATTGTTATCCATAGAAGGGCAAGGATTACGATTTGGGGGAGGGATAGTGGTTTTCGGCTCATGGTAATATACAGGTGTTTTTAGTGACAGATTTTATCAGGTTGGAGAACAAAAGAACAAATATTAAGTATATGCAGATTGCGCTACTGAGAAAATTTGTTCTTTTGTCCCTTTTCTGAAACAGGTTATTATTTATTTGCCTTTTTCTTCTTTTCTACGATGGCGTCGATAACTGCTACAGCGGTGATGTTCACGATATCGCGTACCGATGCTTCACAGTCGGTGAAGTGGATGGGTTTGTTCAGTCCCATTTGGATTGGACCAAGCACTTCTGTTTCGCTGCTCATAGACTGAATCAGTTGATAAGTGGCATTGGCAGAGCTTAGGTTGGGGAATATCAATGTATTTACTTCTTTACCTTTCAGGCGTGTAAATGGATATTTCTCGTCGCGAAGTGTCGTGTTCAGGGCGAAGTTTACCTGCATTTCACCGTCGATAGCGAGTTCGGGGTATTCCTTCTGCATATAGTCCACTGCTTCGTGCACCTTGGCAGGGCTGCCTTCCGTGTCCGAACCGAAGTTGGAGTAAGACAGCATGGCCATTGCCGGGGTATGATTGAAGAATTCCACAGTTTTCTTTGATAATTTAGCAATATCAATCAGTGTATCTGTGTCCGGGTGGCGGTTAATCAGTGTGTCGGCCACAAAGTAAGTGCCTTTTTTTGAATTCAGGATATGCATGGTGCCGAAGTGCTTGTATTCCGGCTGGATACCAATTACTTCTTTCGCTACTTTGATGGTATTGGAATACTTGGTGTACAAACCGGTGATAAACGCATCGGCTTCTCCTGTTTCTACCATCATCATGCCGAAATAGTTGCGCTCAAACATTTTGTCATTTGACTCCTGAAGATTAGCCCCTTGACGAGCACGCTTTTCTGAAAGAATGCGTGCATAGCGTTCGCGGCGTTCTGCTTCGCGATCATGGCGAAGATTGATTATTTCGATGCCTTCCAAACTCAACTCAAGCTCTTTTGCCAGTTTCTCGATGCGTTCATCGTTACCCAACAAAATCGGATGGCAGATGCCTTCTGCTTTGGCTTCGACGGCAGCTTTCAGCATGGTAGGATGGATGCCTTCTGCAAAGACAACCCGTTGTGGGTCACGGCGCGCTGTTTCATACAGTTGGCGGGTAAGTTTGCTTTCCTGTCCCATAAGCTCGCGCAGACGGGTTTTGTAAGCTTCCCAATCTGTAATGTTTTTGCGGGCAACACCTGAATCCATAGCAGCTTTGGCAACAGCCATTGAG
>OMDF01001396.1_pt1 | contig 11652 bp, 10 predicted proteins | sample 1673631 | NCBI WGS metagenome assembly OMDF01 (sample SAMEA103958117, study PRJEB25191) | human gut metagenome | biome: human-associated habitat [ENVO:00009003]; feature: intestine environment [ENVO:2100002]; material: feces | place: Germany | collected 2013/2015 | reverse complement strand
CGGGATGCCTTGTCCTCATCGCTCAGGTCAAAGGTCAATTCAAATTCATCATCGTACAAGAGTCAGCCCTCCTGTCGCTTATTCTCTGCCGGTGCCAAGGGGCACTCCGGCAGGAGAAACCGCCGGCCCACGCTCCCCAGAACATCGCTCTGCTCATTTCTTCCGGTCAAGTCCGGTCCTGCGGCGTGCCCGCCGGGGTGTTCAGATGGGTTTCGACAAGATACCATTGAATAATATAGCACAATCGGGCGAAAAAATAAAGTGGTCACCGGTGATTTTTTCACGCAGTTCCCACTTTTTTCACGTTCTCAGGGGGTCACGGGCGGTTTCCAGCGGGGCTTTGCGGCCCGCTGCTCCCGCAGCCGGAGGAAAAACGCCTGCAGCAGCGCCTGCGCTTCCTCCGCCCGCAGGCCGCGTTCCACCACCGGATGGTGGTTGAAGGGCATGGCGAACAGGTCGGTCACGCTGCCGCAGCAGCCCGCCTTGGCGTCTGCCGCACCGTATACCACCCGCCGCACCCGGCTGTTGAGGATCGCTCCGGCGCACATGGGGCAGGGCTCCAGCGTAACAAACAGCTCACATTGCCACAGCCGCCACCCGCCAAGGGCTTTGCAGGCTGCGTCGATGGCAAGCAGTTCGGCGTGGTAGATGGCATTTTTTCCGTTCTCTCGCAGGTTGTGGGCACGGGCAATGATCTCGCCATCCTTGGCAACCACCGCGCCAACGGGCACTTCACCCAAAGCGGCAGCGGCGCGGGCTTCTTCCAGCGCGGCCTGCATCAGTTGTTCATCGGTCATTGCGTTACCCCACACGGTACAGGTACACCGTAAGCCCCATCAAAAACAGAACACATACGGTATACGGCAGGCTGGTAAAAACGGCCAGCGGCTCCATGCCGCCGCGCAGCCCGGCGGAAAAGCTGAACCCCTGTGCTTTGACCCGCCATACCAGAAAGAGCGCCGCCAGCGGCAGGGCCACTAGCAAAATCAACTCATACACCACGGCAAGCTGCTCCGGCGCATATTGGCGCAGATATAGGCTGAGAAACGCCAAGGTATTGTTGATGAAATGCAGCAGCATGCCGGGAAGAATACTGCCGCTGCGCTCAACCAGCCAGCCCAAAAAGATGCCGCACACCAGCGCGGTAATGCTTTGTGCCAGATCCAGGTGCAGCAACGCAAACAGCAGGGCAGGGGCAAAAATCGCCACGCTGCTGCCGCTGGGGCGCATAATGCCCTGCAGCGCCCCGCGGAAATAAATTTCCTCCAGCACAGCGGGCACTACACACAGACTGAAATAACGAATGAACAGATCCAGGCCACCGGCGGGCAGCGCGGTGCTGCTGGTGGTAACGCCCAGCCCGCGGGTCAGCAGCCCGCCGAACAGGTTGCCCGCGTTGGCCAGCCCCAAAAACACCACCAGGCAGAACGCCGGGCTCCAGGGGGCGGGCAGCAGAATGCGCAGATCCTGCGTTTGCAGCCGGGTGGCGCGCAGCAGCCACCACAGCGGCAGCACAATAGAACCCGCTGCCACTACAATGCCCAGCAGCCCCTGCGCGGCCACGCTGAATCCGACCGGGTCGCTCAGGCTGGAACCCTGCACCCGCATACCCATCAGGGCGGAAACAAAAATAGTCAATAGATCCTGTACAAACAGATAAGCCAGCGCGGCCACCGCGCACAGCGATGCCGCCCCCCGTACACCGCGGGGATTGGAGAGTGTTGATTTTGGCAAAATACTTCCTCTTTCTTTTCACTGTACTATATAAAGATACGTTCCATATAATTCCGGCACAAAACGCGGCAGATGATACCAGTAACAATAATAACACGTTTGCGGCGCTTTTACAACGCGGCGCAGCCCGGCCCACGGAAAAACGGCAAAACAAAAACCCACCGGTTGTGCGGACCGGTGGGTAGGAGAGGAAAATAGAGGAAGGAATGTTTTCTATACAGAGAAAATCCATCAAGGCTGTGCGGGCCTTGACTTTATGCTATTATAATAGTACAGTATTTGTGTGAAGTAAAGCTCAAAAAGTTCACATGAAAAGTGAACAAGATTCATCAAGACGCATCAGAAAACAAAAAACAAAGAAAGTAAAGTTTACTTCCCAATTATAAAAGGAGCATCCGGTTCATCATGACCCTGTTAGCCTGCCAGATTTTTTCCACCATTGCGCACGAGGGCAGCTTTGCCCGCACCGCGGAGCAGCTGCACCTGACCCCCTCCGCCATCAGTCATGCGGTTTCTACCATGGAAGCGGAATGCGGTTTTCCACTGTTTACCCGCACCAAAAGTGGCGTTACCATGACGGCTGCCGCCGAAAACCTGCTGCCCGCCATCCAGCGGCTGCTGGCTTCCAGCGAATCCCTGGATCAGTCCATCGCCCAGATCAACGGCATGCACAAAGGCGTGCTGCGCCTGGGGGTGTTCAACTCTGCCTGCGTGACCTGGCTGCCGCAGCTGGTGCCGCAGTTCCAGCTGGATTTCCCCGGTATTGATGTGCAGATCTATCAGGGCAGCTATGCGGATATCTGCGCCTGGGTCAAAAACGGCACGGCGGAAATCGGCTTCCTTTCCAATTCCAGCGCGCTGGATTTGGATTTTGAACCGCTATATGATGACGAGCTGGTCTGCATCGCACCCGCGTCCTACCGCCCGGCCCGGCCCGGCTGTGTCAGCGCCGAGGAACTGCGCGGCCAGCCGTTCGTCAGCCAGCTGGCGGACGTGGATGCCGATATCCAGAGCTACTTCAAAACCAACGACCTGCGGGTGGACAGCCGCTGCTATATCGTGGATGACCAATCCATGATCGCTATGGTGGCCTGTGGCCGCGGCTTTGCCATTATGCCGGAGCTGATGTTCAAAACCGGAACCGACCCCCACGGCTGCCAGGTGCTGCGGCTGGAACCCGCTGCAACGCGCAGCATTGGGCTGGCCTGCCTGGCGCGGGGGGCGCTTTCCCCGGCTGCACGCCAGTTTGCCGCCCGCGCCCGCGCTTACGCCGCCAGCCTGCGGCAAAAGTGAGCGGCGGGGCGGGGAAGACGGACTTGTGCTGACTTGGCAATGTCATATCCCTCTTTTCAAAAATATAAAAAAGGTATATAATAAAGTTTCAGCAGGAAAGGAGGAGCTCAGCCTATGCCTGGTGATCTGCATACCCATTCGTCCTGTTCGGACGGTTCTACCCCCATCGAAAAGCTGCCTTGGCTGGCGGCCTGCGCGGGGTTGGATTGGCTTGCCATCAGCGACCATGATACCAACCGCTCTGTGCGTTATGCTTACGCCCACCCGGAGCAAAACGGTGTGAAGCTGATCCCGGCGGTGGAGCTGACGGCCTATGATTATGGGCGGGAACACCGCGTGCACATCCTGTGCTATTACCCGGACGATTGCGAAGCTCTGGCCCGCCATACTGCAGTCATGGACAAACGCCGCTATGATGCCGTGTACCAGTCCTGCAAGGAGCTGGAGGAAATCTGCCCCCAGTTCAAAACCGAGGAGGCACTGGAATTTGCCAAGGACAGCGGCACGCTGTACAAGGCCCATGTCATGCGTGTATTGTGGCAGTATGGGCTTTCGGATGGAATGTACAACACGGTGTACCGCAGCCTGTTCGGTCTGCGCCCGGTGCGCGGCAAGATCCTGCACACGCCGGTGTATGAAACCGTGGATACCATCCTGAACCTCATCCAAGAATGCCGCGGCGTGGCGGTACTGGCCCACCCCAGCGTTTACCACAGCATGCCTTTGGCGCGGGAGCTGATTGCAGCCGGGCGGCTGGACGGCGTGGAGATCGACCACCCCCGCAACACGGAGGAGGATAAAGCCGAGCTGGAACAGCTGGCCGCGGAGTACGGCCTGATCGTGACCGGCGGCACTGACTACCACGGCATGAACACCAACACCCCGCACCCGGTTGGCACCTGCACCACCGCGGACGAACAGATCGCCCGCATCCGTGCGCTGGCCGAAGCGCGCAAAAAGTAAAGGCAATACCGCATAATTCTAAGTGCCGATACGGTGAGCGAGGTGCGGCAGATGCTAAGCCAAAAGCGCAGATAATACTGGATGTCTTATCGAGCATTTTGGCAACGCAGATGCCGTGCCGCAGCCGCCGAAGCGGTGCTTAAGCCGTCAGGCGGGAATTGTGCGGTATTGCCTAAAGCAACCAACAGCAAAAAGCAAAACGGAGCAAGAAAATAAAAAGGAGCAAACGATTATGACTTACGAACGCCGCAATAAGGGCACCTGCTCGGTGATGACCAAAGTAGAACTGAACCCTGACCATACCATTGAATCTGTTGAGGTGCTGGGGGGCTGCAACGGCAACCTGAAAGGCATCTGCCAGCTGCTGAAAGGCATGAAAGCTGAGGACGCCATTGAGCGCATGAAAGGCACCCTGTGCGGCTCCAAGCCCACCAGCTGCCCGGACCAGATCGCCATTACGCTGGAAGAAGCCCTGCAGAAGCTGTAAGCCCTGAATATTATTTGTAAGGAAGCGCCGATATGGATTGTTTTAACTACCCGCTGGATACCGAAACGCTGCTGCGCAAAAAGCGCCGCCTGCGCAAGGAACTGCTGGCCCAAAACCCGCACCCGCTGCAAAAACGCATCGCCATCCTGGGTGGTTCCACCACCAATGAGGTGGCAGACCAGCTGGGCCTGTTTTTGTTGCAATACGGCATTCAGGCGGAGTTCTACCAGAGCGAGTATGGCCAATATTGGCAGGACGCCATGTTCGGCACGCCGGAGCTGGATGGGTTCCACCCCGATGTCATTTATATCCACACCAACTGGCGCAACATCATCAATTTCCCCACAACGGCCACCCCGCAGGCGGAAATTGACGCCATGCTGAATGCCGAGTACAGCCGCTTTGAGCAGATGTGGCAGGCGCTGGAAGCCAAATTCCATTGCCCCGTCATCCAGAATAACTTTGACCGCCCCAACTACCGCCTGATGGGCAACCGCGATATCTGGGACCCGCATGGCCGTTCCAACTATCTCAGCCGCCTGAACCAGCGCTTTTACGCCTATGCCGCCGCGCATGAGGATTTTTATATCAATGATATTGACTATCTCAGCGCAGATTACGGCCTGACTGCCTGGGGGGATGCGTTCTTCTGGCATATGTACAAGTACGCCATGTGCCTGGATGCGATCCCGTCTTTGGCAAACAGCGTGGCAAACATTATCAAATCCCTGTATGGCCGCAACAAAAAAGCCCTGGTGCTGGATCTGGATAACACTCTCTGGGGCGGCATTGTGGGCGATGACGGTGTGGACGGCATTGCCATTGGCCCCGAAGTGCCGGAAGGCCAGGTGTACGCCGAGTTCCAGAGCTACTGCAAAGCCCTGCAGACCATCGGCGTGGTGCTGGCGGTGGATTCCAAAAATGACGAAGCCAACGCCCTGGCCGGCCTGAACCACCCGGACAGCGTGCTGCACCCGGATGATTTTGTCTGCATCAAGGCCAACTGGGATCCCAAAGATCAGAACCTGAAAGCCATCGCCGCAGAGCTCAGCCTTGGCGCCGACAGCTTTGTGTTTGCTGATGACAACCCGGCGGAGCGTGCTATTGTGGCCGCCCAGCTGCCCGGCGTGGCCACCCCGGTGCTGGATGGTGCCGAAAACTACATCAAGATGCTGGATCACGGCGGGTACTTTGAAACGACGATCCTTTCCGGCGACGACCTGAAAAAGACCGCGCAGTACCATGCCCGCGCCCAGGCCGCCCAGGCCCAGGCAGCTTTTGCCGATTACGGCCAGTATCTGGACAGCCTGGAAATGACGGCGACCATCCGCCCCTTTGAGGCGGTGTATATGCAGCGCATTGCTCAGCTGACCAACAAGAGCAACCAGTTCAACCTGACTACTCTGCGCTGCACTGAGGATGACATCCGTTCCATGGCAGAAAAGCCGGACTGGATCACCCTGTACGGCAAGCTGGTGGATAAATTTGCGGATAACGGCGTTGTTACCGTTGTGGCAGGGCAGGCCCAGGGCCAAACGCTCTGCCTGCGCCTGTGGCTGATGAGCTGCCGGGTGCTCAAGCGCGGCATGGAAGACGCCATGATGGACACCCTTGCCGCCAAAGCTGCCGCTGCAGGGTATACTGCGCTGGAGGGCTATTATTACCCCACTGCCAAAAACGCTATGGTGCGGGAATTTTATGCTGGGTACGGCTTTGAAAAAACGGCCGAGGATGCCGATGGCAACACCACCTGGCGCCTGGAACTTGCCGCTTACAATCCCCGCTGCCCCCATATAAAAATTGAAACCTGAGCCGCGGCGCATACCGCGCGGCAGATGGCAAACGTAAAGGAAGCTACATGCCCCATACAACCCCAAAACCCAGCCGCATTCCCGGCCCGCTGCACAAGGCGGGCCTGTTTGTGTTGTTTGCGGCCATCACGGCGGCGCTCTGCCTGCTGCTGAACTTTTTGCTGGTGGATGACCTGCACGCCTATTCCCGTGTGACGCTGGGGGAGTATTACGCCCAAGCGGATGCGGTGGATACTGTGTTTGTGGGTTCCTCCCACAGCTACCGCAGCTTTGACCCGGATACCATTGACCCCATTCTGGGCAGCCACAGCTTTAACCTTGGCACCAGCCAGCAGCAGCCGGATGGCTCCTATTGGCTTATTCGGGAAGCCGCCGCCAACAGCCCGCTGAAAACCGTCTATCTGGAAACCTTCTATACCGGCTATAATCAGCAAAAATCCAGCAATGTTCCGCTGGCCTGCTACCTGATCACCGATTACATGCGCGCGTCCTCGCCCTACCGTTACCAGTATCTGTGGGAGATGGGCGGTGCCGCGGCGTTTGCGGATCTGGTGTTCCCGGCGCGCCATGCTATTGCTGACCCCGGTGAGCTGCCGGCCCTGTGGCGCGGCAAGCTGACCGGCGGCTATAACGCGGGGAACTATGACTGGGTCACCTACCCGGACGAGGGCGAAGCCTACCGGGACCGCGGTTTTGTCTATACCGAGGGCACCAGCATCTGGGGGTTCGGCACCCTGATGCACGTGGATGCCAGCGCGCCAATCTCACCGTTTGGCCGGGCGAACCTGACCCGCATTGCCGAGTTCTGCAAAAAGCAGAACATCCGCCTGGTGCTGGTCACCGCCCCGCTGCCCAGCGCCTATGTGCAGGATACCCAGAACTACCAGGCCTATGTGGATGCCATGCGCAGCTTTGCCGCGGCCAACGGCACCCAGTATTGGGATTTTTCGCTCTTTAAGGATACCGACCTGCTGCCCATTGGCTTTGACGATTTTTCAGATATGCACCACCTGAACGGGCAGGGGGCAGAAACGTTCAGCAAGGCGTTCGCCACGGTGGCCGTCCGCAGCGCGGCGGGCGAGGATGTAAGCAGCCTGTTCTATGATACGGTTGCCGAAAAATTGGCCATATCGCCGGACAGCACCGTGCAGCAGGGGGAGGGCAACTGATGTTTTCTGTTACATCCCTTGGCTTTTTGCCGTTTATGGCGCTGTTTGTCTGCCTGTGGTACCGCGTGCCCCAGCCTTCCCGCTGGAAGCTGGTTCTGGCAGCCAACGTAGTGTTCTGCCTTTCCATTGATATCGGCGCGTTTTTTGCGGTAGCCCTTGCCACGGCAGTGGTGTGGCAGGCCGCGCAGAATGCGCAGCCAGAGCAGCCCAGCCGCCGCGGGTGGCTGGCACTGGGGCTGGCCGCAGCCCTGCTGCCGCTGCTGGTGCTCAAATACAGCGGCATGCTGGTGCCGGGCCTGCGGGATTTGTATAAGCCCTTTGGCCTTGCGTATTACAGCTTGCAGCTGGCGGGCTACCTGCTGGATGTGTGGCATGGTCGCACGGCACCTACGCCCAGCTATGCACGGCTGTGGTGCTATGCGGGCTTTTTCCTCTCGCTCACCCAGGGGCCGTTCAACCGCTATAATACCCTGATGCCCCAGCTGGAAGCCGCCCCAAAAACGTTTGAAACCCAGCGTTTGGTCAGCGGTTTGCAGCGCAGTGCGTGGGGGTATTTCAAAAAGTTTGCCATTGCGGACCGTGCGGCCATTGTGGTCAGCGCCGCCTTTGCGGACCCGGCGTCCTTTGACCGCAGTCAGCTGATTTTTGCCACGGTTATGTATTCGTTCCAGCTGTATGCCGATTTTTCCGGCTACACGGATATTGTGCTGGGCATGGGCGAGATCCTGGGCCTGCACCTGCCGGAAAACTTCCGCCAGCCGTTTTTTTCTGCCAGCGTCAAGGAGCTGTGGGCCCGGTGGCATATCAGCCTTTCGCAGTGGTTCCGGGATTATGTGTATATCCCGCTGGGCGGCAACCGCAAGGGCATTGCCCGGCGGGATGCCAACCTGCTGCTGACCTTTTTGATCAGCGGGCTGTGGCACGGCGCCAACTGGACCTTCCTTGTCTGGGGTGGGCTGCACGGCCTGTGCCAGGTGGCGGAGGACCACATGCCCGCTCCGCTGCGCAAGCGCAAATCTCTGCCGCTGCGCATCGTGGGCGTGCCGCTGACATTTGCCATCTTTGTTACAACCTTTACCATCTTCCGCACCAGCAGTTTGGGCAATGCGGCGGCATACTTTGCCGGTATCCTGCATAACCCCGGGCACGAGGTGTTTGCCCAGTACTGGCTGCTAGGCCTGACCAGCAAGCTGGAACTGCTCTTGCTGTTGTTGGGCATTGCGTTGCTGGTGCTGGTGGATGTGCTGCATGAATGCGGCCTGCACCTGCGCGCCTGGGTCAACGCCGCGCCGCGCCCGGTGCGCTGGGCTGTGTACGAATTTGCCATTTTTGCCTTTTTGCTGATGGCAAGCTTTTATTCCAATACGGGCTTTTTGTATGCCCGGTTCTGAAAAGCAACAGCCCCGGGCAGTACCCATAAAAGGTGCCGCCTGGGGCTGTTTTTGTCTGTGTGGAAAATATAAAAAGGGAACAAAGCTTTCCCAAAAGCTGCTTATTCCTCGCCCTCAAATTTCATGCCCCAGGCCATGCGGATATCATACATCAGTTGGGTCAGGGCAATGCTTTGCTGCGGGGTATAAATGCTGCTGTGGTGCCTGCCAGTGGCAGTACAACGGCTTACTTCCCGAATCTGGTATTCAAAACCGTTCACATCAAAAGGAAAATCCAGTTCCTGCGGTGGCTGGCCGTCCAGTTCCAGCGTCATATGTTCGGCGTACTGGAAGTCCGGCAGGGTAATGCGGCCCTTAGTGCCCACAATGCAGGCCATGCGGGTAAGGCGCTGGCCGATGGTTTGCACCGATTCCGCCGTGCAGCCGCTGGGGTAGGCAAGCCGCAGTTTGCTGTATTCATCGGTGCCGTATTCTGTCAGGCGCAGCTCTTCTGTCTGCACGTTCTGGGGCTGCTGGCCGGTGACCATCTGCAAAAAGCCAAGGTTATAAATGCCAATATCCAGCAAAGCGCCACCGCCCAAAGCAGAGTTGAATTTGCGCTCGCGGCGGGCGCCTTCAGTGGTAAAACCGTATTGGCAGGTGATGGTTTGCAGCGTACCGATCACCCCATCCGCCAGCATCTGCTGCAATTTGGCATACAGCGGCAAAAAGCGAATCCAGAATGCTTCCATGATAAAAAGCTGCTTTTTTTCCGCCAGGGCATACAGCTCTTTGGCCTGCTCTGCATTGATGGTGAACGGCTTTTCGCACAGAACATGCTTGCCGTGCTCCAGGCAGAGCTTGCAGTTTTCGTAATGCAGGGCGTTGGGCGTAGCAATGTAGATGGCATCTACGGCGGGATCGGCGGCAAGCTCTTCATAGCTGGCGTGCCAGTGCGGGATGTTGTACTGCGCCGCAAAGGCTTTGGAACTTTCGGCCCGGCGGGAGCCGACTGCGGTAAGCCGCTCGCCCTCGGCAGCCATCGCATTGACTGTTGTGGCAAATTTGTTGGCAATGGTGCCGGTAGCTAAAATTCCCCAATTCATAAAATTACCTCCCATTAACAATGGTTCTTTGTGCACATCGTACCACAAGCAGGAAATTGCGGCAAGGAAACACGCGCAAAACAGCAAGAAAAAACAGACCCGGCAGGGGAACAGCAAAATCCGTTCCATCATGCCGGGTCTGAACTTATTATGGGGACAGAACAGGAAAATGCGGCACTGCCTTACGGGCGTACCTTGAACTCCTGCTCACAGTAAACGCAGCGGTAGCGTCCGCTGGGGGTCAGGGCAAAGATGTGGTCGCAGCCGGTCTCCAGGGAGGTAATGCAGCGGGGGTTGGTGCACTTGATCACGTTCACCAGGCGCTTGGGCTGGTCCGGGCGCACCTTGCGGGTCACATGACCGTTCTCAATAAAGGTCAGGCTGATCTGCGGGTCCACATAACCCAGCACATCAAAATTCAAGCCGGAAATATCGCCCTCGATTTTAATAATATCCTTTTTGCCGCTTTTCTGGCTGCGCACGTTCTGCAGCAGGGCCACGCTGGCTTCGCTCAGCTTTTCCAGCTCCAGCAGGTGATACAGCGAAAGCCCGGTCCCGGCGGTAATGTGGTCAATGACCACGCCGTTCATGATTTCATCAATATTCAGCATTCAAAAGCAACCTCCCCGGTTTTGGGGTCTTTCAGCCCCAGCAGCGTCATAATCAAAGCCATGCGCACATACACGCCGTTCTGTGCCTGCTCAAAGTAGGCGGCGCGCGGGTCATCGTCCACATCCAGCGTAATTTCGTTCACACGCGGCAGGGGATGCAGCACCGCCATGTCCGCCGGGGCAAGGTTCAGCTTTTCGGCGGTCAGGATGTAGCTGTCACGCAGGCGGATGTAATCTTCCTCATTGAAAAAGCGCTCGCGCTGCACGCGGGTCATGTACAAAATATCGAGGTCCGGCAGAGCACCTTCCAGGTTGCGGGTCTCAATGTAGGGGATGCCGCGGGGCTCCAGTACTTCATTGATGATGTAATCCGGCACGCGCAGTTCTTCGGGGCTGATCAGGACAAACTTTACGTTGTCATAGCGGGCCAGGCTCTTGATGAGGGAATGTACCGTGCGGCCAAACTTCAGGTCGCCGCAGAAACCAATGGTCAGGTTGTCCAAACGGCCCTTGCGGCGGCGGATGGTCATCATGTCCAACAGGGTCTGGGTGGGGTGGCTGTGGCCGCCGTCAGCGGCATTGATCACCGGGATCTTGCTGTAAAGGGAAGCGCGCAGCGGGGCCCCCTCTTTTGGGTGGCGCATGGCGGCAATATCCGCATAGCAGCTGATAATGCGGATGGTATCCGCAACGGTTTCACCCTTGGAAGCACTGGAAACACCGGCATCCGGGAAACCCAACACCTTGCCGCCCAAACGCAGCATCGCCGATTCAAACGAAAGGCGGGTGCGGGTGGAAGGCTCATAGAACAGGGTGGCCAGAATGCGCCCATCGCACAGGTGGGCATAGGGTGCCGGGTCGGCCTCCATCCGGTCGGCAAGATCCAGAAGGGCCAGCTGCTCTTCCAGAGAAAAGCTGTTGGGCTCAATAAAGTGTCTCACAGCCATGCTCCTTTCAGCACGAACTTCTCGCGCTCGGCACCGGTGGAAACGAACTGGATCTCGTGCCCCAGCTGCTTTTCAAGGAACTCCACATAGGCCTTGGCTTCCTTGGGCAGCTCTGCCCAGCTGCGGCAGCCGGAGATATCCTTGTTCCAGCCTGGCAGCGT
>OMDF01001379.1_pt1 | contig 11776 bp, 11 predicted proteins | sample 1673631 | NCBI WGS metagenome assembly OMDF01 (sample SAMEA103958117, study PRJEB25191) | human gut metagenome | biome: human-associated habitat [ENVO:00009003]; feature: intestine environment [ENVO:2100002]; material: feces | place: Germany | collected 2013/2015 | reverse complement strand
GCGGTTCGGGAACATATTTGTCAATCAATGATGAAGCTTACGCAGCAACAACTGTCCAGCCTTCATTTTGAAACTGCGGTTATGGAGCCTGAAAAGCACCACTCATGTCCATCAATTCATTTTTCCCGGCGGCTCCGCCCTGAATGCTTATGAGTAACGTCCGGACTTTGGGGAGCCCTCTTTAATAAACGGTTAAGATACAAAAGCAATACGGAGCATGGAAAGTATTTACCGCCAAGCCCGCAAAAAGCTGCATGGATGCCAGGGCCCGCGTCTGAAAATTTTGCGCAGAACCGAAGTTGCAGTTGATTTGGAATAAATATATTATAACGAGATAATATATCATAGACGCCTTTACTGACAAAGTTTTTCATGGAAATCCCGCGGCGATTTGCATTTTAGAACAATGGCCGTCCGGGGAATTGATGTTAAATATGGCCGTTGAAAACAATCTTTCAGAAACGGCCTTTGCTGTCAAAAAGGGGGGGAGCTATCATCTGCGGTGGTTCACCCCCGGTGGAGAGATTAACTTATGCGGTCATGCGACATTAGCCTGTGCCTATGTTATTTTGAACTTCCATGAAAAAGAAGCGGCAAAAGTTGTTTTTCAAACTTTAAGCGGTGATTTGGCGGTAGAACGGCATGGTGATCTTTATGAAATGGATTTCCCCGCCTATGAATTAAAATCAGTTCCCGTAACGGAGCAAATGATCGACGCTATCGGCGCTACCCCCAGAGAAGCGTATATGGGGCGTGACCTTTTATGCGTGTTTGATGATGTAAAAATAATCGAACATCTCAATCCGGATCTATCAAAAGTTCATGCCCTGAACGGTCTTTTGCTCCATGTAACCGCAAAAGGTGCGGAAACTGACTGCGTTTCCCGTACCTTTGCCCCCAAATGCGGAGTGCCGGAGGATGCCGTTTGTGGTTCCGGTCATTGTCACATTATACCTTACTGGGCGAACAGATTGGGAAAAGACAACATCATAGGTTATCAGGCTTCCAAACGCGGTGGAACACTTTATTGCCGCATGGATGGAGCACGGGTAAAATTAGCAGGAAAAGCAGCCTTATATTCCATTGCCGAAACACAATCAAGATGAAGCGTCAATAGGTTAAGAACATATGCCGGGCGACGAAAAAAAACGTCGTTCGACAGAAATTATACATGCCCAATGACACAAACGGCGGTTTTGAACAATCAAGGCCGCCGTTCTTCTATTCCCTAAAAAATAATGCAACTATGCTTTCAAACATGGCGGCCAACGGGAATAACTGCCATGAAGCACAAAGCATGCCGACAAATTCCGACGAGGTCTATATCAAAAAACACATCCGCCGCAGAATATCATATCCCCAAACGTGAATCATACCATGTAGCAAAAGTGAATATTTTTTCAAACTTCCATCCGGTATGCTTGTGTCTTTACGGGTGTGTTTTTATAGGAAATACAACAAAAAATCATGAAACAACCAAATCCTCCGGCCGGAAGCAGGAATCCAGCCGACCCGCCTGTGCCGCATTTGGAATCAGGAAAAAGCGCAAGGAACAAAAAAATTGCTTTTTCCCGGGGATATCCTAGAGTGCCTCTCCGCAATGAGCATGCCGCTTGCCGACTTGATCTTCCTGGCTTTTGCCCTCTCCGTGGACGCTTTCGTCGTGGCGTTCTCCTACGGCCTGCTCATTAAGCAAAAGCGTTTGAGCAACGGAATCAAGCTCTCCCTGTCCACCGGGGCCGGTCAATTCCTGATGCCCGTGCTGGGTTTTCTGCTTACAGGCTCCGTGCACCGGTATATTGCGGCCTGGGACCACTGGCTGGGCTTCGCCGTGTTCACCTTCCTCGGGGTCAACGTCCTCCGCGAAGGCTGGAATCACCGCAACGAAGAAGAGGATATGCCCCACGTCACCAGCCTGACGCTTCCTACCCTTATGGCTGTGGGAATCGCCACCAGCATCGACGCGCTGGTAGCGGGCGTCAGCATTTACCTTTCATCCGCCCAGTGTGGAACCGACCCTACCCTCCACGCGGTGCTTCTCCCCGCCGCCGCCATCGGCTTCACCACCTTCCTGTGCACGGCGGCCGGCTTTTTCCTGACCAGACGGCTGCACCGCTTTCCGACCTTTCATCTGGAAGCGGGAGCCGGGCTCATCCTCATCGGCCTGGGCGTCAAAATGCTCTGTGACCATTTGTGCTGAAATATGCCGCGAAGGATGATAAAAACGTCCTTCCGGCATCGTAATAAGTCGAAAAACGCACTGGTCCCCTCCCCCCTCTTTCTGCTATTATCAAGTAATCCCTTCCACATGAATATTTCACATCTTCTTCTCTGCACTTCCCTGCTCTCGGCGCCCGTCTGCACGGCGCAGGGCCCGACGGAAATTGAAACGGAAACGCCGGCCTCCTCTAGCCGCCTGCCGGCGCCCCTGGCACAAAAAATTGCCTCCGGAGACTTTGATGGCCTGCAGACGGAACTGCGCTCCACCCTCCTGAAGGCTGGAGAACAAACGAAATCCGAACCGAAACTGCTCCAGAACAAGCAGTACCGCCATTTGCTGGACATTCACGAACTCCTGCGCGTCACGGGACCGGACAAGGTGAAAGCCGTTTTCTCCAAAAGCGCGCAAGATGCCGCTTTCATCAAAACCTTTCTACAGGACCCGGCGTGGATGGAGCTTTACCTTGGAGCAGGCCTGATTCCGGAAAATTCACCGGAAGGCCTGCAAATCCTCTCCGACATCTGGAAAGCGGACGGCAAGAGCCCGGATTTCCGGAATTACCAATCCCTGGCCACCGGGCTGGCCTCTGTCTTTTCCACCGGCTCCATGGCGGGAAGGCTCAAAACCAACTCCGCCAACAGCAATCCGGTGCGCCGCTACCGGATTTTCAAAAAACTGCATCAGGAAAACAGGCTGCATCCGGGATTCATCAAACTGCGCCCATGGGAAATGCGCTTCGTCGTGGGAAGTCCTTGGGACGATAAATCCTATGAATGGAGCAATGAACACGTCAACCTCCCCTGGCGGCGGTACACGGCCGCCTGCTGGGCCGCCCCCTATACGGGCCACAATTTCTTTGGCGATACCATTCAGGGGCCCCTTTTCTACGTGCCGTGGAGGGATCTTAACACGACCGCGGAAAACACGCAGATCATCGGCGGCGTCTGCGGCGGCCTCTCCTACTTCGGCACCATGGCGGCCCAGGCCCACGGCATCCCCGCTTATCCGGTAGGACAACCGGGCCACTGCGCGTACGCGGTGCGCGTGAAGCGGGGGGAATGGAAAGGCGGCTTCGGCGGACCAGACGGAGGCATGCACAACCATATCTTCGGCTCCCAGGCTCCTACTTCCTACCTGCTGATGGAAAATGTCTTTGCTGACAACGATAAGGCGGACCAGGCCTACCTGTGGGCCGCCCAGGCCCGGCTGGACGAGGCTTCCGGCAACAAGGACAAGGCCATCCAGGCATGGGAGGAAGCGCTCAGGCAAACACCGCTGCACCCGTTCTTCCGCACGGAGCTTCAACGCCTGCTGATGGAAAAGGAAGGCATGCAGCCTGTCGACTGGTACGTTTACGCCAAGGACGCCCTTTCCCACTATCAGGGCAACGGCTTTGCCGCATTCGACATCCTCAAGGACGTGCAGAATAAATTCCTGATGGATATTCCGCCCGCGGACCGGATTGCCTGGTTCCGGGACCTGCATGAAGCCATCGCCACCACTCCCACATCATGGGCGGTGAAATTCCAGCCCGTGCTGGACTCCCAATCCGCCTTCCTGGCAAATCCGCAGGAAAAAGCGGCCTATCTGGAAACAGTCCTCTCCACCCACCTGAAAACGGGGGACGGCACCAACTTTGGCCAGGCGTTGGAATGGGGCGTGAAAAACTTTGTGGAAAACGGACAGGCGGACGTGTTCTCCAACGCATTCGCCAAGGTAGCCCAGCAAACGGGAAAAACCGGGACCTCCGAGAAAGCCCCCGACCCCAAAAAGCTGAAGGAAGCCTACGGCAAAGCCATCTATGCCACGGAAACGGCCCGCTCCATTCCGGCCTTCCAGGCCTTGAGCAAAGCGGCGGCCTCTTTCTCCGGCGCCAATGCGACGAACAATACGGTCAAGGCGTCCATTCCGCAGGGCTGGAAACTGGTGCCCGCAGACGGCATGGTCCGGTGCTCCACCACGAGCCAGTGGGACAGCCCCTGGGACCATATCAACCTGCTGCGTCCCTGCGGCGGAGCCCAGCATACGGATAAGGAAGCCAATCCGAACGTCATTGTAGAACTGAAAAACGGAGTGAACCTGGCCGGGCTGGTAGTCACCAAGCGCGACGGCAATGAAAACCGGATGAAGAAAATGGAGGTCTCCACGTCCACGGACGGAGCCACCTGGTTCCCCCTGGCCGCCACGGAAAACATGCCCAAGGAATGGGTCATCACCGCACCGGAAGGCACCAAAGCCAAGTGGATCAAGGTGGAAGCCAAAAACGCACAGCCGGAATTCATGCACCTGCGCCATATCCTCGTTTACGAAAAATAAATTCTCCATTAACGCCATGCTTCATCACATCAATCCCGTTTCCGGCCTGCTGGCCGCAGCCCTCTTCCTGTCCGCCCCTGTTCAGGCGGCCCTCCCCGCTTACAGCGCCGTGAAAGACGAGGCGAAAACCGTCAATAAATACATGATTGTCGTATGGGCCGGCACGGACTGGTCCCCAAAATCACGTGAAATCACCCGCGCTGTGGAACACCTGGCCAAGAACTCCCCGGAACCCGTGCTCTGGTGTATCCAGGACGAGCGTGAGGAAATGACGGAAGAAGAGCAGAAACTGCCCAAGCCCCCGGGGGAAATCTGGAACATCCCCGCCATTCAGGTGGTCTCCCCCACCGGAAACATGGTATTCCTGTCGGAAGGCGTCTCCAGGGAAACATTGCCAGCCGTCATGAAGCAGGCAATGGAAGCCGTAAAACAGCAAAACAAGGCCAATGCCCTGTGGGAAAAAGCCGCCGCTTCATCCGGAACGGCCGCGGCCCTTCTTTACGGAGAAGGGCTTCAGCACCTTCCTCCTTATGCGGCCTCTGCCAGAAAGGATATTCTGGAAAAAATCAAGAAGGCGGATCCGGAAGACATCAAGGGAGTGCACTTCAAATACACGTTCAGGCATCTGCCCTACATCGAAAAAGTGCAGAGAATGGTGAATGATTCCGCCAAAGACGGCGGTCCAAAGGATTACAAAACCGCCCATGCCTATGTAAACAAACAGCTCAAAACCCCCGGCCTGACTCCCCTTCAAAAACAACAGGTCATGGCGGCCAGGTTCTGGCTCTACCGCAATGAGGGGAAAAAGGACCAGGCGCTGAAGACCCTGACGGACATCGCCAGGATATCCCCTAAAACCCTCATGGGAATAGGCGCCCAGAACTACTACCGCTACCTGACGGAACCCGTCACCCTGAAAAGTCCTCACTTCACAGGCTACGACCTGCGCCCGGAACTGACGCCTACCCGCGTCAACGTCAGCAGCATGCTTGACGGCCCCGGAAACTACAAGATTACCTTCAAGATGAACAGCGGCGGCTGCAATATCCGCAACCCCCGCTTCATGAAGGGCAACCGCGTAGTCAGCGAACTGCCCAAGGACCGGCAGGACAAAAACGGGCGCGAATTCACCCTGCGCCTCTCCGGTTCCGAAAAGCCGGACTTGGTTTTCGACTGCCAGGGCCAGGGATGGTTCGATGCGGACTGCGACATCATCGTGACCAAGGAATCCTGACTCCTGCCGGCAAACGAACAAAACCGCCATTCACAACCTTCACGAAGGCAGGACATTCCCAAGGAATTTCCTGCCTTTTTTCCGATGGGAGAAGAATTTCCAGCCAGCGCCCAAGCGGAAGCATCCCTCTCTCCCTGCTTCTTGCCGGCCAAAGCCGAACAACATTCCCGGCAGCTTCAAAGGAGCAATAAGGGAAACCTTCTTCTCATTCCCGCGTTTTCAAGGAAGAATTACCCCTTCTTCCCGCCTTCCCCGGCGTTCTCCGCCAGTTGACGGCGGTATTCCATGCGTTCCCTGATCCTCAGTTCCATCCCGTTTCCGGTGGGGGTGTAATACACGCGGCCTTCCGGGAGGTAGGCCTGGGGTACGTAATGTTCCGGATAGTCGTGGGAATACAGATATTCCAGCCTGGCGGCATCCGCTCCTCCAGCGGCAGCCAGCTTCTTGCGCGTTGGCGTCCGCAGGTGTTCCGGAACTGCCAGCGTTTTCCCATTGCGCACGTCATCCATGGCGGCATTGCTCTTGGGGGCCGTCGCCAGGTAAACCGCAGCATGCGCCAGAGGAATGCGTGCTTCCGGCATGCCGACCATTTCCGCCGCGCGCGCCGCGTCCAAAGCTACGCGCAGGGCGTTGGAATCCGCCAGCCCTACATCCTCCGACGCGGCGATGACCAGCCTTCTTCCTATAAAGCGGATATCCTCCCCGGCTTCCAGCATCATACCCAGCCAATACAGGGCGGCGTCCGGGTCAGAGCCGCGCATGGATTTGATGAAAGCGGAAATCGTATCGTAATGGGAATCCCCCAGGCGGTCGTACCTGATAGCCTTGCGCTGGATGGATTCCTCCGCTACGGAGATGTCCACATGAATGATGCCGTCTTTCCCCGCAGGAGTGGACAGAACAGCCACTTCCAGAGCCGTGAGCGCCTTCCTGGCGTCTCCGTCCGCCTTGGCGGCCAAATGGTTCAAGGCTTCCACCTCCATATCCACGCGGGATGAGCCCAGCCCGCGCACCTCATCCGTCAGGGCGCGCTTCAGCAGGGCGGCCAGATCCTCCTCCGGCACCGGCTCCAGCGGAAAAACCTGGGAGCGGGACAGCAGGGGGGAGTTAATTGCAAAGTAGGGGTTTTCCGTGGTCGCCCCAATAAACCTGACCGTACCCTTTTCCAGATGGGGAAGCAGAACATCCTGTTGGGCTTTGTTGAACCGGTGCAGCTCATCCACGAAAAGAACGGTTTTCCGCCCGTGCATGCTCATCCTCATCTGCGCCTGGGCTATTTTCTCCCGGATGTCCGCTACATTGGATTCCACGCCGTTGAGCATCATGAAATGGGCATTCGTCGTCCGGGCGATGACGGCGGCCAGAGTAGTTTTTCCGCACCCGGGAGGCCCGTAGAAAATCAGGGACGTAAACCGGTCCGTCTCAATTGCCCGTCTCAGCAGCTTGCCCGGAGCCAGCAGATGCTTCTGTCCGGCCACTTCATCCAGGGTGCGCGGGCGCATACGCGCGGCCAGCGGCATGGCGGAAGTGTCCGCCCCGGGCTCAAAGCCTTCCCGCGCTTCCGCTTCCTGTAAACTGAACAAATCCATCGGAAACACTTTACCCGGTTGAAAGGCCGGAGAAAAGGCCAATCCCCGGAATCCTGAAAGTTTGGCGGAAGCGACACCGTCCTCCCCTCAGGACGGAAAATGCACCTTTATCCAAACATGGACCAGCAGGACAGCATGAAAACCATGCTGACAGGAGCCAAAATGCTGAACAGCAGCCCCGCAACAGTCAATCCCCTGCGGTTCACCTCCCAGTAATGAAGGGAGGCGATCAGCATCCAGATGGGAATCACAACCATGTGGACGAGAGCCAGGAGCCCCCAGCCCGCCAGCACCAGCAAAAAGAGCCATGACTGCGAGCCGTCCGCATTATTGCTCGGCATGACAAGGCCAAAGAAGCGGTACACAAGCAAAAAGAGGACGAATACGGCAAAAGGTATCCATCCCCAGCGGGCATCCTCCTTCCGGCGGGCCATGGCCAATTCAAAACAGGGATCTTTAAACGCAGGCAATTGCTTGGCAGAAGAATCTCTGAAGAAATACATATCGCCCGAAGTCTCTATTATTACACCTTTCTTCCGTCAATAACATTCAATGCCAGTCCGGATTTTTTCCGCAGAAAATTTTTCTTTCTAACAAATACGGGATATTGGCTTCCGCCCATTACCTTATTGTCAAACAAAAGGGCTTTGAAAATTCATGAAATGCTCTTGATTATAAATAATTTCCCCCTTTTTCGGATACTTGCTCTTCGTCTTTTCCCTTGATGAAAAAGTCTTTTTGCATCATCCGAATTTCAACACCCGTTCAATTTGTCATACACAGTCCCGGTTTCCCATAAAAAAGACTGCCTCCGCTGCAGGAGCGGAGACAGTCGGGGGCAATATAAAGCCGGAAATTAAGGAAGGTTATTTGCCCAGAATTCCCTTGAAGTATTCCAGCGTCGTCGCCAAGCCTTCCGGCAAAGTATGCCTGGGCTGCCATCCGGCATTGCGGAGCTTGTCCGCACAGGCGCGGGAATGCTTGACGTCTCCCGGACGTTCCGGAGCATGAAGCACCTTGGAGGAAGAGCCCGCAGCCTTGATGATGTTCTGCGCCAGCTCTTCAATGGTGATCTGGCCGCCGTAACCGGCATTGAACACTCCGGTGACTTCCGGGTGTTCCGCCACAAAGGTAAGGGCTCCTACAATGTCTTTCACATAAATGAAATCGCGCGTCTGGGAGCCGTCCCCATACACGGTGATGTCTTCTCCTTTGACAGCTTTTTCAATGAAAATGGGCACGGCCGCAGCATAGGCGCCCTTGGGGTCCTGCCGGGGGCCGAAGACATTGAAGAAGCGCACGGCTGCCGTATTGATTTTTCCTTCCGCCCGGAACATGTTGAGGTAGTATTCCCCATCCAGCTTGGTAATGGCATAGGGACTCTTGGGCTCCGGGTACATGGCTTCCAGTTTGGGCACCGTGGGATTGTCTCCGTAAATGGCGGCGGAAGACGCCAGCACGATTTTTTTGACTCCGGCGGCGGAAGCTTCCTCCAGCACGTTCAGCAAACCGTTGACGTTGATGTCGATGCATTCGCTGATCTTGCTCATGGATTCCGGCACGGAGACGAGCGCGGCCATGTGGAAAATATAGTCCACTCCCTGCACCGCCTGGCGCACCAGCTCCCGGTCGCAGATGGAACCTTCGATGAACGTGTGCCTGAGCCCTTCCAGGTTCCTGAGATAGCCCGTGCGCAGGTTGTCCAGCACACGGATTTCCTCCGCCTTATCCTGATAGTGTTCCACAATGTGGGAACCGATGAATCCGGCGCCGCCGGTTACGAGAATCTTCATGTTTTTCCGATGTTGGTAGATATTGGTTAATAGCGGTCCACAATGGCCTTCATTTCATCCATCTGCGCCTCAATGGATTCTACCAGGGCCATCTGCGTGCGGCAGCGGTCCAGGTTGTGTTCCGGACGGTGGATTTTAAAATACACGTCACCGGACAGGTAGTCCGTCAGGAAGCGGATGCCGCATTCCATCGTGAGCAATTTGCCGGAGAACGGCAGCAGGCTCTTTTCCAGAGGCGTCAGGAAACTCTTGGCGGAACTCAGGTAACCCTGCACCAGAGCTTCAAACATGAACATGCGCATCGTGACCTTGGAGACGTCCTTTTCATCTTCCGCGGCGGGAGACGTGGCCGTCCGGATCATGTCGCCGAAGTCGTAAATGGCGGAACCGGGCATCGTGGTATCCAGGTCAATCACGCAAATGCCTTCTCCGGTTACATCGTCCAGCATCACATTGTTCAGCTTGGTATCATTGTGCGTACAGCGCAGGGGCAATTCCCCGGATTTCAGGTAATCCACCACCAGATGGCAGTCCGACTCACGGGAAAGGTACCAGTCTATTTCCTTCTGCACTTCCTTCACGCGCCCCAGGGGGTCGGACTGGATGGCCTCTTTCAGAGCCGCCAGGCGGGAAGTGGTATTGTGGAAATTGGGAATGGTCTCAAACAGGGGCTCTCCGGGCAGGTCTGCCGTGAGCTTCTGGAATTCGCCGAAGGCGCGCGCCGCTTCCTGGCACTGCTTGGTAGTTTCAATCTGGTCATACGTGCGTGCGCGTTCAATGAACGGGTACACGCGCCAGCAGTTGCCGTCCGAATCCAGGGCGTACGGCTTGCCGTCCACGGAGGGAACCAGCGTGAGAGTGCGGCGGTAAGCTTCCGGGCACTGTTCCTCCTTCAGGCGCTTCAGGGCGTGGTCCGTCACGCGCTTTACGTTCTCCATCAGAGGGATAGGCTGCTTGAACACGTTATGGTTCACGCGCTGGAGGATGTAGCGGATGCGCTGTCCCGCCTGATCCACCCAGATGCAGTAGGTGTCATTGATGTGGCCGCTGCCGTAGGAATAACCGTGGACAAAATCGCCGCGGAGATCGAACAGGGTTGATACAGCCTTGAGATCGTGCATAGGGAAAAAGGCTTAGTTGAGCTTTTCAGGGTATACGCCCTGCTGGATAAGTTTGTTGATGCCTTCCACAACCATGGGCTTGTCCCCCGGATAGGTCATGCCGAACCAGGAGGAAGAAGTGGGAAGAACGGCGCAATCCGCCCGGTCCGCATGAATCAGGGCGTCCACCACGGTGGGAATAAAGCATTCGCTCTTGGGTTCCTGGCCGTGTTCTTTCAGGAAGTCAATGAAATGATCCTCCGTCAGTTCGATGAAGGAGGGGGAGAACAGCCAGAAATTCATGGAAACCAGTTCTGCAGGATCCACCGGCAGGCGTTCGCCCTTCAGGTTGTTGCCGCGCACTACGCCGTCTTCGTCAGCCTGGATTTTCACGAATTCCTCCACGCCATCCAGAAGGCCGCCCTTGATGGAGCAAATGCCGCGGTTCACGTCCCCGTTGTCGGAGAGGGTGTTCTTCAGCGGATAGCCGATCATGCCGTAATGGGCCTTGCCGGGTTCATCCGTAGTGGAGGTCAGGAACTTGGCGGCCTGCACAAAAGCGTCCGCACCGTAAAAGTCATCCGCATTCACTACGGCAAAGGGTTCCTTCACCACGTGGCGGGCGGCACGCAGGGCGTGGGCGGTGCCCCAGGGCTTTTCCCGGCCTTCCGGCACGGAGAAGCCTTCCGGCAGGTCGTCCAGGGACTGGAAAGCGTAATCCACCTCAATCTTGCCGGCAAAACGGCTGCCGACCTTTTCCTTGAAAATATCTTCAAAGTCACGGCGGATAATGAATACCACTTTTCCGAAACCGGCCCGGATGGCATCATAAACAGAGTAGTCAAGAACTACTTCCCCGTTGGGGCCCATCGGGTCAAGTTGCTTGAGACCGCCGTAACGGCTGCCCATGCCAGCTGCTAAAACAAGAAGTGTAGGCTTCATCATACGCAGGCCATTATGACCAAGCCTCCCCGTTTGGCAACAGGAAAATGCCGGAAAACCGGAGAAATCCGCCCGTTAAAAAACGTAAGAGCACCAAAGCCCCAGCACTACTTTTTTGAAATCGTCCCGCCCGTAGCCGCAATACCACCCCAGGAAAGGCTCCACCCGCAGACCGCCGGAAACGGCCCACAGCACCCCCGTGCGCACCATCAGCTCTTTCAAGCCGTTCCTCCCCAGATAATCATGGGCAAAACCCAGGGAAACCGTATTCACCATGGCGACGGATTCGCACAGCAGGGGCTGCCAGGTAACGCCCCACTGGGAATATACACCCTCCTGTCCGGAATCAGGAAGGGGTGGGATTCCATTTAAGGGACAGGCCCGGCTCCGTCCCGTTCTTCAGGGGACAGGAATCGTACCACTGCCCGTTGACAAAAAGCCCGGCCGTACATTCGTCCGCCAGATAATACTGGACTTCCCCGTGTAAAGTGGCCTGACTGAAATGGCGGCCCTGCCAGTTGCGGATGGCGAAAAGTTCCCCGCTCACCGCCCAGGAATCAGACAGGGAGGCTCCGCCGGAA
>OMDF01001374.1_pt1 | contig 11794 bp, 6 predicted proteins | sample 1673631 | NCBI WGS metagenome assembly OMDF01 (sample SAMEA103958117, study PRJEB25191) | human gut metagenome | biome: human-associated habitat [ENVO:00009003]; feature: intestine environment [ENVO:2100002]; material: feces | place: Germany | collected 2013/2015 | reverse complement strand
ACTTTGAAAACCAAAAATTATTTGCCTACGCCATGCGCATCCGCACGCCCAAGCTGATCGCCATGCTCATTACAGCCTTTGCCATCGGAAGTGCCTCCATCGTGTTTCAGTCCATCATCAACAATACCATCGTTACGCCCTGCCTGCTGGGTATGGACCAGCTTTATTCGCTGATCCACACGGCGGTGTTCTTTGTGGCGGGTTCGGGCAGCTTTCTGGCGGTCAATGCCAACGCAGCCTTTGCGGTAGATCTTTCCATCATGGGCGCTGTTGCCACCATGATTTACAGCTATCTGTTCCGGAAAACGAACCACAATGTTCTGTACGTCCTGCTTATCGGCACGGTGCTGACCTCGTTCTTTTCCAGCATCCAGACGACCTTGACCCGTGTGATGGACCCCAACGAGTACGACACGCTGCTGACGGATCTGGTCGCCAGCTTTTCCAATGTCAATTCGGCGATTCTGGTACTGTCCGTTGCGGTTCTGGCGCTGGTCGCCTTGGCCTTCCGGAAAGAGCTTGCGCTGCTGGACGTTCTGACACTGGGCAAAGATCAGGCCATCAATCTGGGTGTGGACTATGACCGCTGCATCCGCCGGCTGCTGCTGGGGGTCACACTGTACATTGCAACAGCCACCGCTATGGTTGGGCCGCTGGCATTTCTGGGGCTTATCATTGCCAACCTTTCCCGGCAGTTCCTGCGCACCTACCGGCACAGCCAGCTCATCACCGGCTCTGTTTTGTTCGGTATGGCTGTTCTGATCGGCGGACAGCTTCTGGTGGAACGGGTGTTCGTTTACTCGGTTCCGGTCAGCGTGTTCATCACCGTGGGCGGCGGCGTGTATTTCCTGTATCTGCTGCTCACCCAGAGAAAGGCATAACACCATGTTTGTAAAAGAGATCACCAAACGCTACGATGGCAAAGCCGTTGTCGATGGCGTGAGTTTTGAGATTCCGAAAGGCAAAGTCCTTTCCCTTATCGGTCCGAACGGTGCGGGAAAATCCACCGTGATGGGAATGTTGTCCCGCCTGATCGCACGGGACAGCGGAATTGTGGATTTTGAGGGGACGGAGATCACGCGCTGGAAAAGCCGGGAGCTGAGCAAGCGGCTCGCCATCCTGACCCAAGCCAACAATGTCCAGATGAAGCTGACCGTCCGGGAGCTGGTTGCATTTGGCCGCTTTCCGTACTCCGGCGGGCGGCTGACCCAAGAGGACAACGAGATCATTGACCGTGCCATTGCCTACATGGAACTGGGCGATTTTGAGGAGCAGTTTATCGATGAACTGTCCGGCGGTCAGCGGCAGCGTGCCTATATTGCCATGGTCATTGCGCAGGATACCGAGTATATCCTGCTGGATGAACCGACCAACAATCTGGATATTTACCATGCAACCAACCTTATGCGCATCGTCCGCCGCCTTTGTGATGAGCTGGGCAAAACAGTGGTCCTTGTTCTGCACGAGATCAACTATGCTGCGTTTTATTCTGACTATATCTGCGCCTTTGTGAATGGAAAAATCGCAAAGTTTGGCACTGTGCAGGAAGTGATCACCAAAGAAAACCTGTCCGATATCTACAAGGTGGACTTTGAGATCATGCAGATCGAAGGCAAGCCTTTGTCGATATATTATTGATTTCAGTACTTTTTAAAAGGAGCATTCTTATGAAGAAAATTTCTCGTCGTTCGTTTTTGACCGCTATGGCCGCTGTGAGTGCAGCGGGTGTTCTCGCCGCCTGCGGCGCTTCCTCCTCCACGGCAAGCTCCGTGGCATCCTCTGTGGCAGCATCCAGCGAAGCTACCACTTCCTCGGAAGCGGTGCCGGAGTCTGTGACCATCAAGGCGTTCAACGGTGCAAAGGAGTTAGTGGACGTGGAAGTGCCCTTTGACCCGCAGCGCATTGCAATCCTCGACCTTGCTTCTCTGGACATTCTGGATGAACTGGGCGTTGGCGACCGTGTGGTCGGTACGGCATCCACCTCTCTGGACTATCTTCAGAGCTATGTCACCAATGACAGCATTGTGAACCTTGGCAACATCAAGGAAGCCGATATGGAAGCAGTCATGGCCTGTGAGCCGGACATCATCTTTATCGGCGGACGCCTGTCCAAATCCTATGATGCTCTGTGCGAGATCGCACCCGTTGTTTTCCTTTCGACCGACGCCGAAAAGGGCGTTGTAGAAAGCACCCGTGAAAACGCCCTGACCATTGCGTCCATCTTTGGTCTGGAAGACCATGTGGAAGCTTTGATGGCGGACTTTGACAGCCGCATTGACGCACTGAAGGCCTTTGCGGAGGGAAAGACTGCCATCGTCGGCATGACCACCAGCGGCAGCTTCAATGTTCTGGGCAACGATGGCCGCTGCTCCATCATCGGCAAGGAGATCGGCTTTGAGAACATCGGCGTGGATGCCAATATCGACACCTCGACCCACGGCAACGAGGCTTCCTTTGAGTTCATTGTGGACAAGAACCCCGACTACATCTTCGCCATGGACCGTGATGCAGCCATTGGCACCGATGGCGCACAGCTGGCACAGGAGATCATGGAAAACGAGCTGGTGGAAAGCACGGATGCCTACAAGAACGGCCACATCGTTTATCTGGCACACCCGAATGTCTGGTACACCGCAGAGGGCGGCATTCAGGCACTGAGTGAAATGCTGAGCGATCTGGAAAACGCACTGCTGTGATTTTTTCAAAATCCTTCTTGCAATTTTGAAAAAATTCCGGTATAATACCTTCCGTTAAGAATACAAAAAGCCGGCTTACAAAGCGTGAAATCCTGAGGGAAAGCTAACCCTCAACGATTTCACGCTTTTTTGTTTGCCCGAAAAGGAGGACCTATGAACCCGAAAAACAAACTGGCAGAAATGCCCATCCGCCCCCTGCTGTACACCATGGCGGTGCCGCTGATGCTGTCGCTGCTCATCCAATCGCTGTACAACATCGTGGACAGCATTTTTGTGGCACAACTATCGGAGACAGCCCTGACCGCCGCCTCTCTTGTATATGCCATCCAGTTTTTGATGATCGCCATTGGTGTGGGCACCGCCGTTGGTCTGAACGCCCTGCTCTCTCGCAAACTGGGGCAGAAAAAGCCGGAGGAAGCCTGCCGTGCCGCCACCACCGGGCTGTTTCTGATGCTGGGCACTTCGCTGGTGTTTACGCTGGTGGGGACGGTTTTTGGGGGGATTTGGGGCAATGAATCCTGGGGGCGGTTCTGGGGCTGGGATCCCAAGGAAAACGGAGCATTGATGATTGTACTGTGGCAATTGACCGTATTGCATGTCCGGAAAGCCGGATGGCTGTCTTCCTGGCTGCTCCACTTCAGCAATGTAGTGGGTGGCGTTATCATTGCCTTTGCCTGGTGGGGCGTCAACATGCTTGGAGTAGGGCTGCATTCCTACGGTTTCACTTCCGGTCGGGATGCGTTAGACATGTTCTATTGGTTCGAAGCCGTATTGTGCGTTCTCTTCATTATCCTGCATTACCGCGTGCTCCGGCGCGTAGATGTCAGGTAGGGGAACAGGTTCCGGAAATAATACGGAAACATATTCCCGGAAAGGGACAGGAAATCCTTGTCTGCCTTCTTTCCATTTTCTGGAATTTGCGGTGTCCGGATTTTACAGTCATGGAGAACAGGGAAATGAGGACGCATTTTTTTCATTTTCTCCTTGCCGGGCCTGCTTTCCCGGTATATATTCCTTCCACCTCACGCACGGATAGCTCAGTGGTAGAGCGGCTGTCTTACACACAGTTGGTCGGGGGTTCGAATCCCTCTCCGTGTACCATTAATAAACCCTGCAAGTTTAAAGGCTTGCGGGGTTTTCTTTTAAGAAGGCATTATCATCATGCTGTATTCCGGTTTCCGTTCCCGTTTTGAGTGTATCTCCCTCCCTTTTTCAATTTGCCCGAAGTGTTGTTTAACTCCCCCGGATTTTTTAGTGAAAAACGGCTGCCGCACCTTTCGGCGGGGCAGCCCGTAAATGGAAGCGGTTCCTGTATAAGAAACGAATCTAGGCTCCGAAATCAAGGGTTTTAGGTTCTCGGCTCCAGACGCGGTGCTGTTTCATGGCCGTGATGAAGGGGGGCATCAGGGACTTGGTGTCCTTCGGCATGAGCAGCCCGGCGTCATCCATATCCTGGGGCAGGGAGGCTGCCTCAAGCATGGCTTTGGCGTTGCCGGGCAGTCCGATGGCCTTCAAGTGCCTGTAGGCCTGGCGCAAATGGTACTTGGCATCTCCGTCTTTCAGGAGCGTTGTGAGGCTTTGTTCCCCTTCCGGGACGATGACGGAGTCAAACAGGACGGAAGGAGTGCCGGACAGGGTTCCGTCAACAAACAGCTCTTCCCCTTCTTCCGTTGTTATGCTTCCCATGTGCGGGGCAATGATTTGGGGGTGGATGCCTTCTTCATGCAGGGCATCGCAGATTTCTTTCACGGATTTCAGGCTGACGCCGTCCGCTGCCAGTAAAGAGACGCGAAGGCCTTTGAGGTTGCCGTCCGTATGGGCATACAGGCTCAATGACGGATCTTGTTCCAGGCCGCAGACGGGCCTAGGAAGTTCCCTGCTGAGTTGCTCCCTGGTGAGTTGAATTCCCAGGTTGCGGGCCACTCCGCTTGCCAGGTCCGGATCAATGCGTGTCAGAAGGTCCACCACGCGTTCCCGGATATAGGGGCGCGTCACCTTACCCAGCTCAAAGCTGAAAGCGTTGATAATGTGCTCCTGTTCCACCGGAGTTTGACTCATCCAGAACAGCCGGGGGTGGGAATAGTATTCCGCGAAGGAGGGGCTTCGCAAACGTTCCTTGACACCGCTTACCGTCTGGGGGCTGGTAGTGAAGCCGCCTTTCTCCGGAGGCGTTTCTCTCGGCCAGTTGTTCCCGATGGAATTGGGATCATAGTTGGCCGGTGAGGCGTCTATCTGCATGCGGTGGAAGCCGTCCCTCTGATTGTTGTGGAAGGGGCAAATGGGGCGGTTGATGGGAATTTCCGTGAAGTTGGCTCCTCCCAGCCGGTGCCGCTGGGTATCGCTGTAAGAGAAAATACGGCCCTGGAGCAGCGGATCGTCTGAAAAATCAATGCCCGGCACGATATTGGCGGGGCAGAAGGCTACCTGTTCCGTTTCCGCAAAAAAGTTGTCCGGGTTGCGGTTCAGCACCATTTTCCCGACGATTTCCACGGGAACCAGTGCTTCCGGAATGAGCTTGGTAGCGTCCAGAATATCGAAGTCGAACTGGTCTGCGTCTTCTTCCGGGATGAGTTGCAGCCCCAGCTCGTATTCCGGATAATCTCCGGCTTCAATGGATTGCCAGAGATCCTTGCGGTGGAAGTCAGGATCGCGTCCTGTCAATACCTGGGCTTCATCCCACACCAGGGATTTTTTCCCGTACAGCGGTTTCCAGTGGAAACGGACGAAAGTGCTTTTTCCTTCTTCATTGACCAGTTTGTATGTATGGATGCCGAACCCTTCCATCGTACGGAAGCTTCTGGGGATGCCGCGGTCCGACATGGCCCACATGACGTTATGCAGAGTTTCCGGCTGCAGGGAGACGTAGTCCCAGAAAGAGTCATGGGCCGTCTGCCCCTGGGGCATTTCATTGTGGGGTTCCGGTTTGACGGCATGAACGAAATCCGGAAATTTGATGGCATCCTGAATGAAGAAGACGGGCGTGTTATTGCCTACCAGATCATAGTTGCCTTCCTTGGTATAGAATTTGGTAGCCCAACCGCGGATATCCCTTACTGTATCCGGAGATCCTCTGAAGCCCTGCACGGTGGAAAAACGCACAAAGACCGGGGTTTTTTCTCCCGGATCCTGCAAAAAAGCCGCTTTGGTGTACTTGGAAAGGGATTTGTACACCTGAAAATAACCATGTGCCCCGGAACCTCTTGCGTGAACCACGCGTTCCGGTATCCGCTCCTGGTCAAAATGAGCCATTTTCTCCAGAAAGTGGAAGTCTTCAAGCAGAGAGGGGCCTCTGCTTCCTGCTTTAAGTGTGTTTTGATCATCGGATATTTTAACTCCCAGGTTGCTTGTGAGGGCCTGTCCCATGCCGTTGGAGCGCATGGCATCCAGCTCCCTGATTTTTTCCGTAGCGTTATCCGGCATCTTCATGGAACCGGGCGCGGAAGGTTCCGCATTGGGCGGCGTAGGTTTTGGAGTGGGTTTGATCAATTCCGGATCAATTGTATCCGTATAATGGGGAGCAGCTTCTTTTCCATTGGGAAAAGGGGCGGCGCTGTCTTCCATGGGCGGTTTCTTTTTTTTCATTGGCTTGTTCATGAGGGACCGGATTTTTCTATGTGGGTAATAGTTCGACTTCCCTTTTTCCGGGGATGTTCCGTCCTGTTTTGTCATCAGTATTTCTCCGGAGCTGATGAAAATTTTTTTATAGAAACTGTTATTTAAGATTTTATGTAATAAAGAACGGGCTGTGCGGAGATGCCTTTTTGATTGGCATGGCTGTGGATGTCTGTATTCCATGTTTCATTGGCGGCAGGGAGAAGCGGAGATAACCGGGGTACGGCCGCGGGCTGGCAGAAAACAGTCGCCTCCTTTCTGAGCGGTGTTTCCTGCATCTGGTTCCGAAGGAGGAACGGAACCGTGTTGCCGGAAGGCAGGGCAGGGACGGTATTGCGTACATGATATGGAACGGAGCTTCCACAAATTTTCATAGACGAGGGGAATAAATAGGTTATGATTTTTATGTCAATCGGGTATTGGAGAAAAGGCTCGCACCGTCCGGCGCGAGGCGGTTTTCCGGTATGGAACCCTTTTCCTATTAATTTAAAGTAATGACGGTGCAAGAAATAGCTGAACAGAGTTTGAAGAGCCTTCTGGCTTCGCTGGGGTTTTCCGCGGATATCGAAGTAACGGAAACGGACGGCATCGTGTGCCTGAATATTTCCTCCCCGGATTCACAGTACATCATTGGAGGGGACGGGGACAGGCTGGATGACCTTCAGTATCTGGTCAACCGCATGATCCAGCGCAAGATGGAAGATGCTCCCCGCGTGAAGGTGGATTGCGACCATTACCGGGAGCGCAACGAAGCCCGTTTGCTGGAAAAGGCCCGTTCCCTGGCCGAACGCGTCCAGGAGAGCGGCAAGCCGATGAAGATGCCTCCGTTGAATGCCTACCACCGTCGCCTGGTGCATAATGCCCTTCAGTCCATGGAAGGAATTGTGACGGAGTCCGAAGAAGGGGACAGCCGTTACAAGCGCATTACCATCAGAAAGGGCTGATGGATGGCAGTTTATTCATGAGGGCTTTAGCGGTCATTGCGTTTTTGGCGCTGGCGTTTCCGGGACGTGCGGAAATGGATGCCCTTTCCGTCTCCTGTTCTGCGGCTCCCTCCCTTCCCTCCCCTGTTCTGGTTGTGTACGGTTCAGAGGAACCTGGTTCAGCGGAAGCCCGTTGGTTGAAAGCTCTCCAGCCGGGCACGGAAGAACGCCGCGCGCTGGATGAATATGTGCGTGACGTGCAGTTTGTCACGGTTCCCAGACATCCTTCCGTGAAGGATTGGGAAGAAGACGGCAGCCTGTCCCGTGCGGCGATGCATGGTGTGCGCATGCTGCCTTCCGTGGTTTTTCTTGACTCCAAGGGACGTGTATTCGACCTGGTGGAAGGAGGGTCCTCTGCAGCTTCCCTACGGGAAAAAGTGTCCCTGCTTGCGGAAAAAGCGCAGCGCGTACGGCCGGTGACGCGGGTGAATGATATTCCGAAGGGCGGGGACCCTGCGGCAGAAGCCTCCGCCATTTGCCGGGAGCTGGAACAGGTGCCTCCGGAAGCCTGGTTCCGGGATTATCCTGGCACCATGAAGCGTCTGGAAAAATTGAACTGTACGGTTCCGGCTTTTCTGAACGCCCGGGAGGCGGCCCTTCGTCTGGAGAAAAACAGGAAAACGGCCGAATTGCTTGGCGAGTCTTTCCGGGCCAGCAAAGCTTCTTCCATACGAACATGCCTGGAAGCATGGCGTGCCTGCGCGGATGACCCCTCGTTATCCGTGGAGGAGCGCCAGTTAATTCTGCTCTCCATGGTGCATCCCCTCTGGGTGCGGCTGGAAAAGGTTCTGTACCGGGAAGCCCACACTCCGGAAAGCGAGGATGCCTTCAACCAGGCGGTTGCGGTTTTGGAAGAGGTCCGGGACATGAACCGTTCCAGCGTTTGCGGCAGACGGGCGCACCAGCTCAGGGAAGAGCTGAGAAGAGCCCGTCTGGCGGCTGCGCGGTATGATTGATGTGTCTTTCCTGAGTTGCCGGAAATGGACAGGAAGGCCCCCCTGCTTCCGTCACGGAATCAAGGGATGCGTTTTCTTCCGTGATTCCTCTTTCCACAGGAAGGACCGGGCAAATTGGCTTGATTTTGCCCCTGTCCGGGGCTAGTCTTCGAACCGTTATGACAGATTCATCCATCCCGGACATGATGGCGGAGGCTCGCCGAGGCCAATGGACTGACCAGCAACTGGCCGCCAAGGCTGTGGAACTGGCGGAGTCCATTTTAAAGCAGTCGAATGCCGGGATGAGAGGGAAAGAGAAGAGGCAGGCGCAGCAAATGGAGCGCATGATGAATGATCCGGCGGGCAAGGCGTTTACGCTGGCGCTGGCGGATCGGGTGTTCCGTCCTTCTTCTCCGGCGCGGGGCGCGGAGTTGTTCCGCTATCTTCTGGACGGATATGGCGTTCCCCGTTATTTGTCTGCGGCCGACCGTTTCGCCATGAAGATGGGGGGGAGATTTTCCGCTCAATTTCCGGGTGTGGTCATTCCCGTGATTACCAGCCAGTTGAGAAAGGAGAGCTCCAATGTCATTCTTCCTGCCGAGGATGGAAAACTGCGCCCCCACCTGCGCCGCAGGCGCAAGGGCGGCATCCGGATGAACATCAACCAGTTAGGGGAGGCCATTCTGGGTGAAAGCGAGGCGCACCACCGTCTTCAGCAGGTCGTGGACCGGCTGACAGACAAGGACTGTGACTATATTTCCGTCAAGATTTCAGCCATTTTCAGCCAGATTCATCTGGTAGCCTTTGAAGAAACCGTCAAATTGATTCAGGAGCGCCTGCGCATCCTGTATCGGGCGGCCATTACCAATGCGGTGACGTTGCCGGACGGTTCCAGAAAGCCCAAGTTCGTGAATCTGGATATGGAGGAATACCGTGATCTTCATCTGACGGCGGAAGCGTTCAAACGTACGTTGATGGAGGATGAATTCATGCATCTGGAGGCGGGAATTGTGCTCCAGGCCTATTTGCCGGATTCCTGGGAGGAGCAAATGAAGCTGTGCGCCTGGGCGAAGGAACGCGTGGAGCAGAGGGGAGCGCGCATCAAAATACGCCTGGTGAAAGGCGCCAACCTGGCGATGGAGAAGGTGGAGGCCTCCATGCATGGCTGGGCGCAGGCCCCATATGGCACGAAAGCCCAGGTGGATGCCAATTACAAGAGAATGCTCCATTACGGCTGCATGCCGGATAATGCCAGATATGTGCAGTTCGGCGTGGCTTCCCACAACCTGTTTGATTTGTGTTATGCCATGCTGTTGCGTGAGCGGGAAGGCGTGCGTGACCAGGTGGAATTCGAAATGCTGGAAGGGATGGCGAACCATCAGGCGCGGGTCATCCGCCAGGCGGCGGACGGTCTGCTCCTTTATGCCCCCGTGGTTCTGAAGGAAGATTTTCACAGCGCCATTGCCTACCTGGTGCGGAGGCTGGATGAAAATACCAGTGAGGAGAACTTCCTGCATGATCTCTTCGGCATGACGCCGGGGTCCCGGAGCTGGGAGGTCCAGAAAAAGAGGTTTTTGAAGGCCTGTCAGGAAAAGGATGAGGTGAAGTACGGACCCAACCGCACGCAGAACCGCGCTGCGGACCCCATTCAGCCTTCACATTACCGGGATGCCTTTGCCAACGAGCGGGATACGGACTGGTCTCTGAGGCAGAATGCGGAATGGATCAACGGGATGATTGCCGCGGAGAAGGAAAAATCCGGCGAGGAAATCCCTCTGGTTATAGATGGTGAGGAAATTACGACTAATCTGTGGGGCGTGGGGCGCGATCCGTCCCGCCATAATGAAGTTTCCTATAAATTCGCTTATGCGGACTTTGACCAGGTTGAACATGCCTTGGTCACGGCGGACAGGGCCCGTTCCTCCTGGGCGTCCAAAAGCATTGGCGAACGCGCTGAAATCCTGCACCGGGCGGCGCAGGAGCTGTCCAGAATCAGGGGGGAAGCTATTGCTGCCATGGTGAGGGATGCCGGGAAGGCTCCCACGGAGGCTGATGTGGAGGTGAGCGAGGCCATAGACTTCTGCCGCTATTACGCGGAAGGCCTGGACCGCGACGGAATGAACGACGGCGTGGAAATGTCCCCGCTGGGTACCATTTGCGTAATGTCTCCCTGGAATTTCCCCTTCGCCATTCCGACGGGCGGTGTAGCTGCCGCCCTGATGGCGGGAAATGCCGTGGTGTTCAAACCGTCTGAACTGGCCGTTTATACGGCTTGGCAGATTGTACAGGCGTTCTGGCGCGCCGGTGTGCCTAAAAACGTCCTTCAATTCGTGCCGATGCCGCGCAATGAAATTTCCCGCAAGTTTTTGATGGACCCCCGCTTGAACGGCGTGATCATGACGGGATCCTTCCGCACCGGGAAAATGTTGCGCGAACTGCGGCCTGACCTGCATGTGCTGGCTGAAACCAGCGGAAAGGATGCCATGATCATCACCGCTACGGCTGATCCGGATCAGGCTGTAAAGGATTTGGTGAAAAGCGCTTTCGGTCATTCCGGACAGAAGTGTTCCGCCGCCAGCGTGGCTATTGTGGAGGCTTCCGTTTATGACAATCCCGCCTTTTTGCGTCAGTTGAAGGATGCCGCCGCCAGCCTGAAGGTAGGCGGGTCCTGGGAAGTCAACTCCGTGGTGACGCCGCTCATCAGGGAGCCGGAAGGGAATCTGCTCCGTGCGCTGACGCAGCTGGAACCCGGGGAGGAATGGCTGCTCAAGCCGGAACCTTCGGAAGACAACCCGTGCCTCTGGTCTCCCGGCATCCGGCTGGGGGTGAAACCGGGAAGCTGGTTCCATCAGACGGAATGCTTCGGTCCGGTATTGGGAATCATCCGTGCGGAAAACCTGGAGGAAGCCATTGACATCCAGAACGACTCCGAATTTGGCCTTACCGGCGGCCTTCAGTCCCTGGATGAACGGGAAATTGCCTTGTGGAAAACTAAAGTGCAGGTAGGCAACGCGTACATCAACCGTGTCATCACCGGCGCCATTGTCCGCCGCCAGCCGTTCGGTGGGTGGAACCATTCCTCCATGGGGCCTGGAGCCAAGGCCGGAGGTCCCAACTACCTTACCATGCTGGGAAGTTGGGAGGAAAAGGCGCTGCCCCAAAAGCTGCGTACGCCGGGTGAACGTATCTCCGGACTGGTGGAAAAACTGTGTTCCGAGCTGCCGGACTGCGCCAAGCGCATCCGTTCTGCGGCCGGGTCCCAGGCCAAGTGGTGGATGGAGGAATTCGGCGTGGAACATGATCCCTCCCGTGTTTACGGAGAAAATAATACCTTCCGCTATATCCCGGTGAAGGGAATTCTGGCCCGTGTGGAAAACATGTCCGACGATAACGTCGCCATTCTGCTGCTGGGGGCGAAACTGTGCGGGGTGCTCCTGCACCTGAGCATAGGGACGAGCCGCCCTTGGATTCAGAAAATGCATGGTTACTATGCTTCCCTGACGGTGGAAACGGAAGCGGAATTGATCGTCCGGATGCCGGAAGCGCTTCAAGGCGTACGGTTCCTGCG
>OMDF01001370.1_pt1 | contig 11833 bp, 6 predicted proteins | sample 1673631 | NCBI WGS metagenome assembly OMDF01 (sample SAMEA103958117, study PRJEB25191) | human gut metagenome | biome: human-associated habitat [ENVO:00009003]; feature: intestine environment [ENVO:2100002]; material: feces | place: Germany | collected 2013/2015 | reverse complement strand
CCCTCTGATTCTACTACATAGGGATTCGGATAGTTATAGGACTTTATTTTGTTTAGCAAACTTGTCCTCCAAATGTAGCCTTATAATCAGTTTCTGTTCGTAGAGCCGAGAGTTTGCCGCCAGCTTCCTTCAGATTCCTCCTCGCGAAGGACACCCTTGCCTTGGGCTAACGATTCCCACTATCAGGGCTCGTTCGGGACTTACACCCTATAGCGCACGCCCATGCTGGGCGTACTAAAAAAGTCCGGCTTCTTTACAGAAACCGGACTTCCACACATAGTCAGCCTATATTAATTCAAAATAATTTCGTCTACAAATAAGTATCCCGGATTACCTTTTCCACCATGCCATGCTGGAATACTCTTTTCCGACAAAGCTTTTACTTTGACATAACGTGTCTTTACCGGAGTAAAGTTCAAGGTATGTACGTAAATCTGGTTCGGATCAGTTTCCTTCATTGCCGGATAAGACTCTGAAGCGACCTGTTTGAATGCCTTATTATCATCCGAAACCTCAACAGAAATACCTCTGGCATCGAATATCCAGTCACCTTTTTCTACACAGGCACGCAATGTCATCGAACTGATTTCTGTTGCTTCTTTCAAGTCGATAACTGCCTCCATATCATTCTTATAAAACGCAATCCAATGACCAGTCTTATAATTGCGGTTACCAGTCATACCATCTACCAAGGTAGGCGCCCCATTAAATTCATATGCTTTATTAATGGGCTGAAGCATAGAAATAGGTTTGGCAGTCGATTTACTGAAAGAAATAGTATCACAAGTAATACGTGAATTGCCTTCCGGACGCACTGCTGTCATACGCAATACACAAGCCTGGTCAATTGACAGTCCATCTTCATATTTCAAAGAGGCTGCTGTCGGTTCTGTCCCGTCGAGTGTATAGTATATCGGAGCATTGTCAACGGTATATGCACTGACATCCAACTTACCTGTTTCCTGATTTGGAGCAATATTGACTTTCACATCCAAAATATGAGTAGCATAGTTCCAGCCCTTCAGCTTGTAAATATCCATCAGGCGCACTGTACGCTTCAAGAATCCCTCGTAATCTTTCTTCTTATCAGGAGCACTCCACTGAGTTTCGCAAAGAGCAGCCATACGTGGCAATACCATATACTGTGCCTGTGCAAAAGTAGGTATATATTCTGTCCACAGATTAGCCTGTACACCGGTAATGTATTTCTGTTCTTCCGGAGTCAAGGCAGACGGCATTGGCTCGTAGCTATATACTCTTTCCATAGGCAAATAACCTCCGATAGCCAACGGTTCTGTTTCTGTATCCTTAGCCTGATAATAGTCAAAATACAAGTATGTATTCGGAGTCATGATAACATTATGCTTCTGGCGTGCAGCCTCAATACCTCCGGATTCACCTCTCCATGACATAACAGTTGCATTAGGAGCCAGACCACCTTCCAAGATTTCGTCCCATCCGATAATGTTACGTCCATGTTCATTCAAGAACTTTTCTGCTTCTCTTATCACATAACTTTGCAGGTATTCTTCTTTTGAATGTTTGCTGTCGCCTTTGATACCCAAAGCCTTGATTCTAGCCTGACATTTCGGACAAGTTTTCCATTTATCTTTCGGACATTCATCTCCACCTACATGAATATATTCTGACGGGAAGATTTCAATAATTTCAGCCAGCACATCCTTAATAAACTGAATTGTTTTGTCATTTCCGGCACATAGTACATTATCAGAAACGCCCCACATACGCCAAACTTCATACGGACCACCTGTACATCCTAGTTCCGGATAAGCAGCCAATGCAGCCTGCATATGTCCCGGAAGGTCTATTTCAGGAATAACAGTTATATAACGTTCTGCAGCATAAGCAACAATCTCTTTGGCTTGTTCCTGAGTATAGAAACCACCGTAAGGCTTTCCATCGTATTTTCCCGAGTTACGTCCTATAACAGTTTCACTACGTTTTGAACCGATTTCTGTCAGTTTCGGATATTTCTTTATTTCGATACGCCAGCCTTGGTCTTCAGAAAGATGCCAGTGTAAACGGTTGATATTATGCAGTGCAAGCATATCAATATACGTTTTGATTTCATCCATCGTAAACATATGACGGCCAACATCAAGCATCATTCCGCGATAGCTGAAACGCGGTGTATCGTTTATTTCTACAGCAGGAAGTTCGATTGCACCACCTCCTTCATGAACAGAAACAGATTTACGCAATGTCTGGATTCCATAAAATACACCAGCTTCTGAAGGAGCCTCAATGACAACCTTTCCTCCGTCGACAGTCAGATGGTAAGCCTCTGGAGAAGTTGCCTCCAGTCCTAATTTCAATACGATTCCGCTTTCTTTATCACCCTCCTGTACTTTCAGTTCAATACCGGTCTGTTCTTTAATAAAAGAAGCCAGGAATTCGGCATTTTTCTTCATTTTTTCATTACCGGCAGTGTAATAAATAGTTTCTCCACTCTTCAGCAAAAATCCACTTTGTTGAGGTGTGGTAATTTCAAGAGGCATAGGCACAATCTGATAATCAGCGAAAGCCGTTGGCTTATCCGTACACGATGTAATCATCATTCCGGCAAACGCCAGCCCCAGACAGTTAAATTTCGAAAATGGTTTCATGATAATAATATTAAAGTTAGTAATTAGAATGACACAATATCGCTCAATTGATGCAAGCTTACGGAAATATCTTCCAAAGGTGTTCCGTCAGCCGAAGTAACCAAAATCTTCTTAGGTACTCCAGGCAGCAGGTCGAAGAAATTATCAGAGAAACGTACTCCTTGAACAGATATTTCTACAAATACATCACGAGCCAGTTGTTTGGATTTTAATGTCAGTTCATAAGCTCCATCTTTCTTTCGTATCTTACAACTTATTTCAGGATGGGGCAAATGTTGCTTTTTGGCAAACACCGGATAATATACTTCGTCTGAAAGTACCCTCCGGTCAACATCACTACGTAAAGTCATATGTATAAATGAAGTGGTCGTATCACAAGCTGCGAATGCTTTATTCCAGTCTTCTTCATAAAAGACAGCAGAAGCATTAGCTGGCAACGTACCTTCTACCTGATGCCTGCGATACACTTTTCCATTAAAATCCATAAGTTCAATCTGCAATATTGCTTTTTCGCTCTTCAATACATCCGAAAGCACATAATAGCGCAGTTTATCACCTTCACGAATTGCATCTATCAATACCGGAGCAAAAGCCCGGCGAGTCTGGTAATGCATAGCCTTCCAGTTTCCATAATAATCGATACCCGACCATGAAACAACCGGCCAGCTGTCATTTAGTTGCCAGAGCAAACTACCCATACAATAAGGTCGGTTTCTGCGATGTGCCTCCATTCCGTGACGCATTCCATGTCCCTGCAGAACAAGTCCCATATAAACTAAATCCTCAAACTTTTCCGGAACATGATAATAAATACCCATTGTTTTCTTAATCAGGAAATTGCCAATCGTACTTTTCTGATGGGCATTCATAACCGCTGACTCCAGATCGTAGTCTGCCGGCGAAGCAAATGTACGTATCGTCTTCATCTCCGGAAAAGACTGAAAACCAAACTCACTCATAAAACGCGGAATCTCTGTATCCAGCGTTTCAAAAGGTTTCTGTCCATACCAGGTTCCCCAGTTATGACTATCGCCGATCTTCCAGCTTTCAGGCCGTCCCCAATTGGCTTCATAAGGCGATCCTTCCAGATAAAAGCGTCCCGGATCGAACTCCTTTACTTTCTCGGGCAAAAGCCGGCGGAACAATACGTCATATCCATCCAACATTTGCTGATATATCTCAGGAGCATATTTTTTCTTCCAGCCCCAATAACGCAAGCCCTCATATATTTCATTATTACCACACCACATTGCCAAAGAAGCATGATTCCGTAAACGCTTGATATTATATACTGCTTCTTCCGAAACTCGCTTCAAAAAAGCCGGATCATGCGGATAAGGTGTACAAGCAAACATAAAATCCTGCCAGACAAGAATACCTCTTTTATCAGCTTCCTCAAAAAAGGCATCGTCTTCATAGATTCCCCCACCCCATACGCGTATCATATTCATATGCGCAGCCTGTACATCATCCAGCAGGCGAACGTATCGTTCACGGGTTACACGTGGCAGAAGAGCGTCTGAAGGTATCAGATTAGTACCTTTGGCAAACATCGGAATGCCATTCACTTCAAAATAGAAACTCATTCCTAAGCTATCCTTTTCATGGACAACACGCACCGTTCGCAATCCGATCTGGTGTTGTTTTTTTGCAACAAGCTTACCATCTACACATACCGATACTTCAAATGCATATAAGGCAGCTTCTCCCCACCCATTAGGCATCCAAAGATGCGGAGAATCAATCGATAAAGGCAGTGACAAATTATTCACACCTGGCTGTAACCGGACAGTCTTTTCTACACTTCCAGCCTGTTCATTCCGATAAGCACAAGTCACTTTTATCTGAGCTTCCTGAACCGTTCCGGTAATATTGTTTACTTCCAGGCGGTTGTCTATTTCTGCACGTTCGGAAGTAACCGACTTCTGATGTACAAAATAATCTTCTACTACAGCCTTGTTGGTAAATTCCAGATATACAGGTCGCCAGATGCCACAAGTAACCATTCGGATTCCCCAGTCCCATCCATAGGAATAAGGGGCTTTACGGGTAAACACACTCAGTTTCTGTGGATAATGGTCGTTAGCAGCAGGATAATCAAAGCCATTGGTTTCCCATTGAGGCATTACCTCACGGATTGGGGAACGAAAACGTACAAGCAGTTTGTTTTCTCCTTTTCTTAAATTTCGCTTGACAGGAATACGATATCCGACAAACATGTTATCGGTTCTTTGTAATAATGCACCATTCAGGAATATATCCGCATAAGTATCAAGTCCTTCAAATACCAAAAAGATTTCCTCATGTGCCGATTGTTCTTCTGTTAATACAAAAGACGTACGATACAACCAATCTTCATTCTCAACCCATTGTATTTCTTTTTCATTCATCCCATAAAAAGGATCGGGTAACTTATCGTGAGCAATCAAATCCTGATGTACCGTGCCTGGAACCTGTGCAGCAAGCCATTCGTGGCTTCCATACTTGGAAAACTCCCAGTTAGTATGAAGAAAGAGATTCTGAGCTAACGCATTGCCCCATACAGAAGTGCCAAAAGATAAAAAACTAGCTAAAAACATCATCGGAATAACTTTCCACATGCATCTCATATTACAGATTTAAGAATTATACCACTAATATGGTACAAAATAAAATAAGTTTTTCCGATAATACAAATTAAACGGAAAAACCTATTCTATTTTAAATATATCTTAGAGAAATATTTACTTTTACTTTCGTTTATTTTACTTTCAGCTTGTCGAATCCTTCTCCATACACGCCTACTACATTGCTTTGGGAAATAAACGCATCAGGATCAATATCCTTCACCAGACGGAAGATATCAAGTGATTCGCCTTTTCTTGCCAATACAACAATAACTTTTATATCTTGTTTACTGTACCAGCCCTGTCCATCAAGAAGAGTTACTCCACGGTCTATCTTGGTAGAAATACCTTCCGCAATCTGTTCATATTTCCGTGAGAATATCAGGAACTGAACCGACTGACGAGTACTGTTTATTACATAGTCGATAACTATGCTCATAATGAACAAAACACAGAAGCCAAACAAAACTCTCTTCCAGTCATGAAAGATAAAATAGCACGACGAAATGATTACAATATCGCAATACATCATCATACGTCCTAAAGTAACATCCTTGTACTTGTTGATAATCCATGCGATAATATCAGTACCTCCCGTACTACCGTTATTACAAAATACAATGCCTATTCCAAAGCCCAGCAATCCGGCTCCTATTACACAAGCCATAAACTCTTGTCCCGGACCAAGCAGTTGCGGGAGATTTCCGTCACTGCCCCTGAACAGAACCTGAAACCACCAAAGCAGGAAAGTCAGCATGAAAATAGCATATATCGTCTTTACACTGAACTTTGGTCCCAGAATCTTCAAGGCAAACCCCAGAAAAACAGCATTAATCACAAAGTAAGAAACCTGAATTTCTACTCCTGTAGCATAATAAATAATAGCGGCAATACCACTGACTCCTCCTGTCGTGATCTGATAAGGAAGCAGAAAAGCTACCCATCCCAGTGCATAACATATCAGTCCGAAAGTAATGGCAAGGTAGTCTTTCGACTCCCTGCCAATTTTTTTCTTCAGAATCGTTTCCATAAAACGACTGCTATTAAAGTACAATATTTACAATCTTCTTCGGAACAATAATGACCTTTTTAGGAGTCTTTCCTTCAATCCATTTTTGAGATTGTTCGTCAGCCATTACAGCAGCTTGTATCGTGTCATTATCTGCATCTGCAGGGAACTCCATAGTGAAACGAGCCTTTCCGTTGAAAGAAATGGTATATTTTACACTATCTTCCTTCAGATATTCTTCATTAAATGCCGGCCATTGTGCATCACAAACAGATGTTGTATTGCCCAAAGCTTCCCACAACTCTTCTGCCAGATGAGGAGCAAATGGAGCAATGATGACAATCAAGTCGCTCAACACGGCCTTGTTACGGCACTTCAATGAAGTTAGTTCATTCACACAAATCATGAATGCACTGATAGAAGTATTGTAAGAGAAGGTTTCGATATCACCAGTTACTTTCTTAATCAACTTATGAACAGCCTTCAACTCCTCTTTAGTCGGTTCTCCTTCTGCTGGCATGAAGTTGCCCTGACGGTCGTAGAACAAGTTCCAGAGTTTCTTCAAGAAACGGTAAACACCATCAATACCGTTTGTATCCCATGGTTTAGACTGCTCTACCGGTCCGAGGAACATTTCGTACATACGCAGTGTATCAGCTCCGTATTTCTCTACAATCATATCCGGATTCACTACGTTATACATCGATTTACTCATCTTTTCTACAGCCCATCCACAGATATACTTGCCGTCTTCCAGAATAAATTCGGCATTGTTGTATTCCGGACGCCAGTTCTTGAAAGCTTCTACATCCAATACGTCATTTGAAACGATATTAACATCTACATGAAGCGGAGTCACATCGTACTGATCTCTCAAGCCCAATGAAACGAATGTGTTAGTATCCTTGATACGGTAAACGAAATTGCTTCGTCCCTGAATCATACCCTGATTAACAAGCTTCTGGAATGGTTCTTCTTTAACACTTACACCCAGATCGAACAGGAACTTGTTCCAGAAACGAGAATAAATCAAGTGTCCGGTAGCATGTTCTGTACCACCTACGTACAAATCAACATTCTGCCAGTAATGGTCGGCTTTCTCAGAAACCAGTGCCTGATCATTGTGCGGATCCATGTAACGCAAATAATAAGCCGATGAACCAGCAAATCCCGGCATGGTATTCAGTTCAAGTGGGAAAACAGTTACGTTATCTATTTTAGAATTTTCTACGACTTCACCTTTAACCACATCCCATGCCCACTTAGTAGCATGTCCCAATGGAGGTTCTCCGGTTTCCGTAGGCAAGAACTTATCTACCTCAGGAAGTTCCAGTGGCAACTTGCTCTCATCGATCATATAAGGCATACCATCCTTGTAATAAACCGGGAACGGTTCACCCCAATAACGCTGACGAGAGAAAATAGCGTCACGCAAACGATAGTTTACTTTTACACGACCCAACTGATGCTCCTTCACATATTTTTTGGTTGTGGCAATAGCTTCTTTGATAGTCAGTCCGTTCAGGTTCAAGTCGCAATACGGAGTAGCTCCTGCTTTCGGAGAATTACATACGATACCTTCTTTAGCATCGAAGCTTTCTTCCGACACATCACATCCTTCTACCAATGGAACGATAGGCAAGTTGAAGTGTTTTGCAAAAGCATAGTCACGACTATCGTGAGCCGGAACAGCCATAATGGCTCCTGTACCATATCCAGCCAATACATAGTCGCTGATCCATACCGGAACAGATTCACCAGTAAACGGATTCACTGCATATGAACCACTAAATACACCGGTAACACGGCGATCGGCGATACGTTCACGTTCGGTACGCTTCTTCGTACGGTCCAGATAAGCTTCCACTTCTGCTTTCTGTGCCTCAGTTGTCAGTACAGGAACCAGTTCACTTTCAGGAGCCAGCACCATGAAAGTAACACCAAACATAGTATCGGCACGAGTAGTAAAGATGGTAAATTCCAAATCGCTGTCTTTTACCTTGAAACGTACCTCTGCACCTTCCGAACGACCAATCCAGTTACGCTGTGTTTCTTTCAGAGAATCAGTCCAATCTACAGTTTCCAGTCCGTCGAGCAAGCGCTGAGCATATGCTGACACACGCAGACACCACTGACGCATCTTCTTCTGCACCACCGGATAACCACCACGTTCAGATACGCCGTCCACTACTTCATCGTTAGCAAGTACAGTACCCAGTTGCGGACACCAGTTAACCATAGTTTCACCCAAATAAGCGATACGGTAGTTCATCAGCACTTCCTGCTGTTCCTTTTCGCTCTTAGCTTTCCATTCTTCTGCTGTAAAGCTCAGTTCCTCACTACAAGCCACATCCAGTCCTTCTGTTCCTTTCTCCTCGAAATGCTTGATCAGTTCACTGATAGGTTCAGCTTTTCCACAAGTATTGCAATAATAGCTGTTGAACATTTTCTGGAAAGCCCATTGAGTCCAGTGATAATAACCCGGCTCACAAGTACGAACTTCACGGTCCCAGTCGAATGAAAAACCGATTTTATCCAATTGCTGGCGATAACGGTTAATATTATTTACGGTAGTGATAGCCGGATGCTGACCGGTCTGAATTGCATATTGTTCAGCAGGCAAACCATAAGCATCGTACCCCATCGGATTCAATACATTATAGCCCTGCAAGCGTTTGTAACGAGCATAAATATCGCTGGCAATGTAGCCCAGCGGGTGACCAACATGAAGTCCTGCTCCCGACGGATAAGGGAACATGTTCAGTACATAGAACTTCTTTTTCGATTCGTCTTCGACAACCTTGTAGGTTTTGTTGTCTACCCACTTTTGCTGCCATTTTTTCTCGATCTCTCTGAAATTATATTCCATAGTGATGTTATATATTTGATTTTTACTATTTCCCACAATACCGTGCAAAGATAGTAAGACTTCGGGAATAAAACCGATTTTTCCGCTAACAAATATCCGACCAATCCGTTATCTTGCAGCCTATTAACTCATACTCCTCCCCTAGTTGACATTCCTGCCGCTTTTTCCCCATTACTCAACAACTAATTATACTGCATCTTTTCACACCAATACTTATCAGGTTTTTAACGGAATAATCAACTATTACCAACAGGTTGTTAACACCTGTTGAAACAATAACTAAAATTCTATTTATCAGAAATATATATCTATCACATCCCCATATAGAACAAGGATTTTAACAGAGATATTCACACTCATTTCACATCCCTGTTTACATACAAATACACTTTTCAACAAGCTTATCAAAAGAGTTTTTCCCAACAGCAGCTATACCCAAAAAGAAAATTCCCCTCTGAGCTTTCCGTTTTTCTGTAAAGCAGAAACAATAACGGAGCCCAGAGGGGAATCGATATCAGATAAATTAAAAAGTTACTTTTCGAAGTCAGCCCAGTTAGTCAGACGCATATCACCCTGTTTGATGAAAACCTGATGCATACCCAACGCCGCCGACAAACTGTGGCAAGTCTGTCCCTTGGTAGAAATCTTCAGATAATCCCACAACAGTTGTTTATAGTCTGGATGTGCACAGTTTTCGATTACAGCCTGTGCACGTTCCATCGGACTCTTTCCACGTAAATCAGCAATACCCTGTTCGGTGATAATCACATTTACAGAGTGCTCACTATGATCGAGGTGAGAAACCATCGGCACGATTGAACTGATACATCCTCCTTTTGCCGTCGACGGACAAGAGAAAATAGAGATATAAGCACTGCGGGTAAAGTCGCCCGAACCACCGATACCATTCATCATCTTCGTACCGCAGATATGAGTTGAGTTTACATTTCCGTAAATATCCGCTTCGATAGCTGTATTCATTGAAATGACACCGATACGACGAACAACTTCCGGACAGTTAGATATTTCCGACGGACGAAGTACAAGCTTGTGACGGAAGAAATCCATATTATCATAAATATCTTGCAGACAGTCGTTTGTAACACTGAGTGAACAAGTACTTCCAAACTTGATTCTACCCTCTTTAATCAATTTGATGACTGAGTTCTGAATAACCTCCGTATACATTTCGAATGGTGGAATACTGGGATCCTTACCCAATGCACTGAGTACAGCATTAGCAATGTTTCCCACTCCCGACTGCAACGGAAGGAAAGTAGACGGAATGATTCCTCGGCGCATATCTGCTGCAAGGAAGTCAGCTACATTCTGACCAATTTTATCCGTAATAGGATCCGGCTCATGGAATCCTCTCGCTTCATCAGGCAGATTCACTTCTACCACTCCTACTATCTTTTCCGGACTTACCTGAATATAAGGCAATCCGATACGGTCGCTTGGACGTACAATAGGAATCGGACGACGATAAGGAGGGCGCTCCATTTCATACAAATCGTGCACACCTATCAGGCTTTTGCTGTGCGCAGCATTAAGCTCTACTATCACCCGGTCGGCAAGACGAGCAATTGTCGGAGTAATTCCCACACCTGCAGTCAGATAGATCCGTCCGTCTTCTGTAATTTCACAGGCTTCGATGATAGCTGTAGTTACATGACCTAAAAAACCGGAACGCAAACGCTGGGCAACCTGAGAAAGATGTATATCCGTATAATTGATTTCACCGGCATTGACTGCTTTGCGGAAGTCAGTATTCGTGGTATATGGAGCACGGAAGTGAATAGCATGAGCACGAGTCAGCACTCCGTCGCAAGAATCTCCGGTAGAAGCTCCCGTAATAATACCTACCTGAAAGTGTTCTCCCCTGGCGTGTTTTTCTTCAGCCTGCCTCGCAAGCTCTGCAGTTACGGCTTTCGGACTTCCTGCCGGCGTAAACCCGCTCAGGGCAATTATCTCTCCATCTTTTATCAAGCTGGCAGCTTCGGCTGCGGTCATAAAATTATAAGTCATGGTATTAGGTGTTTTTATAATTATTAGTATTAAACTTACAAAATCTGCTTATTAGTATTTACGGTTAAAAATCTCGGAATAAATAAATGCACGCCTTGCGTCCGCAGGTGTCTTCAACCGGACAGTGCTACCTGACTCAGGCTGTTGGGCAGTAGATAGCGCATCCTTCTGAGGCGCTTCTTCCGATAACTTCCGATGCTTTCTCCCCTCTCCTTTTCTTTTCTTATTAAGCTTATTATCAACACTTTGCCCAACGCATTCATTTTGTTGACCAGCCATGATAATATCCGGCTCTACATGGACTGTTGCCGGCTTAGCCATCTTCTTACGGGAGGGTTTATTCTTTTTCTTTTCCTTTTTGGCCAAGGCTACCGCTTCGTCCCAGCTGCCGTGAAAAAAGCGGATTCCGCTTTCCTGCGCAGTGGCAGGAAGCAAAATCGCTATAAAGAGTAAACTAAATACTAATTTTTTCATTATGGTTAATTTTTAGTTACCACCTTCATCGCCCGGACAACAATATAACCTAAATATTCCGAATTATTATCTCGGGGTAGATAGGTAGCTTCGGTCCCGGTATTGAAGTTGTAATAATAAAAGGTTTTCTTTTGAGCGCCATTTTCTACTTGAGTAGTAGAAGAATATACGCTTCCGTCCAATGCCTGTCCTCCTATCGATGTCAGAGCTTCGTTGATTA
>OMDF01001368.1_pt1 | contig 11849 bp, 10 predicted proteins | sample 1673631 | NCBI WGS metagenome assembly OMDF01 (sample SAMEA103958117, study PRJEB25191) | human gut metagenome | biome: human-associated habitat [ENVO:00009003]; feature: intestine environment [ENVO:2100002]; material: feces | place: Germany | collected 2013/2015 | reverse complement strand
CATGTCCATCGGCGAGAACATGCAGATCCGCCGTTCCTGCATGGAAGGCAAACTGAAACTACTGTATATCTCGCCAGAAAAACTGTTGGCCGAAGCCAACTACCTGTTGCGCGACATACACATCTCGTTTTTTGCCATCGATGAAGCACATTGCATCTCGCAATGGGGACACGACTTCCGCCCCGAATATACCCAACTGGGAATTCTGCGAGACATGTTTCCACGGATACCTATCATTGCCCTGACCGCCACCGCCGACAAACTGACCCGGCAGGACATCGTTAAACAGATGCGGCTACGAGAACCACGCATCTTTATATCATCATTCGACCGTCCCAACTTAAGTCTGACTGTGAAACGAGGGTATCAGCAAAAAGAGAAAAGCAAAGCGATTCTCGACTTTATAGAAAGACACCGGGGAGAAAGCGGAATCATCTACTGCATGAGCCGGAACAAGACGGAAACAGTAGCACAAATGCTACGGAAAAACGGAATACGGGCAGCCATCTATCATGCTGGACTGGAGACAGAAAAACGAAATCAGGCACAGGAAGATTTCATCAACGACCGTGTACAGGTAGTATGCGCCACAGTCGCCTTTGGCATGGGGATCGACAAAAGCAACGTGCGCTGGGTGATACACTATAACCTGCCCAAAAGCATTGAAAGCTTTTATCAGGAGATTGGACGTGCCGGACGCGACGGACTGCCCAGTGACACCCTGCTATTTTACTCTATGGCCGACCTCATTCTGCTGACCAAATTTGCTACCGAAAGCGGGCAGCGTGATATTAATCTGGAAAAGCTGCACCGCATGCAACAGTATGCCGAAGCCGACATCTGCCGGCGGCGTATTCTGCTGAACTACTTTGGCGAACAGCGAACGCACGATTGTGGTAATTGCGATGTATGCAAAAACCCGCCCGAGCGCTTCGACGGTACCATCATCGTACAAAAGGCTTTAAGCGCCATCGCACGTACCAACCAGCAGGTAGGCACACAAATGCTGATAGACATTCTGCGAGGCAACCTGAACGCAGAGCTGAAAGAGAAAGAATACCATCAGTTGAAAACATACGGAGCAGGACGAGACATCCCTGCCCGCGACTGGCAAGACTATCTGCTGCAAATGCTACAACTGGGATACTTCGAGATAGCCTATAACGAAAACAATCATTTAAAGATTACTCCTGCCGGCAACGACGTACTCTTCGGCAGGGAAAAAGCAAGTCTGGTAGTCATCAGACGCGAAGAAACAAAAGATAAGAAACAAAACAAATACAGAAAGGTTGTCAGTACGCCCCAACTCCCCCTCGCCGGCATCGAAACCGGAGAAGAAGAACTGTTCGAAGCATTAAAAGCCTTACGCAAGCGTCTGGCCGACGAAGAAGTTCTGCCTGCCTACATTGTATTGTCCGACAAAGTATTGCACCTGTTGGTACAACAAAGGCCAACCACTATCGAAGCATTCGGAAACATCAGTGGCATAGGCGAATACAAGAAACGCAAATACGGACAGGCCTTCGTCGAGCTTATCAGACGATTTGTCTGAGGTGTAACGCTTTATTTGCTCTGGCGCATCAAGTCGCGGACTTCGCTTTGAGGAACTCCCAACGAAACTGCTTTTTCAAAATCTTGTTTAGCCTGAGCCTTCTTCTTCTGAAGCAGATAAATACGCCCACGCATCAGATAGGCTTCGGCCTGGCTGGGGTCGAGCTGAATAGCTTTCTCCAAATCAAGCATAGCCAGATCGCTTTTCAGCATATCCAGCTCCACACCGGCACGGGCCACATAGATAACAGCCAGTTCATGCGGTGTATAAGGTGTCGCCCCACCCTTATCGGCCAGCATTCCATCGAGCACCATCAAGGCTTCATCATACTTAGTGTCGCGCTGACAGAGTGTGGCCAATCCCAACCGACCACTGTAACTTTGCGGTTCCACCTTCAGTAAAGTATCGTAATCCTGACGGGCCAACTTATAGCTTCGCTGCTGCATGTAGATATATGCACGCATCAACAAAGCCTCACGATTGTGCGGATCAAACTCCAGAACCTGAGAATAATCGGCACGGGCTTTATCGTCTTGCCCCAGTTCCAAAGCAAGCGTAGCATGATTCATCAAAATAGGAATGGACATAGGTGCGATGTTCAATGCCATCCGATAAGACTCCAAAGCCAGTTCATACCGGTGTTGCCGGCGCTGGATAGTGCCCAGATTGGAAAACAGCAAGGCATTATGCGGATTGGCAGGTTCGAGCTGCAATGCCTGACGGATGTATGACTCAGCCTGCTGAAGACTGTCCTGTTCGGTCGCTGCCACCGCACGCTCGCACAATTCGTTATAAGTCTGCGCCGCAGCCGGAAGAATAAAGAAAGCTGCCAGAAGAAAAGAAAACGTAATTTTTTTCATAAGTCAAAGAAGGAATAGTAGGGGAAAAAACAAATCAATACAGCCCTGATGACATATAGCGTTCGCCTGTATCGGGCAAAAGTACAACAATACATTTATCTTTCATCTCGGGCCGATTTGCCAAAACACTGGCGGCATGAAGTGCAGCACCCGAAGAGATACCGGCAAGCAGTCCTTCGGTAGCAGCCAGCTCGCGGGATGCACGGAAAGCATCGTCATCGGCCACTGGAATAACCTCATCTATGACAGAATCGTCGTAATTGCCCGGTATGAAATTAGCACCGATCCCTTGAAGGCGATGTGGTCCTGGCTTACCGCCTTCGAGTACAGGCGATGCAGCCGGTTCGACAGCTACTACACGAACCCGAGGATTATGTTTCTTCAACGCACGGGCTACTCCGCTGACTGTACCTCCCGTCCCGACTCCTGCCACGAAGACATCGACCTTTCCGTCCGTATCGGCCCACACTTCTTCGCCGGTCGTACATTCATGTACGGCAGCGTTCGACGGATTATCAAACTGTTGAAGAATAACGGCACCGGGCGTAGCATCGCGCAATGCCTCGGCTTTGGCAATGGAACCCGCCATACCTTCGGCACCCGGTGTCAGCACAATTTCCGCTCCAAGTGCTTTCAGCAGGTTACGACGTTCCAGACTCATGGTTTCGGGCATGGTCAACACCAGCCGATACCCTTTGATAGTAGCGACCATGGCAAGGCCAATGCCGGTATTTCCGCTGGTAGGCTCAATCAGGGTTGCACCGGGTTTCAGCACACCCCGTTTCTCGGCATCTTCAATCATAGCCAATGCCGTACGTGCCTTGACACTGCCCGAAGGATTAAACATTTCAAGTTTTGCCACAAGCGGGCAAGACAAACCATGCAGACGGCTGTATGCTGACAATTCCATAAGCCGCGTATGTCCTACAAGGTCGATAAGGTTCTTTGCTATCTTCTGCATATCACAACTAATTATCTCATTTTATTTTAATATCAGTCTTCCTTTTCCAACCGCACAAAAGAGGTAAAACTGATAGTCTCCAATTGTTTAAAAGCCTCTTTTCGGTATTTGCACTCCAACGGACAGCAATCGCAACGCGAGCGGTCAAAGATATTGCAAGGATCCAGATGGACAGTCAACTGAATGCGGTCAGCAAAACGCTCCTCAAGGGCAGCCTTCAGCCGGTCGCCCGATTTGTGTCCTTCTTCTATTGTATAGTACCAAGGTATGGTAAGGTCACAATCCATATACAGAAAACTTCCATACTTAATGACTTTGGTATTGTGAATATCTATCCATTCAGGACCACGCTTCTCGTTGAGAGTTTCGGCCAGCTGTTGCAACAATTCTTCATCGGCTTTATCAAGCAAGTTGGCAGTAGTCTTACGTAAAATAGATATGCCGGTAAAAATGATAATACATCCGAAAAGCAATGCCAGCGCACTATCTATCCACATGATGTGCGTGAAATGCAGCAGCAACAAACCAGCTACCAACCCAATAGTAGAATAGGTATCCGACTGCAAATGCTTGCCGCCTGCCACCAGTGCAACAGATGAATAACGCTTTCCTGTACGGATACTGTACCATCCCATCGCATAATTCAGCAAACCCGAAAGTGCTACAATGATAATACCAATATCGAGCCGCTGTACTTCTACCGGAAAGAACAGCCGTTTGATACCTTCGTAAATAATCATCAGCCCGGCCATACTGATCATGATGCCTTCTACCGAAGCCGAAAGTAACTCAACCTTTCCGTGACCAAAAGGATGACTCTTGTCTTTAGGACGAGCCGACCAATAGAGTGCATACAAGCTCATGGCACCCGCCGCAACATTAACAATACTTTCAAGAGCATCGGTCAGAATACCGACAGAATCTGTCAGCCAATAAGCAACGAACTTCCCTACAAGAATCAGAAAAGAGAGGAGCAGAATCTTCTGCTGCACTCTCTGTTTCAAAACTTCTTCTTTCATCGGACTTACATCAAGCCTTCTTCAAATAATCCACCAGCCAGGCACCTACTTCTTTTGTACCATACTTGGCACCACCTTCTACCTGAATTTCGGGGGTACGAACATTGGTATCGAGCGAAGCATCAACGGCACGACGGATAAGGGCGCCTTCCTCTTTCAAATCAAAATATTCGAAAAGCATAGCCACAGACAGTACCTGAGCCAGCGGATTGGCAATATTCAATCCTTTGGCCTGTGGCCACGAACCGTGGATGGGTTCGAATACCGGTGTGCTCTCTCCCGTTGAAGCGGAAGGCAACAAGCCCATCGAACCACTGATCACAGAACCTTCATCGGTCAGGATGTCACCAAAAGTATTTTCGGTCACCATCACATCGAAGAAACGTGGTTCCTGAATCATCTTCATGGCTGCATTATCCACAAACATGTAGTCGGTCGTTACTTCAGGGTATTGCGGAGCCATCTCCTGAGCAATCTGACGCCAAAGGCGGGAAGAAGCCAGAACATTAGCCTTGTCGACCACAGTAAGATGCTTGCGACGCTTCATGGCATATTCGAAACCTACGCGAAGGATACGTTCAATCTCGGGACGAGTGTAATAGTTCGTATCCCATGCCTTGTCATTATCCTGATACTTCTCGCCGAAATACATACCGCCCGTCAGTTCACGGATGCAGAGGAAGTCTGCTCCTTCAACCAACTCGGCACGCAGAGGCGACTTATGAAGCAAACATTTGAAAGTCTGTACGGGACGGATGTTAGCAAAGAGCCCCAGTTTCTTGCGCATGGCCAGCAGTCCTTGTTCTGGGCGCACTTTGGCCGTGGGATCATTATCGAACTTAGGATCGCCTACTGCCGAAAAAAGTACGGCATCGGCATTCCTACATATATTATAGGTATCTTCGGGGAAGGGATCGCCTACTTCGTCGATAGCATGTGCACCACAAATGGCATATTCATACGTCACCTTGTGACCAAACTTCTCGCAAACGGCGGTCATTACATCCACACCTACGGCGGATATTTCGGGGCCGATACCGTCACCAGCCAATACTGCTACTTTCAGTTCCATATTGTTTATTCGTTATTTTTCAGTAATTCTTTTACTTTATCTTTGTATTTTCTATTCTTACGGAGCCGACGGTCGCCTGCAATAAAACCGCACGTCAGCAAAGCTGCCACCGCAAGATTCACCAGTAAATTGCCGTCTTTCCATTCCTTATCGGGACTGAGCCAACGCAAACCGACGTTGATACCCAGCACCAGAATGAATATCAGCACATAAAGTTGCCAAGGCTTCAATACAATCTTTCTCATCACTTCTTTCAATTTCTATTAGCTGCAAAACCTGTACAAAAGCCAAAGATACTAAAGTCCCGACAAGGTAGAGTACTTCGCAACGCTAATTTTTGTTTTCGTATTCGTCTTCTATCATGTTCAGCATCTTCATCGTAGCCTTGATAGCAGCTTCCGTCTGGTCGGCATCAAGACCGCGGGTACGGAAAACTTTGTCATCGAAGCTCCATGTGATGACTGTCTGCACGAAAGCGTCGGTACGTCCTCCGGGCGGAATGCTGACAGCATAGTTGGTCAGCATGGGGAAACGCCGTCCCAACGTGCCTTTATATACTTTACGCAAGGCACGGACAAAAGCATCGTTCTGACCGTCACCGCTACTGTTTTCCTCATATTCCTGTCCGTTGATTTCCACCTTGATGGTAGCCATCGGTTTGAGACCATAAGCCAGATTGACGATGTAACTCTTCAGTTTGACACGTTCGGTACGGACATCGTGTTTCAGGACGTCGGAAACAATGTAGGGCAAGTCTTCTTGCGTGACAAGTTCCTTCTTATCGCCCAGTTCTATGATACGTTCGGTAACCTTGCGCATGGATTCCTCGTCCAGTTGCAGTCCCAGATCTTCCAGATTCTTACGGATATTGGCCTTACCGGAATTCTTACCTAAGGCATACTCACGACGACGGCCGAAGCGTTCGGGCAGAAGGTCATTATAGTAGAGGTTACGTTTGTTATCACCATCGGCATGAACCCCCGCTACCTGCGTAAAGACATTTTCGCCCACAATAGGTTTGTTGGCAGGAATAGCAATGCCGGAGTACGACTCTACCACGCGGCTAACCTCGTTCAGACGGCTTTCATCGATGCCTGTCACGGCGTTGAAGTGGTCTTTCAGAATGGCCTGTACACTGGCCAGCGGTGCATTTCCTGCCCGTTCGCCCAAACCATTGATTGTTGTGTGCAAACCGCGGCAACCACTTAACACAGCCGCCAGAACATTGGAAACAGCCAAGTCGTAATCGTTATGAGCATGAAAGTCGAAATGAGTCTGCGGATAACGCTTCTTCATCTTGCGCATGTATTCAATCACCTGTAACGGATTGAGGATACCCAACGTATCGGGCAACATGAAACGGCGAATACCCGTACCAGTCAATGCATCCATCAGCTGAAAAACATAATCGGGCGAATCTTTCATTCCATTACTCCAATCCTCCAGATAGACATTCACCTCCATATCAAGCGACTCTGCGTAATCGACTACAGCATGAATATCGGCAATATGTTCTTCGGGTGTCTTTTTCAACTGGTAGGTGCAATGTTTCATCGAGCCTTTGCACAACAGGTTGATAACACGACAACCGGTAGCATGTATCCAGTCCACAGAAGCATGCCCGTCCACAAAACCAAGTACTTCGACACGCTGCAACAAGCCCCGACGTGCTGCCCAGTCGCATATCATGCGTACGGCATTGGCCTCGCCGTCGGACACACGGGCTGAAGCTATCTCCACGCGGTCTACCTTCAGCTCCTCCAACAGCAGACGAGCAATCATCAGCTTTTCATGAGGCACGAAAGATACACCGCTGGTCTGTTCGCCGTCGCGCAGCGTGGTGTCCATTATTTCTATTTTTGGATGATTCATTATTTGTCAGTTATTATAACATACAGATGACACAACGTATAAACAACCTGTGGTCATCTCGTAAAATCAGTGTCATCCGCGTACTTTCGATTCGTACTCTTCTATCTTCCCTTTGTTCTCTACAAGGAAATCGATGTCATCCAGTCCGTTCATCAGACAATGCTTCTTGTAAGCGTTGATTTCGAAAGTTTCGCTACGGCCTGTCACCTTGTTGGTTACGGTCTGGGCTGGCAGATTTACTTCGACTTCAGCCTTCGGATTGGCAGCAATACTGTCGAAAAGTTCCTGCAAGAAGCTTTCGCTTACTACTACAGGCAATACGAAGTTGTTCAGTTCGTTATTCTTATGAATATCGGCAAAGAAACTGGAAATGACTACACGGAAACCATATCCGGCAATAGCCCAGGCAGCATGTTCGCGACTGGAACCGGAACCGAAATTCTTTCCGACCACAAGAATACAACCGCTGTAAGTAGGATTATTCAGCACGAAATCCTTATTCAAAGTTCCGTCGGCATTGTAACGCCAGTCACGGAAAAGGTTGTCACCAAAAAACTTTTCCTCGCGGGTAGTGGCTTTAAGAAAACGGGCAGGAATAATCTGGTCAGTATCTACGTTCTCCAATGGAAGAGGTACGCAGGTAGAAGTTATGATGTTGAATTTCTGTTTCATCTTGATGAATGAAGAATTAAGAATGAATAATTAAGAATTTTCAGGAATGAAGAACCAAGAACAAAGAACAAACATCCGCTATATGCTGCACACAGAGGAAATTCTTCATTCTTAATTCTTCATTCTTCATTTATAAAAGTTCTCGCGGATCGGTTATCACACCCGTCACAGCAGCAGCGGCAGCAGTCAGCGGACTGGCCAGCAACGTGCGTGAACCGGGTCCCTGACGTCCTTCAAAGTTACGGTTCGAAGTAGATACTGCATACTTACCTGCGGGCACTTTATCATCGTTCATTGCCAGACAAGCCGAACAACCGGGCTGACGGATCTCGAAGCCGGCCTCGGCAAGTACTTTGTCCAAACCTTCTTCGCGTATCTGTGCATCGACCATCCACGAACCGGGCACCAGCCACGCTACTACGTGCGAAGCCTTTTTCCGTCCCTTTACGATGGAGGCAAAAGCACGGAAGTCCTCGATGCGGCCATTGGTACATGCTCCTAAGAATACATAATCAATCTGTTTGCCCAGCAACTGCTCGCCCGGCTGGAAACCCATATAGTCGAGCGACTTTCTGAACGATGCCTGAGCAGCCTCGCCCATACCTTCTGTAGTAGGAATGTGCTGTGTAATGCCCATTCCCATACCGGGATTGGTTCCGTAAGTAATCATAGGTTCAATGTCGGCTGCATCGAAACGTACTTCTTTGTCGAATACGGCATTGTCGTCACTCTTCAATGTTTTCCAATAAGCTACAGCCTTATCCCATGCTTCGCCTTTCGGTGCATATTCTCTACCTTTTATATAGGCAAATGTCACTTCATCGGGGGCTACCATACCACCACGTGCACCCATCTCGATCGAAAGGTTGCACAGCGTCAGTCGGCCTTCCATTGTCAGACTGCGTACGGCCTCACCGGCATATTCTACAAAATAGCCCGTAGCTCCGCTGGTCGTCATCTTCGACATCATGTAGAGGGCCAGATCTTTGGCTGTCACACCCTTGCCCAATTGTCCGTCTACGGTAATGCGCATTGTCTTCGGACGAGTCTGAAGAATGCACTGTGAAGCCATAACCATCTCGACTTCACTGGTACCGATACCAAAAGCTACCGCACCCATTGCTCCGTGAGTCGAAGTATGCGAGTCGCCACATACAATCGTCATACCCGGTAAGGTCAGACCACGTTCGGGACCTACTACGTGAATAATACCATTCTTAGGATTCATCATGCCGAAATGTGTCAGTCCGAATTCTTCGGCATTACGGGCCAAAGTATCGACTTGCGTACGCGAAACAGGATCTTCGATAGGCTTGTCCTGGTCGTGTGTCGGAGTATTATGATCGGGCATACAGAATATTTTCTCAGGGCGGAAACAGCGGAGTCCGCGTGCACGCAGCCCTTCGAAAGCCTGCGGACTGGTCACTTCGTGGCAATAAAGGCGGTCAATATAGAGTTGTGTAGGGCCGTCCTCCACTTTCTGTACCACGTGGGCGTCCCAGATTTTATCAAACAGTGTATTCATTTTCTAAAACAGTTATTTATACAAATCAATTGCTTAAGAGAAAGCTATATAATATATAAGGTATAGATCAATCCAACTTGAATTTATTAATACAGTCGATGTAGGCCTCGACAGATGCTGCAATGATATCGGTATTGGCACCGAAACCGTAATAAACACGGTTATCATATTCTACCTGCATGTGAACCTTACCCATATCGTCACTACCCTTACTAATGGCCTGAATTGTGAATTCCTTCAATGTCATCTGGCGGTCGATAATCTTCTTCAACGCCTTAATGGCAGCATCTACCGGACCGTTTCCACTGGCTGCAGCTTCAAACTTCTCGCCCGAAATGTTCAGGCCAAGGCTGGCTACCGAACGTACACCGACACCACTGGTCACTTGCAGATACTCCAGTTTGATACGGTGATTGTGCGAACGGTCGGCACCGGCAAGTACCAGAATATCATCATCGTTGATATCCTTTTTCTTATCGGCCAGCTTCAGGAAGTCCTCATAAACCTTATCCAACTTTTCCTGATCAAGTTTTACTCCCAGTACTTCCAGACGGTTCTTTAATGCAGCACGTCCGCTACGGGCTGTCAGGACAATAGAGTTATCATCAATGCCGACGTCGTGCGGATCGATGATTTCATAAGTCTGTACATTCTTCAGCACGCCGTCCTGATGAATACCCGAAGAATGCGCAAAAGCATTCCTACCTACAATAGCCTTGTTGGGCTGCACAGGCATGTTCATCAGGCTGGAAACCATACGGCTTGTCGGATATATTTTTTGAGTATTGATGTTCGTCTCAATATCGATGTCTTTATGACACTTGATAATCATGGCAACTTCTTCGAGCGACGTGTTTCCGGCACGTTCGCCAATACCGTTGATAGTAACCTCCACCTGGCGGGCACCGTTCAGCACGCCGGCCATAGTATTAGCAGTAGCCATTCCAAGGTCGTTATGACAATGAGTCGATATAATAGCATTGTGAATACCGTCCACATGCTCCATCAGGTACTTTATCTTTGCCCCATACTCCGATGGCAGGCAATATCCTGTTGTATCGGGAATATTCACTACCGTAGCTCCAGCTTTGATAACCGCTTCAATAACACGAGCCAGATATTCATTTTCCGTACGACCGGCATCCTCTGCATAAAATTCCACATCGTCTACAAAACGGCGCGCATATTTCACTGCTGCTACTGCCCGCTCGATTATCTCTTCACGATTGGAATTGAATTTGTATTTGATATGCGAATCTGAAGTTCCGATACCAGTATGGATACGTTTGCGCTTGGCATATTTCAAAGCTTCGGCAGCTACATCAATATCTTTCTGTACAGCACGTGTCAATGCGCAAATAGTAGGCCATGTCACAGCTTTTGAAATCTCAATCACCGAATTAAAGTCTCCCGGACTTGAAATAGGGAAACCGGCCTCAATCACGTCAACTCCCAACAATTCCAGTTGCTTTGCTACCTGAATCTTTTCCACCGTGTTCAACTGGCATCCCGGAACCTGCTCACCATCGCGGAGCGTCGTGTCGAAAATAAATAATCTGTCACTCATCTTGTTTATTGTATTTATAAGTTATGTACATAAAAAAAGCCTTTCACACAAGGAAGTGAGAAAGGCTTTATATATCTTCAACTTACATATATTCACGCACGACACTCACTTCCGCTACATCTTCCTAGCAGAATAATAATACCACACAGTAGAATATATGTAAAGTTCTGAATCATTTTCTTCTATCTTTTAAACGTTGCAAAGGTATAGAATATTTCGTAGTGAGCAAACAAATTTGTTACTTTTTCAATTAAAAAACGACATTTTATAACCTGTTGGCAATAAATTCTAGTAATATAATACAAAAAGGCACATCTATATAAAAGATGCGCCTTCTTATATTATATACTATACCTACAATTATTTGTTGGCACAGTTACTATCACAATTCTTTTTAGGGCATTCTGCTTTCTTACAGTTGCCCGAACATTTATTATCGCAAGTTCCACTGCATACACTATCACCTGCACAACAAGCCTCATTAGCAGTTTTACAGCAAACAGAATCGCATACTTGTTCTGTTGTATCAGAAACTGTTGTAGCATTTTTCTTATTTCCACAAGATATAATGGTTAACGAAAACACCAATGCAGCAGCCAAAAATAATTTAGAGCCTGTTTAAATTTTACAGTTTGATATTGAAAGAGTGTTTCTTCTTTCCGCGAAAATGATTATTTTTAAGTTACCACACTTGAAATAATTATGTATTCGACGGATTTAGAAGAAACACAGTGGCAAGTTATCAAGAA
>OMDF01001367.1_pt1 | contig 11854 bp, 7 predicted proteins | sample 1673631 | NCBI WGS metagenome assembly OMDF01 (sample SAMEA103958117, study PRJEB25191) | human gut metagenome | biome: human-associated habitat [ENVO:00009003]; feature: intestine environment [ENVO:2100002]; material: feces | place: Germany | collected 2013/2015 | reverse complement strand
AGCCCCTTTGGGGACGGCGTTTACTCCGGAGCATGCCCGGATTCTTTCACGCTATGCTTCACGGATAGTGTTGTGTTTTGACGCGGACAAGGCAGGCATGGCTGCGGCGGACCGGACTTTCCGTGAACTGGCCCCCTTTGGCAAGGATATTTACCTGGTGAACCTTCCTGCCGGGGACGATCCGGATTCTTTCATGAAGAGGGAGGGGAAAGAGGCTTTTTCTGGGATGGTGGAGCGGGCCCGTTCCTTCTTTGAGGTTCGCATTGAACGGGCCAGGGAGAGCGGTTTGTTGGATGATGCCGCTTCCAGCGCCGCTTTTGCCCGTGAGATGACGGCCCTGCTGGCCTGCATGAGCGATCCGGTGGCCCGGGATCTGGCTACGACTGACATAGCCACGCGCATGCGCATGGCTGCGGATAATTTGCGCGGCGCTGTCAGAATGGCCGGACGCCGGAAGGGGCAGGAACAGGCCCAGTCCGCAGAGCGTAAGGCGGCTGCGGAAGTTCCGCAGCATCCTCCTGTGAAAATGGATCGCGCCGTGGCCGTGCTCTGTGAACTGGCCCTTCAGAATTCCCGTGCCCAGGGGCTTATCGTGGACCGCATTGAAGAATTGCTGGAGCCGATGCGGCTGCTGCAGGGTGGAGGCATCTTAAAAAAAATTCTGGCCAGGCTGCCTTCTCCGGACAACCCCGCGGCCGTTCAGGCTTTTCTGGCGTCCCTGCCTCAGCCGGAACGGGATGCCCTGGGCATGCTGAATCTGGAGCCCATACCTATTCCCAATGTGGACAGGAGCGTACAGGAAGCCTGCTCCGGCATTGCGAAGGCCGCTTTGGAGAGGCACATCGCCTCCCTGATGGCGGAACTGGCGGATCCATCCACGGATGCTGCCAGAAGGCTGGAATTGTCCAAACTTAGTGTTGACTTGAAGCGTTTGCTGGGTACAATGTAGTGCCTCGATACCTCCGGGTATTGATATAATGGTGAATTGTGCCCTCTTCTTTTCAAGATATGTCCAAATCCGGTGACCCATCCCCCTCTTCTCCCAAGAAGACTTCCGCCAACAAAAAAGCTTCTGAATCCAAGGAAAAAATAGCGGCCCGGCCCGCCGCAAAAAATTCCAAAACCGCTCCGAAGGCGGCTCCTGTCAAAAAAAACTCTGCCAAGGCTGCCGCTCCGGCTGCGGAAAAGGCCGCCGCCAAGCCCATTGCGGAAAAAAAGGCCCCGGCAAAAAAAGCGTCTCCGGCTTCTGCCTCCAAGAAGGCGGTGCCGGCCGCCAAAAAGACTCCGGCAAACGCGCCTGAAGCTGTCCCTGCCAAGAAAGCCCCAGCCAAGGCTGCGGAGAAGAAGCCGGCTGAGAAGAAGGCCGCCAAACCTGCCGCGAAGGAGGAAACGCCCAAAAAGTTAAGCGAAATACTGGAAGAGGAACGCAAGAGGGCTGCCAGCCGCAAGATCACGAATCCGATTGACGCTCCGGAAATTCAGGAAAAAATCCGTGAACTTATCAAGCTCGCCAAGGAACAGGGGTATCTGACTTTTGACGATATTAATGACTCCCTTCCTAACGACATTGTCGATCAGCAGGATTACGAGGCCATCATGGACCGCCTGCGCAGCATGGCGTTTGACATCATTGACGCGTCCGATGTGGACAGCTACACGGACCGCACCCGCATCAGCACGGAAGAAGAGGACGAAGAGGAAAAGCTCGAAGCCAAGATGGACATTCTGGATGATCCCGTCCGCATGTACCTGAAGCAAATGGGCCAGGTTTCCCTGCTTACCCGTGAAGAGGAAGTGGCCATTTCCAAGAGAATTGAGGACGCGGAACAGAACGTCCAGCGCTGTGTGCACCGCTTCGGTTTCATCGCGAATGCCTATCTGGACGTAGCCTATCGCCTGCTCGACAATGAGGAACGCTTTGACCGCGTTATCCTTGACAAAAAGATAGACTCCCGTGAGCGCTATATGAAAGGGCTGGCCCAGCTCTGCGCCCAGATACAGCAGACCCATCAGGACGCATCCGGTTCCTTCCGCAAGCTGTACCGCAGCAAGGAGGCGGCCAAGTCCGTCAAGGCCCGCCAGGCCGAATTCGACAAAGTTGCCGGCGTTTTGGTGAAGTTCTTCGGTCGCCTGTATTTCAAGCACAAGGTGATTGAGGATTTCTGTTCCATGATTGACGAGGCCCGCGACCGCGTGCTCCGCATGCAGAAGAAGGTTGCCCTGGATCCGGACAACAAGGAACTCAAGGAACATCTGGCAGAGCTGGAGCTTCGCATGTGGATGACTGCGGATGAGATGGGAGAAGCCTACCAGGAACTCCGCAAATGGCTTCGCGAAGCCCGCAGGGCCAAGGATGAAATGGTAGAGGCCAACCTGCGCCTGGTCATTTCCATTGCCAAAAAATATACCAACCGCGGCCTCTCCTTCCTGGATCTGATTCAGGAAGGCAACATGGGCCTGATGAAGGCGGTGGAAAAATTTGAATACCGCCGCGGCTACAAATTCTCCACCTATGCCACCTGGTGGATCCGCCAGGCCATCACCCGCTCCATTGCAGACCAGGCCCGCACCATCCGCATTCCCGTGCACATGATTGAAACCATCAACAAATTGATGCGCGTGCAAAAGCAGCTGGTGCAGGAGTACGGTAGGGAACCTACTCCGGAAGAAATCGCGGAAGAAATCCATCTGCCTGTGGAACGCGTGCGTTCCGTTTTGAAAATGGCCCAGCAGCCCATTTCCCTGCAAGCCCCCGTGGGGGATTCCGACGATACCTCCTTCGGTGACTTTATTGAAGACAAGGCGGCGGAAAATCCCATGGAGGAAGCCTCCTTCTCTTTCCTGAAAGAAAAAATCAAGGATGTTCTGGACACCCTCACGGACCGTGAACGCGAAGTTATTGAACAGCGCTTCGGCCTCCGGGACGGCAGTCCCCGCACTCTGGAGGAAGTGGGCCGCCAGTTCAGCGTCACCCGCGAACGCATTCGCCAGATTGAAGCCAAAGCCCTCCGCAAGCTGCGCCATCCCACGCGCATCAGCAAGATCAAGGGATTCCTGGAAATGACGGAATCCTGACCGGATTTGCGCCGCATGCCGTGCTACGCTTCGTGGTCATGAAGACTTGCGTAGCTGCGGTATGCGGCATGTTCATGTTACTGGTTTCCTGTTCCGGCAGCAGGGAATTCAAACCGGCGTTCAATCAGCCCCTTCAGCCCGTGATGCAGCCGGGCTTTGTGTATGTGGACCAGGTGGCACCCCTGGTAAAGACTAATTTGAAATATGCCGGATATGACAATTTTGTAGGGCGTCCGCTGGACGGTTACCACGGTCGGCGTGCCATCCTGCGCACCCAGGCGGCGCAGGCGTTGAAAAAAGTCTCGGAAGATTTGTATCGTCAGGGTTACCTGCTGGAAATTTATGACGCCTACCGTCCCCATACCGCCGTGCTGGACATTTGCAAATGGGGAGCTGACGAAGGGGACCAGAAGATGAAGTCCCGGTATTATCCCCATATTGACAAGGCCAAGGTGTTCGGAGACCACTATGTGCGCGATTTCTCGGAACATTCCCGGGGCGTGGCTGTGGATGTTTCCCTGCTGTACGCCAGGACCGGAAAGCCGGTGGATATGGGCGGCCATCATGACCTGCTGGATCCCAGTTCCGCCACGGACTCCACATTAGTGACTCCGTCCCAACGCAGAAACAGGATGATTTTGAAAAAGGCTTTTGAAAAACAGGGTTTTGCCAATTATGCTCCGGAATGGTGGCATTACCGCCTGTTGAATGAGCCTGAACCTACCCTGCATTATTACTTTCCCGTGTGGGACGGCATGACTTCCGCAGGCAGGCCATAAAAGAATTTTACATATCAAATTTTTGTAAAAATTTGTTTGTTAGTTGAGTGGCCGACCCCGTGCTGATTCCTATCAAGCAGAATGTAGAAGATCGTACTGACACCTGGAAAAGATACATTAGAGTAGAAAAAGCAGAACGGCATTATTTCCGCATCGACGGAGACGATGTTCTGACTCTCTAATGGTGTGAGCCATCTATGCGGAAGCCGATACGAAGGGTGCCGAGATGAGGGCGATTGCATTGGTGATGTTGAATCGTCTCGGCAACACGAAAGGGAATGCCTATCGAAATCCATTGTTGAGTATGTTGACGGAATTTGGAGAAATCAAAGACGGTAAGAATCCTAATTGGGCATCTGTAACAAATCAGCAATATGCCAAGGTTGAAGGGGAGAAGTACAGGGATATTGACAGGCTGAGTTGTGAAAAACCGGAAGAAGCCAGAAAGGCGCTTCTTGAGGTTCTGAGCGGTGGCGTAACCGTTCCTTATGATGGATTTAGAACGGCAGGCACTACTCCCAAGCCTCATGTTACTATTGGAGGAACTGACTTTTTGACTGAAAAACAGTACCGGACCTGCACCGTCAAACCAGACGGATGGGATAATTTGTCTGTCTGGCCCGGTGGCCCTTTGGATAGATAAATCATTCTGAAGCATCATCAGGCGGATCAGGTGATTGAGACTTGAGCCGTCTTTTTGACGAAGTAATATCTGGAGGATGAATGCCTCTCTTAAAACGCTTCTTTTCTCTTGCCGCACGGTTCCCCTTGTTGTGGCTTCTGGTGCGCCTTCTCCTCTTGTCGATCATCCTCCGGTAGATGGCGCCGCCTTGCGTTTTCACAAGCAGGAGATGGCTTTTCTGGAAAACTGTTTCCGGGACAATCCGGATAACAAAGTAATCTGGCAGGCGGACCATGAAGCCGCTTTAGTGTGGAGAACGCCTAGGGGCGCCAATTTCAACAGTTATGAATTTAAAGCTTTTCTGCGCCAGCAGGACGGTTCATTTAGAGAAATAGGAAGATATTCTGTTATGTCCGGTTATGGATATTGGGATGAAAAAAATATCCGGTTTTCCAATGAAGGTTTTAAGATTATTTTAATTGCGGATGGAGGGGCAACCCGTGCAAGCCATCAGTTCCATTATTCCCAACCTGCCGCTACCTTTGTTTTCCGGTTGGGCCGGGAAGAGGGCAAATGTTCCAGCGAGGACGTGAGGATGAATAATGATTGTTAATTTCCAAACCGGTTTGTCCGCAATATAGGAGAGGGAAAGCGCAGTTTGGACAATTCCTGGCTATTCCTTGACGAAGAGTTTTTTTGTTGCGGGCGTCTTGGCCGTCCGTATTGGGAGACCGTGAATACGGATTTTTAATTAAAAGGCCGTTCCGCGGAAACGGCGGAACGGCCTGAAAAGCGTTTATGCGCAGGAGATGTTAATGAGGCAGGCGGAAGTTGCGGTTAAACGCGGAAACTTCTTCCTTAAGCTGGGAGAAGCCGTCCGGATTCGGGCATACCTGGTCACCTACGTACAAGGCCAGCGCACGGGCAATGAATTCGGCCACCTGTTCCACGTCTTTTTCTTTCATGCCGCGAGTGGTTACGGCAGGCGTGCCGATGCGGATGCCGGAGGGTTTCATGGGAGAGCCCGTGTCAAACGGGATGGCGTTCTTGTTTACGGTGATGCCTACGCGGTCCAGGGCTTCCTGCGCGTCTGCGCCGTTAATGCCCTTGTTGCGGAGGTCTACCATGAAGACGTGGTTGTCCGTACCGTTGGAGACGACGCGGAAGCCGAGTTCTGCCATTTTGGCCGCCATGGCCTTGGCGTTTTTGACAACCTGGGCCGCATAGTCCTTGAATTCGGGCTTCAGAGCTTCCCCGAAACAGGCCGCCTTAGCGGCAATGATGTGCATGAGGGGACCTCCCTGCATTCCGGGGAAGACGGCGGCATCCAGTTTTTTGGCGTATTCCTCCTTGCAGATGACGAAGCCGCCGCGGGGGCCGCGCAGGGATTTATGCGTGGTGGAGGAGACGAAGTCCGCATAGGGAACCGGATTCGGGTGCTGCCCCCCTGCCACCAGGCCCGCGATGTGGGCCATGTCCACGAACAGGTAGGCACCGCAGGCCCTGGCAATCTGGCCCATGCGTTCAAAGTCGATTGTGCGTGAGTAGGCGCTTGCTCCCGCCGTGATCATTTGCGGCTTTACCTCCAGAGCCAGTTTTTCCAAAGCATCATAGTCAATAGCTTCCGTTTCCTGGGATACGCCGTAGTGAACCACATTGTACAGTTTGCCGGAGAAGTTGGCCCGGTGACCGTGGGTGAGGTGGCCGCCGTGGGAGAGATCCATCGTGAGAATGGTGTCGCCCGGCTTCAGAACAGAGAAGTAAACGGCCATGTTGGCCTGTGCGCCCGAATGGGGCTGCACGTTGGCGTACTCCGCGCCGTAGAGACGGCAGATGCGCTCGATGGCCAGCGTCTCGACCTTGTCCACAACCTCGCAGCCGCCGTAATAGCGCTTGCCGGGGTACCCCTCCGCGTATTTGTTGGTCAGCAGGGAGCCCTGGGCTTCCCGGACGGAGGGGGAAGTGAAGTTTTCAGAGGCAATCAGTTCAATGTTGTTACTTTCCCGGCGTCCTTCTTCCTGGATGAGGCCCGCCAGTTCCGGATCCGTCCATTGCAGGGGGCTGCCGGAGGATTTGACGACGCGGCGTTCATGGCGCCCGCCTTCAAAGTCAGCATGCAGCCAGGCGTCCAGGACATCTTCCACACTTTCATTGTCCACATAGGCGGAAGCCAGGCAGAGCAGGTTGGAATCATTGTGCTGGCGGGAGAGGGCCGCAGCAGGGGCCGTGCGGCAGAGGGCGGCGCGGACGCCTACCCAGCGGTTGGCGGCAATGCTCATGCCGATGCCGGACCGGCAGATAAGGATGCCGCGGTCGTTGGTGCCGTCAGCAATGCTGCTTGCGACTGCATTGGCATAGTCGGAATAATCACAGGAATTTTTGGTCATGGTTCCCATGTCGGTCACTTCATGACCCCATGCCTTGAGGAGTTCTGCTACGGTTTCCTTGAGATCGACTCCGGCGTGATCCGCGCCGATGGCAATTTTGTATGTCGTATTCATGGTGGTGCTCATTGCTGACGGGCAAAAATACTGCCTTATTTCCCTCCGGCTGGCAAGCCCCGGATTCATTTCGGGCTGTTCGGGAGGCACGGCTCCCGGAATTGCCTCCGTGAAAAAGAACCCCGGTCCCCTGAATGGGGCCGGGGCGGCAAGGAGGTTCGCGAGGAGCGAGCCGTTATTTTCCGGAGGATTCCAGCTTCAGCATATCCTGGACGATGTTGATGCCTTCACGGAGTTCCGGATCAAGGCCGGAGGGGTATTCCGGGGAGTCGTCCAGTTCTGCCGTGGGGTCTTCCGCCAGGTGCATGAATTGTTCATTGTCTTTTTCCGGATCCGCCAGGGGCAGCTCCTTGGCGTTGACGTCGTCCAGCGTCAGGCGGTAAATTTTGTATTTGGTAGCGTCTTCCTTGGCCATTTCCGCGAAGCGGATTTTGCGTTCCTTGTTGATGGATTTGCGGCGTTCTTCCAGGGCGGAGTTTTCCTGTTCCCGGATTTTCTTGTTCAGGGAAAGCTTGTTGTCCTTGATGCGCTGTTTCATCATGGCGATATCTTCCCTGGCAATCTGGAGATCGCGGTCTTTTTCCACGCGCTTCGCGCTGGCATCTTTCAGCACGGGCAGCATGGCCGCGATGGAGGAGTCCTTTTTGTAGTTGGTGCAGGGCGTAATCTGGTCATAGGGCATCGCGTAGTCCAGAATGTCTTCTCCCAGCTCGAATGCCGCCGTAGCGGTGGGAAGCTGGATATCGCTTTCCACGCCTTTGAGCTGGGTGGAGCCGCCCGCCACACGGTAAAATTTCTGGGTAGTGACTTTCAGCAGGCCCGCACGGTCTCTGGCCGCGAAGAAAGGCAGGTATTGGCCGATGTCCACAGGCTGCTGCACAGACCCCTTCCCGAAGGTGGATTCATCCCCCACAATCACGGCGCGGCCGTAATCCTGAAGGGCCGCGGCCAGAATTTCAGAGGCGGATGCGCTGAGTTTATTAATGAGCACCACAATGGGGCCATTGAAGAGTTTCTGGCGGTTGTGAGCGGATTTGATATCCACGTTGCCGCGGGTGTCCTTGATTTGCACCACGGGGCCGTTTCCGGTAAAGAAGCCCGTCATCAGGCGCACTTCCTCCAGGGAACCGCCGCCGTTGCTGCGCAGGTCAATTACCAGGCCATCCACATTTTCCTTGTTCATCCGTTCCAGGATTTTTTTGACATCCTTGGCACAGCGGCGGTCTCCGCCTTCCATGTCTGCGTAGAAGGAGGGAAGGCTCAGCACGCCAATGCGGTTCCTGCCTTCCGGAGCTCCGGTAAGTTCAATGATTTCACCTTTGGCAAGTTCATCCTTCAGAGGTACCTTGGAGCGGGTCAGCGTAATGATTTTGGCCTGTCCGGGGGCGTCTGCCGGCTCTACTTTCAGGCGCATCTGGGTATTTTCGGCTCCGCGGATCATATCCACCACTTTGTCCAGCTTCATGAACAGGATATCCACCATTTCTCCGGAGTTGTCGGAGTCAATGGCAACGATGCGGTCGTTCAGCTTCAATTCTCCGGATTTGTCAGCCGGTCCTCCCACAACGATACCGGTAATTTTGGTGGAACCGTCGTCTTCACTGCCCAACAGGGCGCCGATGCCGGTGAGTTCCGTACCCATGGAGATTTTGAAACGGTCCACCTGGCGCGCACCCATGTAATCCGTATGCGGGTCATACGTCAAGGCTACGGCGCTGAGCAGTGTTTCCGCTACGTCTTCCAGATCCGTTTCCTGAATATTGCGCTGAATGCGTTCATAACGCATAAGCAGTTTTTCCTCCGCTGGTTTCTCATTGGCCAGGGGATCGGGCTTGTTCTGTTCCTTGGCCAGGCGCGCTACGGTTTCACGGCGCAGGATTTCGGACAGGAGCTGTTCCTCCACCATGTCTTTCCAGACCTGCTGCATTTCCGCCTCATCCTTGGGCCACGCGGCTGTTTTGCGGCGGGAACGTTCGATAGACTTGTCTTTGTCAAAGGTGAAGCCTCCCTTTTTCAGCAAATCCCGCGCATAGGAGATGCGCTGCATGGCGCGCTGGCGGTAAAGGGAGTGCATGGCCTGGGCCGCATCCATCATCTGGCCGGACATAAGGTAGTCGTCCAGCTCCTTACCGTATTTTCTTTTGAGGGCGTCTACGTCCTGCTGGGTGAAGAATATTTTGTTGGGGTCTACCTTGCGCAGGTAGGTTTCCAGGAATTTGGCGGATAGTTCATCGCTGAATTCTTTGCGGGAGAAGTGGAAATTCTGGAGCAGCAGGGACATTTGCTTGCCCACCTGGTTGAAGTCCGTAGCCGCAGAGGCGCAGGAAGTAATGGCGGCTGCGGCTAGGGCCGAGAATGCGGTGAGTCTAATCCAACGGAATGAGTGCATGTTCATAACGGAAAAGGGTGCGTTTTTTTCCATTTGGGGAAAAAGCTGACGCCGGGATGTAAGTGTTACTGATTTGCAGGTGATTGTCTATCTTATAAAACGTCCACATGACGCTATTTTGCTCTCCTTGTTTCCGGAAGAGGACAAGAGTAAATGGAAGCCGGTTCATCCGGAAATATCCGGCGGCGGCAGGGGGAGGAAAGAAGAGAATTCATGGGTGGATAAATCCACCATAAAGTTTGAAATTTTGTGCGGAAGTCCGGCATTTGTCATATTGGAGCTGCATGGAAATGGATTTCATTTTACGGATGTTTTTTCCGCTTTTTGTTGTTGCGTGCTTTCTTTGGTTTTCCGTTGCTGCATCCTTCCCGGAGAGGGAAAAGTGGCGGGATGACTGCTTTCCTGTTTGCAGCGGAGAGGGTGAGGATGGGGAGAACGGACGTTTTCCGAAGAGACGCCGCAGGAAAGGAAGCATTTCAGGATTGAGGTTGCAACGGTTTTCTGTACACTTCGCGTGATGATGAGCATACCGAATCGGGACAAGAGTTTTTCCGGAAGCAAGATGGGTGTTCTGGTGCAGCGTTCATTCAGCACCGTGGTTTTGCTTGGGTTGCTGGCCGGGGCTTTGTGGTGGGACTGCGAACTTGGGTATTACGGTCTGGTCTGCATTTTCTGTATTTTGGCCGCTTGGGAATGGCGGCACATGCTGCTGCGTTCCGGAAAAGCCTCCCAGCCGAACTTGAGCTTTCTTTTCGGAGTGGCGTACCCCGTATTGCTGTCCTGGTCATGCTGCATCACTAAATTCCGGGAAAGCGCCCTTGCGGAACAGGTTTCTTTCCTCATCCCCCTTCCTCTTCTGGTGGCGCTTGCCGCTCCGGTCCTCCTGGTAGTGGTTGCCTTCATCCGTGAGATGAAGTACCCGGTGGATGGAAGCAGGGCTCTCCGTTCCGTGGGTACTACGCTGCTTTCCTTTATTTATCCCGTCTGGCTGTTCTCTTTTGCCATTCTGGCCCTGCATCTGGCGTATATGAGGGCGGGGTATGTTTATCCGGCCATTGTCATGTGTGTGCTGTGGGTCGTTCTGGTAACGAAGATGGCGGACATTTTTGCCTACGTGAGCGGGTTCCTGCTGGGCGGCCGCCTTTTTTCCCGCAGGCTCATTCCCCACATCAGCCCCAAGAAAACGTGGGAGGGCCTCCTCGGTTCCTGGGTGCTGACGAATGCGACGGCCATAGGGCTGGTTTTCCCGATGTTCAGAATTTCCGTCTTGTCCATAACCCAGGTACTGGTACTGATGGGATGCACATCCCTCATTTTCCTGCTTTCCGTTTACGGGGATCTGGCCGGGTCCCTGGTTAAACGCAGCCTGGCCATCAAGGATTCCGGTTCCCTGCTGCCGGGGATAGGAGGAATTTTTGATTTGATTGACAGCCCTTCCTTTACCGTGCCGTTTTTCTGGTTTCTGCTGGCCTGCATCGGCTGAATGTCCCCGGCACGAACGGATTCCCTGTAACCCGGTATGGTTTTTTCTTCTCTTCCCATTGAGGAAATCCGCGGAGAATTGATGGAGGCTCTGCGGGTTCCTTCTCCGCGCATTTTGTTGAAAGCTCCTACCGGCTCCGGCAAGTCCACCGGCGTTCCTCCGATGATGGATGACGCCGGTCTGGGAGACCGTGGCCTGATTGTCGTTGTACAGCCCCGGCGGATGGCCGCTCGCCTGCTGGCGCGGCATGTGGCCCGGCTGCGCGGGGTGGAGCTGGGAAAAGAAGTGGGGTATGCGGTGCGTTTTGAACGGTACATTTCCTCCCGCACCCGTATCGCGTACGTGACGGACGGCATGTTGGAGCGCTGGCTGACGGAATGGCCCTCCCTGGAAGGGGTGAGCGCCGTGGTGTTTGATGAGTTCCATGAACGCAGCCTTTCCGGGGATTTATCCCTGGGGCGTGTGCTGGATCTGCAGGAAGGGCCGCGCCGGGATCTGGCCGTGGTCGTGATGTCCGCCACACTGGAGATATCAGGGCTGCGGGAATATATGGGAGGTTCCTGCCGGGTTCTGGAAGCGCAAGGCAGGCAGTATCCCGTGGAAGTCGTTTACCGGGCTCCCCGCCTGGTCAGTGACGGACGCGGCAGGGTGGCTCCTCCCCCCATATGGGAGCAGGCGGCGGATGTTGTGCGGGAGGCGGTGAGGGAGGATGACTGCGGGGATGTGCTGGTATTTATGCCGGGCGTGTATGAGATACGGAAAACGGTGGAGTTGCTGGCAGGAAAGCCGTGGATGAGCGGCCGGGACGTTTTTCCCCTTTACGGGTCTCTGGCGCCGGAGCAGCAGAATTGCGCCGTGGAGCGGGGGGATATCCCCCGTGTCATTGTTTCCACTAATGTGGCGGAAACTTCCCTGACGATTGAGGGAGTGCGTACGGTGGTTGATTCCGGGCTGGTCCGCCGGTCCGGATGGGATCCGTACCGGGGGATGGATACGCTGCATCTG
>OMDF01001365.1_pt1 | contig 11860 bp, 6 predicted proteins | sample 1673631 | NCBI WGS metagenome assembly OMDF01 (sample SAMEA103958117, study PRJEB25191) | human gut metagenome | biome: human-associated habitat [ENVO:00009003]; feature: intestine environment [ENVO:2100002]; material: feces | place: Germany | collected 2013/2015 | reverse complement strand
CATGCGTTAGAATGTATTTTAGATATCACGCATTCGGAGAGCATTTCAGCTATGTTCGAGAAAGCAGTTTGCGGATACAATAATGCTCCCACTAATGCGAAGGCTGATTTGAAAAAGAAATTTCAACAACACAAACTAAATCTGCAGAGTACAGTTCAAAAATACTTGGCGAAGGCATACAATGACGGAAATCCAAAAATTACGCATTTTTATAATAACATGAGCTATAGCGGTGTTCCGATCTGGGCGTTGTTTGAAATCATGACAATGGGCGATTTTGGGTTTCTGTTGTCATGTCTTACCTTTGAGGCTAGAACGGCGATATCAGAAAAGCTGAACCTGTCAAATGCTGCGGTCGACACAAACCGTGATTTGATATATAACTATCTGTACACACTTAAGGATTTGCGCAACGCGATAGCGCATAACTCTGTTGTCTTTGACACGAGATTCAGACATATGGATCCAAAGCCAGCAATGAGAAAATGTTTAATGCAAGAAATCGGTCTTCCATATGTTAATTTCAAAACGATTGGTGACTATTTGATTTTGGTATGCTATTACTTAAAAATCTTGAATGTCACAAAAACAGAAATAAAAGCATTCATCCGTGACTTTGAAGCAATAACAGATGAATACCGAAACTCCGTTAGTCCACAAGTGGCTATGCAGACAATACACCCAGACTTAGGGGCCAGATTGACACAACTGAAAAATTTTCTTTAAGGGCAAAATTTGCTTGCATTTTTTAGATGCTGTTGTATAATATAATTATTAATTGGGGTATGTGTTTTCGGATACATGCTTGAGGGGATCGGAGAAATCCGGTCCTCTTTTTATATATCTGCTTGTATCTCTAAAGTTCAACAAAAATTCAACTCCATTACGAAAAGTTCAACAAAGTTACAAAACGATACCAAACGCAGAATTCAAAAAAGCTAGTGTTTTCAAGGCTTTTTTACACGATGTAACACGATAAAGAACGGCATTTTCAGAACTCATAACCCGGAGGTCGGGGGTTCAAATCCCTCTCCCGCAACCATAAAAAACCTTGAAACCATCACTGTTTCGCCTAATAGGTACACAATGTGTCATAGGGGTACAGTCGGTATGGGTAAAAGCAAGCCGTAAACTCATTTGTTCGAGTTTATGGCTTGCTTTTTACATAAGGATAGAGTTTGCCAATAACTACATCGACTGTCTGGATTTCCAAGCAAAGACTATTAAAATTCTATATTTTCTAGGGCTGTATCCAGCATAAATCTCGGTCAAACTCCGGTTGTATCCGCAGCCGGAGTTTTGTCGTTTTAAAGCTGCCGCCCGCCAACGAGGATAACTGTGCAGTCCCTTTTGCTTTCCGGGACGCAATCGTGTATGTATCCGCTAAAATAAGTCTATCACAACGACGCAGGAGGAATGCAGATGGGACGGGTTTATGGATATGTGCGCATATCGTCGAGAGATCAGAATGAGGCGCGGCAGATGGCGGCGATGCGGGAGGCCGGCGTTTCGGACAGGGATATTTATCTGGACAAGCGCTCCGGCGCGGATTTTGAGCGGCAGGGCTACCGGCAGCTGCTCAGGCGGCTGCGAGCCGGGGATACACTTATCGTCAAGAGTATCGACCGGCTGGGGCGGAATTATGATGAAATACTGGAGCAGTGGCGGATCATTACGCGGGAAAAGTGCGCGTCCATCCTTGTGCTGGATATGCCGCTGCTGGATACCCGCCGGGGCAAAGATCTGATGGGCACCTTTCTCAGCGACATCGTGTTGCAGGTACTTTCCTTTGTGGCGGAAAATGAGCGCACCAACATCCGCCAGCGGCAGGCCGAGGGTATTGCCGCAGCAAAGGCAAGGGGCGTCCGCTTTGGCAGACCGCCGAAACCGTTGCCCGCTGGTTTTCACAGCGCCTATCAAAACTGGAAAGCCGGGAAAATTACAGGAACGGCAGCGGCAAAGGAATGTGGGATGCCGCTGTCCACATTCCGCTACCGGGCAGAAATTTACGAAAAGGCCAAATTGTTGTAAGCACCCGATTTTACAGAAAGGTGTACCTTCCTGTAAAATCGGTGTTTTTATAATCTTTTTTATTTTACCACGGATTCATGCGGATTTCCAGCACGGAATTGTGAACGATTTCGCTAATTCAAGAACGGTACGAGCTTTCACCGATAGTAACGAAAAGGTACACTTTTTGGAAAAGAAGGATGCCCATGAAAATCATCAACAACACTACCGAGAAGCTGGCTGATGACCTGCGTGTAACGATAAAAAAACGCAGCAGGGTCTCTATGGCCGCTGCCTGTTTTTCTGTCTATGCATTTGAAGAACTGAAAGCACAGCTTGAAAACCTGGACGAGCTGCGCTTTATCTTCACTTCTCCCGCCTTTTTGGACGAGAAGCCAAAGAAAGCCCAGCGGGAATTTTATATTCCTCGGCTGAACCGCGAGCGCACACTACATGGCAGTGAGTTCGAGATTAAGCTCCGCAGCGAATTCCGCCAGCGCGCAATCTCGCAGGAATGTGCGCATTGGATCCGGGAAAAAGCCCGCTTCAAGTCCAATAAGACCATGGAGGGAATGACAGGCTTTTTGACTGTAGATTCCGATTCTCCTGTAGCGTATGCACCAGTGAATGGTTTTACCCGCGAGGACCTGGGCTGTGACCGTGGCGGCCGTATGTTCAGCATGATCAACCGCGTGGATGCGCCAGAAAGTAAAGCTTACCTGGAACTGTTCGACCAGCTGTGGAACGACCAAAGCCACCTGAAAGACGTCACAGACAAAGTCCTGGAGAGCATCACCACCGCCTACCAAGAGAATAGCCCCGAATTCCTCTACTTTTATGCACTTTACAACATTTTTGGCAGCTTTTTGGAGCAGGTCAATGAGGACGATCTGCCCAGCGAAGCCAACGGCTTCAAGGAAAGCCAGGTCTGGAACAAACTGTACACCTTCCAGAAAGACGCTGTGATTGCCATTATCAGCAAGCTGGAACAATATAACGGCTGTATCCTGGCGGACAGCGTCGGCTTGGGCAAAACCTTCACCGCTCTGGCCGTCATCAAATACTATGAGAACCGCAACCTGCGGGTGTTAGTTCTTTGCCCTAAAAAGCTCAGCGACAACTGGATGACCTATAAGGCCAACTATGTCAACAATCCCATCGCCGGGGATCGCCTGCGCTATGACGTACTCTACCACACGGATCTAAGCCGGGACAAAGGATTTTCCGGCGAGATCGACCTGAGTAAACTGAACTGGAGCGCCTACGACCTGGTCGTGATCGATGAATCCCACAATTTCCGCAATGGCGGGGATGTGGACAATGAGGGAAAAGAAAACCGTTACACCCGCCTGATGAACAAAGTCATCCGCCCCGGTGCGCGCACACGTGTGCTGATGCTGTCGGCCACGCCGGTGAACAACCGCTTTTACGATCTGCGTAACCAGCTGGCACTGGCCTACGAGGGCGATAGCAGCGAATGGCAGGGCAAACTGGACATCAGCCGCAGCGTGGAGGAGGTTTTCCGCAACGCGCAGAAGGTGTTCAACGAGTGGAGCAAGCTGGACGTCGCCAGCCGCACCACCGACCAGCTGATGCAGATGCTGGATTTTGAATTTTTCCAAATTCTGGACGCCGTAACCATTGCCCGGTCCCGCCGCCACATTGAAAAATACTATGATGTCAGCGAAATCGGCAAATTCCCGACCCGGCTGCCGCCCATTTCCAAACGGCCGCCGCTGACCGACCTGCCCGGCGCCATCTCCTACAGCGAGATCTATGATGACCTGCTCAGCCTGACTTTAAGTATCTACACCCCAACCAACTACATTCTACCAAGCAAGCTGGAGAAATACGCCAAACTGAACCATGAGGGCAAAAACCACCTGACCCAGGCGGGCCGCGAGCAGGGCATCCGCCGACTGATGAGCATCAATCTGCTAAAGCGTCTGGAAAGCTCCCTTCATTCCTTCCAGCTGACGCTGGGACGAATCGAACAGCTGATCGCGCAGACACTTGACACCATCGCGCATTATGATCCAACCGCCACACTGGAGCTGAACGACCTGAGCGGTGTGGCCGACCTGGATGCCGATGACCAGGAATCCGATCTGTTCACGGTGGGCCGCAAGGTCAAGATCGAACTGGCCGACATGGACTATGTGACCTGGCGCAAAGACCTGGAGGAAGATCAACATACGTTGCGAATGCTGCTGAAGGCCGTATCGCAGATCACACCGGCACACGACAGCAAACTGCGAATGCTGCTGGATACAATAACGGAAAAAATCGAGCATCCGATCAACCCCGGCAACAAAAAAGTCATCATATTCACGGCATTTTCCGATACAGCGCAGTATCTTTACGATCATGTCAGCGCATTTGCCGGGGAAAAGTACGGTTTGAACACTGCGTTGGTCACCGGATCGGTGGAGGGCCGCACCACCATCCCCAAATTCAAGGCGGACTTGAACAACGTGCTGACCTGCTTCTCGCCACGCTCTAAGGACAAAGCCGCCCTGATGCCGGATGGCCCCGACATTGACCTTCTGATCGCCACCGACTGCATTTCGGAAGGCCAGAACCTGCAGGACTGCGACTGCCTGATCAACTACGACATTCACTGGAACCCGGTTCGTCTGGTGCAGCGGTTTGGGCGGATCGACCGTATTGGCAGCAAAAACGATGTGATCCAGCTGATCAATTTCTGGCCGGACATGGACCTGGACTCCTACATCAATCTGAAAGGCCGGGTAGAGACCCGCATGAAGGCACTGGTCATGACCTCCACCGGCGATGACAACCTGCTCAGCCCGGAGGAACAGGGCAACTTGGAATACCGGCGAGAGCAGCTCAAGCGGTTGCAAACCGAGGTGGTGGACCTGGAGGAGATGGGCACCGGCGTCTCCATCACCGATCTGGGCCTGAACGAGTTCCGCATGGAAGTGATGGAGTATGCCAAGCGCCACCCGGAACTGGAGACCACCCCCGGCGGCATCAGCGCCGTGACACAGGCTCTGCCGGACGCTCCGGCGGGCGTGGTGTTCGTGCTGAAAAATGTGCACAACGAGATCAACATCAACGACCGCAACCGACTGCACCCCTATTATCTGGTCTACCTGACCGAGGAGGGAGAGATCGTCTACGACCATCTTTCCCCGCGCAGCACATTGGAGACCATGCGCCAGCTGTGCCACGGCAAAACCGAGCCGATTCAGGCGCTGTGCCGTGCCTTTAACGAGGAGACCCGCTGCGGTGAAGAGATGCAGCTGTACTCTGACCTGCTGGAGGAGGCGGTGCTCTCCATCGTGGATGCCAAGGAGGACAGCGACCTGGACAGCCTGTTCCGCGCAGGCGGCACCACGGCGCTGCTGAACCAGATCTCCGGTTTGGATGATTTTGAACTGATCTGTTTTCTGGTGGTCAAGGAGGGATGAACCATGCTTTCGTTTCCTACTTCCACGGTGTTTGAACGCCGCATCCCCAAGCAGAAGTTTTATCAGAATCTGGATGTCACGGCGGAGGTCAAACGTCTGTTTATCGAGCAAATCAAACTGATCACCTGGGCCAACAAGCTGTCGGCGCAGACGATGAACCTGGCGCCGGGGCAGACAGTGCAAGAGATCGAGGTGTTCCGCATCCGCATGGCGGGCGATGTGCTGGATAGCCGTGTGCTGAACCTGATGGACAAGCAGATCCCCTACCATCTGCTGTTTGTGCTGGAACGGTCGGACGGGAAATGCCAGCTTTCGGTGACTTACAAGGAAGCCAGCCAGAGCGGCGGCAGTGCCTTCCAGCTGCGGCAGAACTACCGCACCGTCTGGCAGACGCCGGAGGCGTTGACGCTGAACTTGACCGGCCTGAATATGGACGCGCTGTATGAGGGCATCGTCCGGCAAATTGCCGGCGATGCCCTGGCCGCGCCAAAGGCGGAGACCTTGCAGGCGGCTGTGGAGCAGGCCCAGGCGTGGGAGAAGCTGCAAAAGCAGATCGACCAGCTGAAAAGCCGGATGCGCAAGGAAAAGCAGCTGGCGAAGCAGATGGAGATCAGGAGAGAGATACAGAGATTGGAGAGTGGAGTTGATGCCGCTTACAAAGGATAAGTATTTTGAGCTTATTGATTCGAATTCGGATTATCCGCACTTCCGGTGTGCCCTTGGTGCTTATATTCCCGGCTCCTTATACAAATATTTTAGTATTCCTGATGACTCCGATGAGGCCCGGAAGCGATTTGAACAATTAAAATCCGGGGAAATATGGTTTTCAAAGCGAAGTGGTTTGAATGACCCATTTGAGTTTGAACATATTGCCTTAAAGGGCGCTCAGAACGATGCACGACAATATTATCTTAATAAGCAGCAGGAGCTGGAAGTATGCTGTTTTTCGGCTCTACTTTATAACAAACTTATGTGGTCGCATTATGCTGCCGGTTATAAGGGATACTGTGTAGAGTTTAGAGTCGAGTCACCAGAACGTTTCTATCCAGTAATTTATGAAAATGAAGTCCCTGATTTAAGTCAGGAATACCAGCGGTTTTATGATATGCGCAATGAGATGTGTGCTAACCCATCACTCGTTTTGAATAACTACGAGAACCGAAAGGTTCTTCTCCGTATTAACTATCCGCTGTTTAGCAAAGATACGTGTTGGAGTTATGAAGAGGAGTATCGCATTTTAGACAGCTCAACGGTATCGAATGGAGAGCTCCAGCAAATGACGACCAATGGACTTCGCGTGACAAAAATCATTGCTGGTGCATTTTGCACAGATTTGAATTTTCAAAGACTAAAAGAAGTCGCCGGTGCTTTGAATGTTCCCCTTTCTAAAATTGGCTGGGATAGTAATTTACGCTTAAATGAGGTTCCACTGCCATAACAATACGAGGTGAAAATCATGGACAAACTAAAAATGGAAACGTCGGATATGGCAGCAGAGAATATTGAAAAAATTGGGGCTTTGTTCCCCTCGGCTGTTACCGAGATGCGGGGCGAGGATGGCAGCATCAAAAAGGGCGTCAACTTTGAAATGCTCAAGCAACTGCTGAGCCCGGATGTGGTGGAGGAAGGCGATGAACGGTATGAGTTTACCTGGGTGGGCAAGAAGCAGGCCATAGCCGAAGCCGCCCGCCCCACCACCAAGACGCTGCGCCCGGTAAAGGAGGACAGCCGCAACTGGGACGCCACCGAAAACCTGTACATCGAGGGCGATAACCTGGAAGTGCTGAAAATCCTGCAGGAGAGCTACTTGGGCAAGGTCAAGATGATTTACATTGATCCGCCCTACAACACTGGCCACGACTTTATTTATCGGGATGACTTTGGGATGAGCCGAGAAGAGTGGAGTGAAAAAAGTGGAGAGTTGAGTGAAGACGGCGACCGACTGTTCGAGAACACCGAGAGCAATGGGAGGTTTCACTCTGATTGGTGCAGTATGACGTATTCCCGGCTGATGTTGGCAAGGAATTTGTTAACGGAGGATGGGGTCGTTTTCATTTCTCTTGATGATGGCGAAATTGAAAATTTGCGTGAAATATGTAATGAAGTTTTCGGTGAGCAAAACTTTCTTGCACAATGCGTCAGAAAACGCAGGGATAGCCAAGCAAATTTATCAAAAAATATATCCCCTATACACGAGTATGTCGTTTTGTACGCCAAGAGTAACGGAAATCTTCTCAATAAAATTAGTGCTCATATCAATGAGCGTGATTATAAAAATCCCGACAATGACCCTCGCGGACCTTACAAAACCATGCCATGTACAAACAAGGGTGGTGCCATATATAGTGTTATGACGCCAAGCGGAAAGACCATAACCGAAGAATGGCGCTTTAAGCGAGAAACCTATGATCGCTTACTGAATGATAATCGCTTGGTATTTCCTAGAGACGGCGATGGAAAGCCAAGATATAAACTGTTTCTGTCAGAAAAGAAATCTGAAGGACAGCTGGCAAATACTTGGCTCGACTTTTTGGCATCTAACCAAGAGGCCACTCGAGAGATTAAATCCTTATTTGGAAATTCAACCATTTTTAGCACTCCCAAGCCGGTAGAATTAATAAAATTCTGTATGGATTTGGCAACAAAAACTGACTCTATCGTTCTCGACTTCTTCTCCGGCTCCGCCACCACTGCCCACGCGGTCATGCAGCTCAACGCCGAGGACGGCGGGCACCGCAAGTTCATCATGGTACAGCTCCCCGAACCCTGCGACGAAAACAGTGAAGCCTTCAAAGCAGGTTACAAAAACATTTGCGAAATCGGCAAAGAGCGCATCCGCCGCGCCGGTGAGAAAATCAAAGAAGAAAACCCGCTGACTACCCAAAATCTGGACATCGGCTTCCGCGTGTTCCGTGTGGATGAGAGCAATATGAAAAACGTCTACTATCATCCCGAGGAGGTCACCCAGCTGATGCTGGGCGAGACGGTCAGCAACATCAAGGAGGACCGCACCGACCTGGACCTGCTCTACGCCTGCCTGCTGGATTGGGGCGTGGAGATCAATCTGTCCCACACCAGCACCCAGGTGGCGGGCTGCACCGTACATAACGTGGACAACGGCGCCCTGGCCGCCTGCTTTGACAAGGCGGTTCCCCGCGCCGTGGTCGAGTACATAGCCAACCTGCAGCCGCTGCGGGCGGTATTCCGCGACAGCGCCTTTGCCACCGATGCCGAAAAGATCAACGTGACGGAGATCTTCAAAAATCTTTCGCCCGACACGAAGGTGAAGGTGATCTGATGAAACTCAAATTCAAACATCAGCCCTTCCAGGCAGAGGCTGCAGCTGCGGTCTGTGATGTATTCAACGACCAGCCGCTGCGTACCGCCAATTACCGCATCGATCTGGGCGATACCACCAATATGCAGCAGCGCATGGATTTTAGCGAGGTGGGCTTCCGCAATCATCCGCTGGTGCCGGAGCTGACCCGCAGCCGGATTTTAGAGAACCTGCGCGCGGTGCAGATCCGTAACAATCTGAAACCATCCGATGCTTTGGCCGGTCCCGGCATCAACCTGACCATCGAGATGGAGACCGGCACTGGCAAAACTTACACCTACGTCAAAACCATGTACGAGCTCAATCGCCGCTACGGCTGGAGCAAATTTATTATAGTGGTGCCCTCGGTGGCCATCCGGGAAGGCGTGGCCAAATCGCTGGAAACGACCCAGCAGCATTTTTCTGATGAGTACGGCAAGAAGATTCGCTTTTTTACCTACTCCTCGGACAAGCTGACCGAAGTGGACAACTTTGCCTCGGACAGCGGCATCTATGCCATGATCATCAATATGCAGGCGTTCAATTCCAGCAAAAACCAGAAGATCATCGACAAAAAGCTGGACAGCTTCCGCAGCCGCCGTCCCATCGACATCATCGCCCAAACCAACCCGATCCTGATCATCGATGAACCACAGAGCGTGGAGGGCAAACAGACCAAAGAAAGCCTAAAAAAGTTCAACGCTCTGTTCACGCTGCGCTATTCCGCCACCCACAAAGAAAAATATGATATGGTTTACCGCCTGGACGCTATGGATGCCTACAACCAGCATCTTGTCAAAAAGATCGCGGCGTTGGGCATCACGCTGACAGGTACTACCGCCACCAATAGTTTTGTCTATGTGGAAGGCGTGGACATTTACAAGAACAAGGCCCCCACGGCCCGCCTGGGTTTTGAGATAAAGGGCAAGACCGGCACCCGCACCATGGTGCGCAAGGTGCAGGGCGGCGACGACCTGTACACCCTCTCCGGCGAGCTGGACGAATACGCCGACCGCTTTGTGATTTTGCCGGACGGCATCGATGGGCGGGACAACTCGGTCACCTTCCTCAATGGCCTCAAACTCTACGCTGGACAAATTAGCGGCAACGAGCAGATGACAGCCTTGCAGCGCCGGATTCAAATCCGGGAGACCATCCGTACCCATATCCAGCGGGAGCGGGAATTGTATCCCAGGGGCATCAAGGTGCTGTCACTGTTTTTCATCGACGAAGTATCCAAGTACCGCCTATATGACGGCGACAACGACGATGGCCGCAACGGCGAGTATGCCAAAATGTTCGAGGAGGAGTACGAAAACGTTGTGGGCCAGATGCAGCGCCAGTTTGGCGATGACGCCTATCTGCATTATCTGGACGGCATTGACGTGCACAAGACCCACCAGGGGTATTTTTCTATCGACAAAAAGAAGGGCAAAAAAGCCCGCTTTGTGGAAGGAAAGATCGACCGCAAAACGCAGCTGTCCGATGATGTGGATGCCTACGACCTGATCATGAAGGACAAGGAACGGCTGCTCAGCCTGGACGAACCGGTGCGGTTTATCTTTTCCCACTCGGCCCTGCGCGAAGGCTGGGACAATCCCAACGTGTTCCAGATTTGCACACTGAAACCTCAGAGCGAGTCTGAGATCCGCAGCCGCCAGGAGATCGGTCGCGGCCTACGCCTGTGTGTCAACCAGCAGGGCGAGCGCATGGACGAAAGCGTCCTGGGCCGAGACGTGCAGGAGCTGAACAAGCTGACGCTGATCACCGACCTGGAGTATGGAAAATTTGCCGAGGCACTGCAAACCGGCTTGGCGGAGTCGCTGGCAGACCGCCCGCAGAAGGTGGACACCCAGCTGTTTGTAGGCCGCACGCTGGTCGACGCCAACGGCGAACAGGTCCATGTTACGCAGGACCTGGCCAACGCAATCTACGAAGATCTGATCCAGAACGATTATGTAAAACGCGGCAAACTGACCGACAAATATTTTGCTGATAAAGAAATCGGGAGCTTTCATGTTGCCAGCGAGGTGTCGGGATATGCAGATTCGGTGGTGCGGATTTTGTCCGGCGTATACGATGCTCATACCATGGCCCCGGAAAACGCCCACAGCAACAATGTGCAAGCCATCGTAGACGAAGAAAAACTGCACAAGGCTGAGTTTCTAAACCTATGGAATCGGATCAACCACAAGTCCTTTTATACTGTTCAGTTTGACACGCCGGAATTGATCGACCACTCCATTCGGGCGCTGGACTCCAAATTGAATGTGACCCGCGTGCAGATCAACCTGGAATATGGAGAGCAGACAGCGCGGTTGGAATCGCGGGAACAGTTGGAGCAGGGAAAAGGCTTCCAGAAAGCCCGCAGCGACCGCGAGTCCGCCAAGTATGCGCCGCTTGGCAGCGTGCGGTACGACCTTGTCGGCAAGCTGGTGGAGGAAACCGGTCTGACGCGGGCCACCGTGGCCGCCATTTTGCGGGGAATCGCCCCGCAGACCTTTTCCCAGTTCCGCATCAACCCGGAGGAGTTCATCTTGAAAGCCGCCCGCTTGATTAATGACGAGAAAGCCACCCAGATCATCGAGCATATCACCTATAACCGGCTGGATGCAGCCTACGACCAGGATGTTTTTACCAGGGCTACACTGCGCGGCAAACTGGATGTCAACGCCATGGAGGCCAACCGCAGCCTGTACAGCCATGTGATCTACGACTCGGACAATGAACGCAGGTTTGCACAAGAGCTGGATGTCAGTGACCAAGTGGCGGTGTATGTAAAATTGCCCGGTAGTTTCTATATTTCGACCCCGGTTGGAAAATACAACCCTGACTGGGCGATCGCTTTTAACGAGGGCAGCGTGAAGCACATCTACTTTGTCGCCGAAACCAAAGGCAATCTCGACACTATGGAGCTACGCGGCGTAGAAAATGCAAAGATCGAATGCGCCAAAAAACATTTTGCTGCCATCAGCAATGGCAGCGTGGTTTACAGCGTGGTAGACAATTATAGCACCTTGATGCAGCTGGTAAGTAACTGATCCCAAGGGCGCACTTCTATACATAGTCTAAAGACCATGTATCGTGCGTCCTGCGGAGC
>OMDF01001364.1_pt1 | contig 11870 bp, 13 predicted proteins | sample 1673631 | NCBI WGS metagenome assembly OMDF01 (sample SAMEA103958117, study PRJEB25191) | human gut metagenome | biome: human-associated habitat [ENVO:00009003]; feature: intestine environment [ENVO:2100002]; material: feces | place: Germany | collected 2013/2015 | reverse complement strand
TTTTCACTTTTCCAAAAGATATGTTTGCTCGCTGTCACATAATAATTGCCGAAAAAAGCTTCCACGGCATCATTATCGAAGTTGAATAGCGAGTATGAATCAGATATGTCATTACAACCAATCGCTATTGCCGGATGCCATTTCCCCTCCCTGACAGGACGTAACTTCAATGAGAAATAACGGTCTTTTTCTTCATATCCATGCCCGTCATATATGGGAGAATGTACCTGTTTCAACAACGTGCAGGTATATCCCAGTTCTATCCATGAAAATGGTGTAATGCTTAGGTAGTAACTGAATGTGTTGTATTTTTTTTCTTGGTAGGAAATGCCTTCATCGGGAGTCTGGTGCTTGTTGATGAAATGTACACCTATTCTGGCATCCCCCTCCTTATTCATTTCGGCAGACGGAACATGAAGCAGTCCTGTCATGCCAGTATATTGTTGGGCGCTAAGCCGCAGGGATAAACAGGCCAAACATAGAATTATCCAAAAAAATTTCCTCATTTTGTATCCTCCCGCTTTTCTTTTATTCTGAAATCAGGAGTCATCCGGTTGCATCCCCATCGCAGCCTCTCTCTGTCAAACCATCCTTCGCGCTCGTTCTCTTCCGGATCGGTTTTATACATCTTATTGGCATAAGCATCCGCATGGATGCTATAAGCATGACGGAAATTGGAAGCCGGTCGGAAGTTGACCTTATGCCGCGTGCGTTTATATGGCGGAAACATCATGACAATCTTGAATCCTCCATCTTCTTTCCCCTTATCGCTGTATTGGGCATACACCCCCACGGAGCAATGCTTGAAATGCCGCATGACATCAACGACAGCTCCATAATCTTCATAAACAAACCGGCCAGCTCTTATCCGGAACTGTGTATTCCAACGGTTCAGATAGACGTTAGCTCCACCCAATGCCGTCCAACGTTTGGGAGTGCTGGCTTCCCAATCTACAGCCATTGAGCAGAATCCCGTCCATCCCGCTTGGGCTTCCAAGGCAAGCCAATCATTCACCACGTACATGCTTTTCACGTCTAATCCGTATCGTTCCAGTCCGAACAGACCACCGCTTGCCTTTACAAACAGGCGTGAGCCTAAGTACATCTCTTTAGAAAGCACAGCCATGTTCAGCCGTACCTTCTTGTAACGGTCTCCATATTGATTAACGACAGGAACCAATACCTGTGCGCTGCTTTGCCAACCTTTTCCCATGTGCCATTTTATTCCTGGTGTCAGATTAAGCAATATATCATATACCCGTCCGTTGAAATTCAAATCCTGATAGTTGAAATCCACTCCCATAAAAAAATCCACATAAGTGGATGGTCCCCTGTCAGATTGAGCTTTTATTAAGTTTGTAGAGAAGCATAGGCACAATACTAACAATGTGCATTTCTGTATATAAGATATTTTATTTCTCATAGGAATGCGCAACTATTTTCGTAAAAGTTTCTTGTAAATCCATCCTCTCAGGCTGTTGGGTACAAGACGGGTTGCCAAACGAATACAAACGTTTGCCATCATCGTAAGAATCCCGATATATCCCAGTTTCTGTAACTGCCGTTGGAAACGTATTTCCACATAGGCGTATTTCCAGCCCCCACGGCGTTTGAACATTTCCGGAGAAGACCTGAAATACAGCAATGATTCTGGTATATTATACATCTTCGATCCATTCAGCATCATCCTGACCCATAAATAATAATCTTCAAAAAGAGGGAACGGCAGATAGCCACCTGCAGCTTCTACGGCTTGCTTGCGAAACATTGTTACCGGATGGTTCATCGGATTCCTCTTTTTCCCGAACGATTGTAACATTTGATATAATCTCTTGAAACTCATCAATCCATGCGCCTACCACGTCTATCTCCGGATGGTTTTCCATGAATGTAACCTGCTTGGCAAAACGTTCAGGTTTACAAATATCATCCGTATCCATCCGGGCCACCAAGTCACAGGAACAATGCTTTAATCCTTCACTCAAAGCGTTACCCAGCCCCCTGTTCTTTTCCAACACAATACGTTTTATCGTGCTATGTCGGCCGGCAAATTCCTCCACCACTTCATATAATGCCGGTGTCAATGGTCCATCTTCGACTAATATAACCTCGTCAGGCTGTAATGTCTGACCAAATACACTGTGAAGACTTTCACGCAGAAAAATTGGATTTTCCTTATAGTACAAGGAAAGCAGAACGGAGAATCTCATAATAAAAATTATAAGTCGTTGTTACTTGCCTAAGAATAACAACGACAAGTAACGGTTTCTTTCAATCAGCCGATAGCACAAATAACTTATAGCCGAAACCATCACCCACAAGCAGCATACATACAGCCAATAGGGCAATCGCAAGGGGGTAATATTGAACCACGACGTAAGCAGGGTGACAATTGTCTGATGGATAGCATAAATGCCCAAAGTCATCCCCCCCCCATTTAGTAATTATTAACAAAGGCTTATTCGCATAATACTTGAATAAGGGGATGAACGCAGCTATCGCCACGCCTGCGACCATAAATTTGTACACATAGTTGTACACCACATGGCTGCTTGGGGGCATGAACAAGGGAGGGTCTTTCCGCATCCACCAGTATGCCATACACAAGAACAAGGTGGAGAGCCACAAAGAATCAACGCGTCCCCGTTTCTCCCAAAGGTATTGATATTTCCTTCCGAAAAACCCAATGGCATAGAACGGGAAATACCAGGCGATAAACTGGAAACCGAACAGCTTAAATTTCAATGCGACCATTATGCCCATCATCAACAAGGAAAATACACAGACCACATATTCTATCTTGACCTTCAGGCACGCGGCGACCCAATTGCACAGCCACATAAGCAGCACGATGAAGAATAAAGCCCACAGAAACCATAGCCCGCTATCAGGATGTATTACTTTCGCTAAAAACAGCGTCGGGTCAAGATGTACACAGCAACTAACCGCCGCCCATGCCAAAAAGGGTATGATCAGCTGCCTGAAACGTTTCTGCACCGTCTGCCATTTTATATCCGGCTTGTAACTCACAAAGCCGCTCACACACATAAACAACGGCATGTGAAAAGAATAAATATAGCGAAACACGATGTTGTGGTCAAAATCAGCATCTGTATTTTGAATGCAGTGCCCCAACACCACAAGAAGAATAAGGAATCCTTTCAGGTTATCAACGTAGTGGAGTCTTTGTTTCATCATTTTTTTTGCTTTTCAAACTTTTATCCAACTTTGGGGAATCGGACTTTCTGATTCTATATTGAGCCACTTCGTGGGAGAGACCACAACCTTCTGTGGATTACGGTTCAGCCAAGCTCCCCACCAAGAGAAGGAAGAATTGGCAATGATGTTGTGTTGGCAAAGGCTCATCAATTGCATATCCACATAACTTTCCATCCCATTGTTCCAATCTACATAAACAACTTCCTTGCCAGATAATAATTCATGCAGATTGTTCTCGCACCAGTCTATATCATTAGAAAAAATGCAATATAACCGTGGAGCTACTTGCTCTTCCATATAGCATATCGCCCGTTTGTAATAGTCCAAGTCACAAATACCCCGAAAGAATGGATGGTTGATGTAATCCCCTCTACGTATGTGCAATGAAACGCTGTTGGTTGTCTGAAACCGTTGTATAATCTCTGTGTTTCGCTTGTCTGTTATTTCAGGAAAAGAGAATGCGCTCCAAATGGCATCCTTCACGAAGCAAAAGTATTCTTCATGTTGCCAATACCCGTCATAGTAACAGTTGCCTTTACGTATCAATGCGGTTGCGTCAAAGGTAAAATCTTTCCGTTCAACACACATCGTTTTCCGCTTTGGCAAGATGTATTTACCTACTTGCCAAAACCTGTAGTTCGGATAAGGATATGCAACTTTCAATATATCTTTGAAAGAAGCAACAGGAGCATTTTGAGCAAATATCCTATTTATTTCAAAACCATTATGCAGGGGATAACTCTTAAAACATGAAATGTCAATTTTCACCTGTTCGTGAGGAAATTGCTCCTTCAGAGAAAGGTACAAGGCATACTGGAACATCTGGTTTCCCAGCCCTCCAAGGATTTTTACGATTTTCATTATCAGCCAAGATTTTAAAGATACCAGCAAATCGCTCTATAAATGATGCTGACCGTTTTCTTCATTTTTCCTTTCAGCGAGTAATCACGTCCTTTGTTGAAATAGGGGTCAATTTTTACTTTGTCACGAATAATTATCTTTGGAGAAAACGGTAAGTTGCTACCTTCGGGATAGGCGTAAGCGGGTGATAATCCCAAACAATTATGTCCAAACAAATATTTGTTCAGATGGCTCTCATCGTGAAACAATGCAATATATCCTTTGGCATAATCATCGTGAATATTTTGGGAACATTCTTGAATTAGTTTCATATATTCCTGATATGTCCCTCCATTTAGGCTGCCCATATAGTATTTATATCCCCTTTTAAAAGGAGGGATATACGCAGTTGATTGTTTGTTTCTGTCATAAGGAAACAGAAAAGAGGGTTTCTTCACATATCCCGGATGTAGTACGGCTGCAAGTCCTTCATTTCTTGGAAGGAACTCTTCACCTACAGGAGCAACAAACAGCATATTTGCATTAAAGAAAAACAGATAGTCAAATGCTTTCAGTTCTCCTTCTATGGATAGGAACATATCGAAACGGAACAGTGAGTCTAAAGGGAAGCCTTTGCATTCTTTTTGATACAAGTGGACTTTCACGGAATCTGAAAGTGTCATATCATCAGTGAATACAAAGTATTCAATATCGGCGATTCCATTTAAGAAAAATTTTTCGCACGATTCATAGAAGCCTTTAAAAAAGAGATTGTACTTACCAGTACAAATGTATAGGATTGCTATTTTCATCTTTTAATACCCTGTATTAGTGTTATGGTATAATTCATTGAAATCAAATAGTCTATACGGATACAAATGATACCATTCGTTTTTCAATAGAAGAATAGATACAAACCGTAATAGAATAAAAAAAATCATGCAGTATAAATATTTATTTCTTTCCCTTCCTTCAACTGTGAATATGTGAGATAAGAGTAAAATGATAGTTATCGGGAAAAAGTATTTTGCAAACCTTACCAAAGCGATGAAACGTAAGCTACACATAATTACAGATAAATTCAATATACTTGTCCACCATAATAATTTGCAATCGTTTTTATCAATATTATATTGTCTTCGTATATGAACACAGAGTATAAGAAAAAGTACTATTGTTAAAAGGTCTAATATCACGGCTAATGGTATTGTTTCTCTCTTCATTTGAATTTGATAATAAACAGAGTCAGTCATACCAATAACCTCTAAAAGCGTATCAAGAAAAATGAACACAACAAATGAAACGCAAAATGTTAATATTACATTTTTCTTATTCAATTCTATTTTATCAAGAATTGGAAGAAAAAGCAAAATAAAGGCAGAACTATGAAAAAACATTGCAGCTATAATTAGCAAATAATACCCAAGCCATTTTTTATTAAGCAAATATGTAAAAGCAATAAAGAAAATGCACATAGCAAAACTTTGGCGAATGCTACTATACATCGCTGTTAAGCATAATGATGTTAATAAGAAAAATGTATATAACGCGACGTGATGGGTAAATTTGTTTATGAACCAAATACTCATAAAGGAAATGACAAGAGCAGAAATCATTATAATTGAATATGGTTCACTTGTTAGATATCCTAATATACGTTCAAATATCTGAAAAGCTGGTTCAAATCGTTCATGCGGATTTATATAATAGAAAGGATGCTTAAAAAAACTATCATATTTGATTAAGTGCCTAAAATGATCATAGTAATGAGCCGTGTCATTCAGAATAGGTAAATCTCTAAAACCAAAAAATGAGAATAATAATAAAAAGCATACAATACTTTCTATCGTTACTCTTTGCTTAACAGAACGTATTAGGCTATACAAAATATAGCCGACAAGCAAGAAAGAACAATAATACCCTATGACAATAACCACAAGTTTAATCTTTATTAAGTTCGCCTTTTGCTTGCGTATAACTTTCGCCGGATTACCAGCAACAATGGTATACGGAGGAACATCGTGTGTAACAGTAGAATTGGCTGCTACAAAACTTCCCTCTCCAATAGTCACACCGGGGAGAATCATAGACCTCATGCCTATCTGAACATTGGAACAAATATGTACATCGCCTTCTTTAATGGGGATACCAACTCTACGGTCCACAAATTTTTCCATATCTATCTTATGTAAAAGAATGAGGCATTCTGCTCCTATACCAACATAATCATCAATTGTCAGACGGCGCAAAGTGGAGACATCAATGTAAACCCCATATCCGATTCTCACTTTCTTTCCTATCTTGGCACCGATAAATCTCCATGCTTTTGCTCGGACCGTACTATACATGATGGTTGGGAATAAAGGGAAATAGGAGACAAAATGCCATACGGCATACAATACAGTTTCTCTATACAAGTATCGAATGGACTTTTTTGCAAACCGAACTACATTCATATCGTTTTTCTTCCCTTTATTAAGTTATTTTTCTTCAATATTCTCTCAGCCATCTTGACCATAGGAGGACCTATGAACTTGTTATTCTTCACCGCAACTCCCTTCCCTGATGAATTGGCTTCTTCTGCCAGTGAAATCATTTCCGTTGCCCATGCCACTTCTTCATCCGTGGGAGAGTAGTATTGATGCACCAAAGGAAGTTCTTTGGGGTTCAAAACCAGCATACCTTCAAATCCCAACTTCTTTGAAAGTATCAGGTTCTTCTCCAAATCTTCCAAATCGTGTACTTTTATGTGTACCGTATCAATAGGAATGATGCCATAGGCACGTGCGGCCATTGCAATCATTGTACGTGAAGTAAATATACTCAGTCCTTCGTCATCATGTTTGCCTTGAATATCCGTTACATAATCCTCACAGCCAAAAGCAATTGCAATGACCCTTTTGCAAGCACAACAAATGTTCTTGATATTGATAACGGCACCGGCTGTTTCAATCAAGGGGATTATTTTAAACGTACCTATCGGGTATCCCTTCTCGCATTCTATTGTCTCCAAGAGCTTCCCAAAGAAATAAATATCTTCCTCTTTGGTCGCTTTGGGATACATAAAACCAGTAATCCCGTCAATAGTCAATTGGTAAGCATCTTTCAGCAGTTCTCCACTTTCCCGGTCATTAACCCTTGGGAAAATCAGTTTTCCATTCAAGTCTGGACGCTTCACGAATGCCTTGATGTTTTCGCGTGCCTCCTGCTTGCTGGGTTTGGGCACTGAATCTTCTATATCGAGTAACAATACATCTGCATCTCTGTGCACAGCACTTTCCAGCAGTTTTGGATTATGAGCCGGAACGAACATCAGGCTTCTCATTAAATAATCATTTTCCATATCTTATATTTTTTTCTTTACCAATACTTTACGCCGGAAGGACAAGATTTCTACCCCGTCCTGATTATAGGCAACAGACTCTACATAAATAATACCCCTGTCTTGCTTGGATTTTGACTCCCGTTTATCCAAAATGGTGCTCTTTACATAGATGGTGTCATTCAAAAACACCGGGTTTAGATGCTTTATGCTTTCATATTCTAGGTTGGCAATGGCTTTTCCACTAATATCCGGCACTGTAATACCTACGGCAAGCGAAAAGACCAATGTACCTACAACTAATATTTTCCCATGCTGATTCTTTCTTGCATAATCAATGTTTGTATGCACCGGATGATGATTCATCGTAATCATGCTGAAAAAATTGTTGTCACTTTCAAAAATCGTTTTTGAAAGGGCATGATGTATCTCCTGCCCAACTATGAAATCCTCATAGTACAATCCTAATACTGATTGATTCATTTTTTTATTTATTCTTGTTTTTATGTAACCGTTGTTTAATTAGTGCTACAATATCAATACCCATATAGTTCCTGCATACATAAAAGATCCATGCTATATCCGCAATCAGCAAGACACCGCCTAATACATGAAAAACTACAGGAGGGAAAAACTCGTTTAAAACCATTAAAGCAATAATCATTCCCCACGATATTGCCAGTAGTTTTTTCAAAAGCGGAGATATAATAAGTAGCCGCCTGTTTAGGATGAATAAAAAGATGATATATATGACAAAAGCAAATAGGAAATTCGCTCCAAGTGCAGATGTTCCCCATAATCTGGTAAAAAGAATGAGCAATACGTATGAACCACCCCAAAGTAAAGTTTGAATTGCGATGTATTGCCATGTCTTTTGTCGTACTATCACGGCATAACTCATCGGATAAGAAAGAACTTTCAATGAAACAGACAATATATGCCACCTCATCACATTTGTTGCAGGAAGGAACTCCGAAGTATAAAGTATCTGGATAATCAATGGGGCGAACAGAAGAACTGCAATGATCCCGATCGTAGAAGCAAGCACTCCTAACTCCATTTGGTCACAAATCAACCGTCCCATAGCTTTTTCCTGGTTAATAAGTTTTGCAAGACGCGGCATCAGGTCAACCCCCATAGCACTAAGGAAAACATTTATATACACGCTGGAAATCGTATTGCTTGCATTGTAAATGCCTACCCATTCAAGACCGAACTTTTGACGAATATACACTTGCGACATATAAGTGGAAACAGCCACAATCAAGGCGGAATAAGCAATGGCAATACCGATTGGAAACAACACTTTAGATTCGGAATAGAACCGTCGGAATGAGACTTTAGCTATCGCAAGTTTCTGCTTGCGAAAATAATAATATGATAAGATGAAAACGGACAGGGAGGAAGCAAAAATAAACCAAGAGATGCCTTCTGTATCCCAAGCAAGGACGAATATGACAGAGCCTATCATGCCGACAGAATAACCGGCAATTTGGCTTTTCACCATCTCTTTAAGTTTCCGCAGCCCATTTAATACAGACATGCAGCCTTGGGACAAGCCGTTAAGGAATATTGCCAGTGAAACGATGACAATGCTCCATGAATATTTTTCGTTTCCCAAAAGATTCAGGCTTACCTCTTTCCGAAAAATACAAATCATTGACAAAAAAAGAAGCAAAGTCCGGAACACATAAATGCTTTCTCCCAACAGTTTTGTATTTTCTGAATTTTTTGATACTTGCCTTATTCCTGCTTGGTCTATGCCCAATGTTGAGAATGAAGATACAGTTTGTACGAAGGTATTAAACAGACTCCAAACTCCGAATCCTGCCGTTCCAACCAGTACAGCCAATATCTTGCTTTGTAACAAGCCAAAGAATAACTTGAATACTTGTGCAAGTCCGACTAATCCCGTTGATTTTATGATAGAGCTATATGATGCCATGTCGAATATATGGTAAAAATTGTGCTTGGATCATGAATACGACTTCACTCATATTTTTTAAACAATTCATCCAGTTTCTTGACCAACCCATCCCTTTGCTGGTCAGACAAGTCCTTTTCTTTTAATTTATCCATTATCGAATGATAAAGAGCTTTCTCGCCACTTGTCATCCGTTTGTTAATGATGTCATTTATCCTTTTCTTCTCTGCCTCATTCTTTTTGCGAAGTTCTTTCCCCTCACGTATGATTTCATCGGCTTCATCCTTACTGACGGTCGTCAAATCCCTTCCCCGGCTTAACAGATAGACCGTTGCCCATCCGATAATCTCCGTTGTAAATATGGTGGACAAGGCGTTGGCTGTGTTCCCGATGCCTGGAACCCATTTGATCAGACACGTTGCTCCCCGTGTTCCCAAGTAGAATCCGGCAAACACACTGAAAAACGTCAAGGCACCTCCCCATGACATCGGAGCATTATTACAGTTTTGACAACGTTATAATCATGCCGATTGTTAAAGCCGTCAATGTGGCTTCGTCTCCTACCATGGTCTGTGCTAGCGACGCAGCCGCAATGGCATGGGCTGTAGCAAAACTGTGTATGATTATATTTGATAAAAAAGTCTTATGGTCACTCATAACCTATTTTATTTGTTTTAACGACTTGTATTGTATGTATGCAATATAGATATAATGGCTTATCAGAGCCGAAAAGATACCTATCAAAGGTATGATAACCCATTCTGTATATGACAAGAAAAGCTGTGTTATGATTTTATAAAAACACCCTATATGCAGGACACTATATAAAAAGAAAAAAACAACAAGGAAAATAATTATGTAAAAAACTGCTTTTTTGATAGGTTCCCAATGGAAACAGTCCGCGTTGGAATATGCCAGCTTCACCATTCTTGTCTTCTCTTCTGTTGTGAAATATGGGGAGGGCGTAATCAGCCTTTCCAGAATTTCTTCTTCTCCGATAACTTCTCTGGGGTTGAGATGCGAACTTGTCGCAAGAAGAGAACGTACTCTCATTATCAGATATCTGTCCACGACCTTTTTATTATCGACAAAAAATACAAGCGGTTCATGATTTGCTCGTTGACACTGTTAATCAAATTCTTCGTCCGCTTCGGCTTTCTCCGCTGTTTATACATATTCCCTATATAAATAAGGATGATTCCGACAGTCAAATCAAATATTGCTCCAATGATAAGATGCGCAATTTTTGGTGGACTGAATATGTCATTGAATATCTCCATGATGGAAGGATTGGCTTTCAGAATTTTTTCCCAAAGACAATGGAACAGAACGTGTTCAGCAGGATCTTGAAGTCAAATAACCACGAACGGTGTCCCAGATAGTAGAGGTCGTACTCCAGACGACGCAACATCTTCTCCATCGTGTCTGTATAGCCATTATATAGTGTAGCATACGATGTCACACCCGGACGGATTTGGTAAAGATAGATGTACCGCATATCGTGTTCAAGTATTTGGTCAATATAGAACTTGCGCTCGGGTCGCGGTCCTATGAATGCCATGTCACCACGTAAAACATTGTAGAGTTGGGGCAGTTCGTCTAAATGGTGCGCACGGATAAAACGGCCTATTTTTGTCAACCGGGGATCATTATCACCCCCGCTATGGCTAAGCTGCGGTCCGAACTTTTCGGCATCCAGACGCATGGAACGGAACTTATAGATATAGAACGGGCGACCGAACCTGCCGATACGTTCTTGCTTGAAGATAGCACTTCCTCCATCTTCCCTGCGAATGGCAATATAACAAATCAAGAATAACGGAGAAAAAATAACCAATGCAATCAACGACAATATAAAATCTCCAATACGCTTGACATTACGTGCAAATGCAGACATTCCATCAGGTATGAACCCCTCTTTAGGCACGTATTGGCTGACCTGTGTGGTGACAATGATGTCGTCATCGTTGCTTTCACCTCCTTTCAACTTACTCAACCATTTACTGTAAGCATCATGATTTATTCTATTTGCCATTTTTAGTCCTATATAAGTATTTGTCTGTGAAATTATCTCAATAGCGTTTTGCAGCAACGCTGTAAGAGATGTGATCGTGCATGGCATTTGGATATTTTTAGTATAATTACGTAGGTTGTTATAACCTTTTATTTTATCAAAAAGTCGTAATCCATATGCAGAATAGCCGTATGCACACCATGCGCCAGTTTGTTCATTGAGATATAAATGGATATAAGAACCATCGTTATGATTCTCATTTGTCATTATTGTTTGTATATTCATATTGAACACTCCAATTATAGTTCTTTGTCTAGTAATTTTAAATAGTATTAGTGGTAAAAGTATTGAAGCAATGCCTTGTAGCATTCAACATATTTCCCAAAATTCGTTTTTTATAGAGGTCATCTTCCAAAATGGCAAGGCCGTGCATGTCGCTGCCTGCCAAGTCGTAGAAGCCGTTTTTCATCAACCATCCGGCCTTCTTTCTTACCCCTGCACCGTACGCGCCGGCTAACGAGAATAGGTTGAGCTGGAACTTCACGTTCAAT